>Ga0310786_10003354_pt1 | contig 23356 bp, 35 predicted proteins | sample AusTroGonzalo_MG_FD_203881 | JGI IMG/M metagenome (GOLD analysis project Ga0310786, IMG submission 203881) | Bovine rumen microbial communities from tropical cattle in Woodstock, Queensland, Australia - Gonzalo_03 (v2) (version 2) | ecosystem: Host-associated > Mammals > Digestive system >...
TCCTTATGTTTTAACCATAATCTACAAATCTGCCATTTTCATCAAACGACAATAATAATGAGCACGCATCGTCTTCGCACATAAATAAAATCTCTTTTTTATCGTCGTTAAAACAAATTTCCGAGTAAAGTGTTTCTTTGGAATAAATATGCCAATCGTGACTTGGAGCACGCTGTAACATCGCTTTTATCATTTCATATTCGTTCATAATAACCTCCTATATTCAGAACGATAAAATTGGGTTCAAGATCGTCTTGAACCCAATACCTCTCTGGTTGTGCAGTCAAAGTACCCAGAGCAGAAGGATTTTTAGCAATTTGGCTTGACCTTCAAATACTGCGCCAATGGTACCTCACCTCAGATTCGAACTGAGACTATATCGGGTTTGAGCCGACTTCCTCTTCCATTGGGATAGTGAGGCATAAGTGGAAATGGATGGACTCGAACCATCGACATCCCGCTTATCAGGCGGGCGCACTAACCAGCTGTACAACATTTCCATAGAATGCGGGGCAAGGACTTGAATTACTGTCACCTTGCATGAAGTCGAGACATTGTAGGCGTTTCGTGGACGCCTCGTTGTCTGGTTTTTCGTTGGGCTGTCCGCACTTATGTTAGCTTATATCAAGCTCGAATATTCTTCGCTCTGTTCGACCACGAATATCAAACATTCTGTTTCCGTGTTATCGTAACGCAATGCCAGCCATTAGACCCTTCGAAGCTAACGGACTCCTGTATCTTCTCCTTGTAGCGTCTCTCTTTTCCGCCACCCGCATAAATTTGTTAAATCTTCTTCTTCATTCTTATTTATTCCTTTTGTTAACAATTTCTATTAAACATTTGAAATTCGGTCTTCGAATTCTATATATTTAAACCAAGTATAAGCAAAACAAACAGGCTCAAGACGGAAAAAACCATTCATTTTCTTAAGATTAGGATGTTTCGATTCGTAAAGCTTTATAAGACGTTCACTGACTCGATCATAAAGAACTGGATCTATACGAAAATAACCTACTAATTCTTGTCTAGAGTATTGTCCGGTTATCACATGATTACGCTTTGTATTGGTATAAAGATACAATGCGTACAAATCTGGAATAACAACATGTTCTGCTTTAGCGTCTTTGGATGAAGTAGCATTATTTTGCTGCTTTACAGTATTGTTATTTTGTTCAGTTTCTTCTCTTTCATCAGCAACTTTCTTTTGTTTGATATTTACATTCATCGGATTAATAGACGGCCTGTTCATTTCGTTTCTCCTTATTATGATTCTTCTGTTTCGTCTAATAGTTTAGCCGTATTTTCAAGTATACGTTTAAGTTGTGGACTACACTTAAATCTACTGGCATTAATTTCAATACTCTTTAAAAGATTGCCATTTTTCTGTCTTTGAGACGCTGCCTTCCAATCACAAAACATTTCAACAATATCAACAAGATTCATGTCGTTAATTCCATCTTTAAAATGTTCTGGATGATGCCTATTATTGGCATAATGATGCTCAAGGGCAGGTTTCATTTGTTCAAGATTGTTTGTATAACTTTGTTGTCCATATTCAGAATCTTTTAAAGAAGGTGTATGCTCCGCAAAAACTTCTATTTCAGGAGATTCAAGCTTTGACTTATCGTGATTAATACCACGCTTTGTAAGCATATTGGTAAATAAACCAATATAATGTTTAACTTTATCTATATGCTTTATTGTTTCAGCACGACATTCTTCATTAGTCATTTCAAATTCCTCTTTTCTTGAAAAATGTTGCTTTCGGCAGGATTCGAACCTGCGACTACCGTTGACATGTGTTCCGGTTGTATCCCGTTGTAGTAATATTGCAACCAACCAACCAACTTAACCAATATTACATCAGGGAGCACTCCAAACTCTGCCCGCTGAGTTACGAAAGCATTAGTGCTGGTAAACCGCAAGTATGTAAACCCAGCATAGCATGGCATACCTTTCATAGCCTGTTCAGGCCGCATGCCTTTGTGAATTTTATATGTGAGATGAACAGGTACTCACTCACTCGGTTTAAGAACTGCGCCATCGGGCGGGCTGATAAGAAACGACTTCAAATGCGTCCCGATTATTTGGTCAGCTCATTGTTTTTGAAAATAAGGTAAACAACTGCAAGATTCTACAAATTTTCCATCTACAAGACGATAATATTTATTTGGTTTTAAAAGTTTTCCGTCAATTTGAGCACATTTAACATTTTTAGGATAAAGACCACCTGTTTCTTCAGGAGCCCATTCTGCAAGGATAATCCAGTCTCCAATGTTACCTTTAACTTCTGAATGAAGTCCAAGACAACATCCAATAGAATTTCTCCCGTCTATAGATACAAATGCATTATCTCCAATAGCTGATACAATTGTATAATCTCCTTTAGAGTTGATATCTGCACCATACCCGCTAGAAGAAATTAATGATGCTTTTCCTTCACTTAAAACATGACTAAACTCACCTGAACTTAAAATTTCAGAATACAATCCCAATGAAATAGCTTCAAAATCCCATCCACTATTCATAATTATTTGTCTGGCTATTGAATAATCTTTACAATAATTACCATGATTTATAATCGTGCTTGGTTTTTTATTGTATGGACTATCTGTAGCATCAATTATTTTACAATGATTTCCTGTATTTATAATTGATGCGTTAAATGATTCTATTCCGATTTGTTCTTGGTTATTTTGATTCGTAAATAAGCCTGGTTTGCAAATATATAAAATTCCATTATATGCTTTATTGTATTTTTCTTTAGCATAAAAAACACATTCCTTCAAAAGTTCTTTAAAAGAAAGTCTTTTTTCTACGAAAATTTTATTACTTGCAAATACTTCACGTCTGTGTAAAATTTTAGAAAGAGGTCTTATGATAGCCCATTTTCTAAAATTTCCATAAACAAAAGGTTTATAAACTTCAAATGTGTTAAAAGGGTTTTCACAAAAATGCATAACACCCTTTTCGCCTATTTTATCGCCATCTTCTTTAAAAACTTTATTTATAGAATATTGTTTACAATTTCCATCAATACCGCCTGTCATATCAGGTTGAAATGCTTTATAATATTTCTTTTGCCTAAAAGTTTTTCCTCTGTGTTTTGTAAGTAATTTCATTTATAAAATTCCTTTCTTTTACATTGGCAACTCGCTATCTGGCAACTTATGTTTGTTCAAATAAGCGTTATAATCTTCCTCTGATTCAAAAATAACTTTCTTTTTAACATAATAACATTCCATTGAAATATATTCTCCGTCGAAAAGATATAGTGTGACATTATCATCAGACGTTTCTTTAGAAGAACATTCTTCTTCAAGTTTCTTATTCCGTTCTGCACATACTTTGTCAGCAGTTTCTTTATTCGAAAAGATAACCTCTTCTGAAAAACATCCATCTCCATCAAAAACACTATTCCATTCATGGATAATCGCATATATCTCTTTCATAATCGTTTTCCTTTTTATGTTTATTTTGGGTCGATTTCTTCGTTAAAATATTTTCCAAAGAATTCAAGTAACTCTTTGTCTTCTGGGAAGAAAATATCTCTTCCTGTGTCAGACTCAAAAGCTTGAAATAAATTTAACATTAATTGCCCGAAACGCCAATCTGGAACTCTCTGCCATAATGTTGCAAGTTTATCACAAAATGGCTTTATTCGTTTAGGATCTCTCATAATAACCTCCTGCTAAAAAAGAGCTAACGGTGAGACTCGAACTCACAACCTGATGCTTACAAAGCAACTGCTCTGCCAATTGAGCTACGCTAGCATACACAGATAAGATATAAATACCTTATCTGCATTGAAAGGTGTTGAATCAGAAGACAAAGAACTATAAAAGAGAAATTCTTCTGGAATTTCTTTTCCTAACGAAAAGGGGTGATTCAAATAAAGGCGACCGTGACGATGTCTTTATTTATTTATCACCAGATATGAAATTCAGGGCTCAAAGTGGTCAGCTTTAAATTAATGCTTAGACGCAACCCCATATAAGCATAAATAATTTCAATTAGTTTTAGAAAGCCTTATTTTTGTCATCATTCGGCAACTTTTTGTAAATTATTATGCTTAATGTTATGATTAATCACAATCACTACTCATATAGCCATTGCGACCATAACCGTTTCTATAGTTCGGATAACCTCTATTTTTTGTTTTGCATTTTGGGCACAAGTGAGTGTGTTCACTTTCTCCTGACAAATGTGTCTCAAACTTACAATCTCTTTTCCAAACTACGTATTCTGTTCTGCAATGAGAACATCTAAAGTAATACTTTGGTTCTCCTGTATGGTCTCTGAAAATTTGTACAGGATGTCCATTCATAGTAACAATTTTGCGTTCAATAACATCAAGAGGTTTTGGATTTACCATACCCCACATCATAGCTTCTAATCTTCTTAACCTTTCTGAATCGCGTGACATACGATATCTCCTTTATTAAGAATTGTTGCCAATTTCAAGAAAAATAAGAATATGAATAATAGAAAGTATTAAAGCTACTCCACCCGGAATAAGAATAGCATTCCAAGAAAGAATTAACCATCCGATGAGTTTTAAAATTATGCAAATAATAGACAGCAAAACAATAAAAGCACAAATAAATACAAAAACTATCCAAGTACGTAGAAACAATGTTTCAAAAAAGTCTCTCATTCTTTATTCCTTTCTATTTTTAATCAATTCTTCGATTCGATCAATAAGATTATTAAACGAATCGTTGTTGTATCCTTCTTTGGCAAGACCGTTCTTTTCTTTATGACACCGTGCATCTCTTAATTCTTCTATTAACGCAAGGCATTCTGCTCTTTCAAAAGAAATATTTTTTTCTCCTCTTGCTACGCACCTTATTTTTTCAATAGCTTTAAAACAAAGAGTAAAGAAGTCTAATAAATGTTCTACCGCGTATCCTATTGTCATATCAGCATCTTCGCATTTGATTGCGTTTATACATAATTCAACATCTTCTCTTGTAAACATGATTTCTCCCTTTTAGGTATTTTCTCTTTTATTGATTTGTTCAAGAGCTTTCTTTAATGCACGAAGAGTATTTCTAGCAAAACGATCATTTCTTTTATTAGAAGCTTGTTCTTCCGTTAAAACTTCACTTAAACCATTAATCTTTAAAATAGGATACATTTTAAATAACTTTTCATTTGCTTTAGACTTATTTTCTGCTTGAAATTTAAGAGTCCTAATATTTTCGTTCGTAATAAAATACGCAACAAAGTTTTCCATTTCAATTGGTTCAAGTGTAGTCTGTTCTTCAACTTTCCTGCCTATAAATCTTGTGTTCCACCCATCAATTAATGCTTCTTTTTGTTCATCTGTTACTCCATATCCACGTTCTGGAAACTTAGCCATTCCAACTTTACATTTCTTACATTCAATAACAGCTTTATAACATGTAACAGCATTGCTTCCAAAATCTGTATATAGAACATCTTTAAGCCTTACTTTTCCTCCGCAAAAAGGACACGGTTTTAATTTCTTTTTAATAAGTTGCTGTTTAACGTGCCTCGGTTTCTTTTTCATAATTTCTCCTCATAATAATTTCAATTATCAGGTAAATTGTGCATGGCAGGATTTGAACCTGCACGTCCCTACGGACATCGGTGGTGTCGCAATCCGCAGATTTTGACCGCCTCCGAAGCGGCTACCACTTTCGCCACAAGCACATATAAGTGCGCATGGTGGGACTCGAACCCACACGTCTATACAGACAAGGGATTTTAAGTCCCTGGCGTCTGCCATTCCGCCACATGCGCATAATTTGGGCTTTGGAAGCAATGAACTTCTGTATATGAGGAACATTGTATAACCTGGCAGCTTATACTTTAGCTTTACCCTTTTCAACACATCCTCTGCGGAGCCCATAATAATCTGCGTTTCTACGCAGTAAAGTCGGGATGACAGGACTCGAACCTGCGACATCGTGATCCCAAATCACGCACGCTACCAAACTGCGTCACATCCCGATAAACAGTCCTCCGAAAAGGACTGTAAGTTTGTTATTCAATCTTCATATCATTCCACTTTACAATCTTAGCCTGACAAGAGCTCATAACCTTAATAGCTGCATCATGCAGTTCAGGAGTTACTCCAGCGCAAGCATCTTCGATAATGTAAATAGGAGTTTCAGGATACAAAGCTTTAAGAATCTGGAAGTTTGCACTTACGCAAATGTCAGTGCAGAATCCACAAATCCAGATTTCAGAAGCTCCGCGACCATAATCCTTAAACAGCCAATCGAAAGTTCCGAATCTGGACTTATTGATTGCTGTAATTTCATTTGCATTTTCAATAATCGCTTCAGGGCAAATCTGCCAACCTTCACTTTCGAAAATGCAATGAGGAACAGGAAGATTTGTTCCTTCCTGAGTACTCATGTAATCTGCACCATGCGTATCACGAGTGTAGATTACCTTCATACCATTCTTGTTCGCGTATTCGGCAATTTCATGAATAATCAGAAGAGCTTTGATTGCTTCTTCGTTACGAAGAGCTCCACGAGTAAAGTCTTCCTGAACGTCAACCATAACCAAAAGTTTTTCCATTTTATATAGTCTCCTTATTTTTATAGTAAAGCGGCCTCTATAGGACTCGAACCTATAACCCATCGGTTAACAGCCGATTGCTCTGCCATTAAGCTAAGAGGCCACAAACAACGGACAAAAATCCGTTGTTATTATTATTTTTCTTGTCTCTTCTTTTTAAAAAGACGATAAACAAATCTTGAAATAGTATAATAAGCCCAGTTTAAACTTGATTTACACCACGGACAATTTCTTATAATTCCTTCGTGGCTTTCAATACGATGTTTTGGAGTAAGTATAAATACTGTTTTGCATCGAGGACACATACAGTAAAATGATTTCTTTGTTTTTCTTTTTTCTTTTTTACTTACAAAAATACCTGAAATTTCATTACTCATTTTTAAAGACTTTCTACTTTGATTTTTCTATATGTGTAATATGAATCCCAACTATCACGAGGATGTCCTTTGGCAGCATCTTCAGCTTTTCGTTTTTCGTTCATTTCTTTTACGTATTTTTTAACATCTTCTTCTGTTGCAAATACAGTTTTTATTAAAGTTTCCTCACTGCCTTCGTATTCTCCGCAATCAATAGGTTGTCTATCTATAATATTAAAATGGGATTTATTACTGTTTAGTCTAGTTTCAGTTATTTCAACAGTTTCAGTTATTTTAATAGACATACTTGTATTATGTACCTCTTCTAAAACGGGAGATCAGTGTCTCCTTCAAAGATTTGCCCTTTTTTTCAAAGGTATATTCCTCTACATCGATTCCATGATTTCTAAACCAATTGGCTACTTCAAATCTATGACATACACCATGACGTTCATAGCCAATCAAAGCAATATCTTTTCCTTCAGAAATAAATTCAAGGTCTGCTAAAACATCAGAAACATTTAAGTTATCCAAAGTTTCCTGTTTGAAACGCTTTTTAAAGTATTCATCATCATGCGTTTCTTTCCACTTTTTGATTGTATAAAACTTAGGAGCAAGATTCTTATATTCACGACCATGATACTGAGGCGGAGCTTTTCCACAAATACTGATAGGAACAATATTGCTTGGAATATCATTTACTTTGGCAAAGTAAGATGTGAATATTTTCATTCAAGATCGTCTCTTTCATAACGGTCAATAACACGTTCTTTATGAAGATTAGCTTCATGCATACGGTCAATTTTAGCTTTTGTTTCAGGATTTTCGATATTGCCTGTTCTAATGTATTCGTTAAGAATAGCATAAGAGAATCCAAGATTATCTTCATCGGTTTTGCCACACAGTCCATCAGAAGGAGCTTTCACAAGAAGGTCTTCAGGAAGACCAAGTTCACGACCAATTGCAATAACTTCATCTGTCAGAAAATTCTTTAGCGGACCATAATCTCCAGCAGCGTCACCGTATTTTGTGCAATATCCAACATAGTCTTCAGAATAATTGCATGTATTCAGAACAAGACCATTATTAGACTGAGCAATGAAATACAGAGTAGACATTCTGATACGAGGAGGAAGATTGATTACAGCCTGTTCAGAACGTTTTACGTTGATAGACATATTGAAAGCATTAACAATAGACCGAATATTGACAATCTCATGGCGAATTCCAAGATGAGCGCACACTCTATGACTATCAACAATATCTTTCTGTTCGCCATCAGGCATCAATACGCCGATTACACGTCCCTGTCCAAGAGCTTTAGCGCACAACGCTGCTACAACACTTGAGTCTTTGCCTCCGCTGATACCAACAACAGCCATGCTTTTATCACTAAACTGGCTAAACCACTGTCTGATTGCGTTAATCAGTTTTTCGGTTGTAGCTTTAGCGTCAAACTGTTCAATAGGTTTAAACATAGTTATTACCTCTTTATTTGTAAAGTTTATGATTAAGGATATACTGATATACTCCTTCAGGAAGAAGATACTTACAAGTAAGTCCTCTCTTTATTCTATCCCGAATAACAGTTGATGAAATATCCAATTCATATGCGTTTAAAGACATATACAAATCAAGATTTGGAGCGAATAATTTTAACTCATCCATTAAATCTTTTATTGCTTGTCTTGAACTGTTTTCTCCTCTTGGATATATATAGAAACCTTTAATATCTTTTAAGATTTCTTTATAATTTTTCCAAGACTTAAAATCGAGAAAGGCATCTTCTCCAAGAATAAGGAATAAATCATCTGAAGAAAAAGATTCTTTTAACTTTTTAACTGTTATATATGTGTATGTTGGTTCTTTATCTTCGATAAAGTCTTGACATACATCAAATCTATCTCTTTCATTAGTAATAGCAATAGCAGCCATCATTGTTCTGCAATGATATGTAGCCATATCGTCGCTTGGCTTAGTATATGGGTTCTTTGACGGGACAAATAAAACCCAATCAAGACGAGCATCACGAGCTGCACAATCTGCAACATTCATATGACCAATATGAATGGGATTGAATGTCCCGCCAAAGATTCCTATTCTCATTAGATACCTCTACTTACTCTAAATCTAACATCTGCTTTCAAAATTTCTTCATAAGCAGGATCACAGCACATAGTCTTGCCTTCATTATCAGATAGCTTTGCAACAGGGAATCCATTGACATACTGAAGCTTGATAACAATATTCAGAGGACGTACACAAGTGTCGTTGGCAACAAACGTGCCAATACCAAAGGATACTTTAGTCTTATCCTTGAAGTATTCATAAATCTTCTGAGCTCTGTCAAAATCAAGACTATCGCTGAACAGAAGAGTTTTAGTTTTAGGATCGATTCCAAGAGACTTGTAGTGCTCGATAATCTTGTCGCCCCAAATGAACGGATCACCACTGTCGTGACGCACACCAGTAAAGTTATTACACATAGACCTGTCGAAGTCCATCAGGAATGCATCAGTGGTAATAGTATCAGTAAGAGCTGTTCCGTTATCGCCTTTATATTCATTATACCAATCCTTCAAGGCATAATAATTGGTATAAGCACGAGAAATCTTTGGAACACCCTGATACATCTGCACAAATTCATGAGCATAAGTACCGATAGGCTTCAAACCGTACTTCTTTGCAAGATATACGTTAGAAGTACCAACCATGTGAGTAGTCTCTGTTGCAAGACGATGAACACATTCATCTTCCCATTCACGAGACAGACGACGACGGCAACCAAATTCAGCAAAATAGAAAGCGTATTTGCCATCGTTGAACGCTTTGATCTTAGCATCAAGCCGTTCTCTGGCAGACTTAAGCAGTTCTTCATAATCATAGTTCATCCTGAAGTAAACTTCATTTACGATTTCAAGAAGATAAATTTCGAACTGCATAGCCATAAACATAGGGCCTTTAACTGTAATACCAAGCTGTCCTTTTTCCAGAGTGATATTCACATAATCTCTCATAGGACGCCAAGTCCGAAGGAATTCAACATAACCATCCTTGATAAACCGAATAGACCTCAAATATTCAAGTTCATCTTCAGTAAAAGACAGAGAACAAAGATGGTCAATCTGTTCACAAATTTCTTTATACATTTCTTCTGTAAACACTACATCAGGCGTCCTACATTTGAAATGATATTCACCAACCAGGTCAGTATGAGTATGAAAGATAACCTGATCCATGTTAAACTTATAAAGGTCAGTGTCCAGCAGGGACATAATAATAGGTGCAAGTTTCATTATTTTACTCCTTTAAGTTTCAGCAAGTCTGCAAGAGTTAAATCTGCGGAAGATGTTTCTTTTTTCGTTGTGTTTTCTTCTTTCTTTGCAGGCAAAACTGTAACGTTTGTTTTCTTTTCTTCGATTGCTTTAGGTTCTTCTTCCTGTTCTTCCTGAATAAAATAATTCAAGATATTTTTCTGAAGAATACCAAGAGAATCTTCCTGAACAAAATATCCAGACAATGACGGAAGAACAGCATCCATTTTTGTCGAGTCAATTCTGATTGCGTGAGCTGTAGCAAGTTTAATAGCTCCCATTTCAATCAGATTTGCTATTGCCGATGCGAGTTCTGCTGGTGATTTCTGGATAAATCGTTTATAATTTTCATTTCCTAATTCCATTTCTTTTACTCCAACCATTTATTCTCTACGTAATAAAATCCAATAGTTGCAACAATAATAAATATAATCCATCCGACCCAAAACCATGTAAGACCTGATGAATTTACAGCCTTTAAATAGTTAAGTGTCTGTAAGGTATTTTTATTGTCTATTAAATCAGATTTGGTTATCGTATTGTTCGCTAATTTTGTGTATATCGTGCCTTTGTAATTAGCAGGCTTCCCATACCATACATGTCTCAAGTGATAACCAGCCGGAATAGTATCGATATAGTGTTCATGAGGTAGTATAAACAAGGATGCTGAGAAGTTAACATTGAGGAATTTACAGAAATAACTGTACCAATATTCGCTTCCGATGTTATCCCATGTCCAATACTCTTCTGTTCTTGTATGCTCCTCACCATCATCGTCTTTATAAGTAACAGTTCTTTCATGTTTTGTATATTCTTCTGTGTATTTTGCAAGATAAGCATAAGAACCGTTGAACGCATTTGTTGTTACTGGATCAAGAGAAATATAATCACCATATACAAACGCATTGCCTGCATTAGTTTTCATTCCATATCTAAACTGTTCTTCAGATTCTATTTGCAAAGCACAATCGTATTCTTGATTTTTCTTTGCAATGTTATCTGAAATACCTTGAGATATAACAAAACCAATTACAAGTAATACACAAATGATTGCAATACTGAATATTATTTCACGTTTTGTAATCATGAACCAAACAAGCTTTCTATTTCTTTTGTTTCAAATTCCAGATACTTATAAGTTTTAGGTTCATATTTAACGATATTAAAGAACAAAGTCTGAGGGAAACGCCTTACATGACGATTGTATTCTTTAACACGTTCATTATATGCGTTCCTGTAATTAGCGATAGAGTTTTCTGTAAGAGCAAGCTCTGTCATTAAAGTCTTATAGTTTTCATTAGACTTTAATTCAGGATAAGCTTCTGCGACAGCCTGAATCTTTATTTTAATTTCTTCTGATGCTTCATCAGAATTACTTCGTCCGCCTACAATAGCCATAAGAACTTCGTATTCATGCTTATCATATTCCTTAACGCATTCTACGAGCTTTGGAATAAGGTCAGACCTGCGTTTTTCCTGTACGTTGATCTGAGATTTAGCATTAGCAATGTTTTCTTCCATTCCAATTGCTGTGTTACGAGCTCCATGTGTCATAACAATGAACAGAAGACCTACACAAATCAGTACAATCAGAATAATTACGTAAAATTTCTTGTCGTGTTCCATCTTTTCCTCCGTTGTTTTTTTTTTTTTGAATCAACTGTTAACCACACGCATCCCACCGTCTTGTTTAGTTTTGCTTACAGGTATTAACGCTTACGCTCCCTTATCGTCAAATCTATCGTACGCCAAAGCCTTGTCCGTTACAGTTGAAGTGTGCTTGACAAGATTCGAACTTGCGACTTACGGATTAAAAGTCCGCTACTCTACCAACTGAGTTACAAGCACATAAAAATACGGAAGTGAGGATTTGAATTACTGTCACCTCACATGGAAGTATTCGTGGGAGCGTTGTTTGCAAAATGCCACTTCTGCGCAACTTCCTTATCTCTCCTATAAGCGTCTACCTATTCCGCCATTCCGTATTAATTTTAGAGAATTGTATACCTTGAAGTATCAGTAGTATAAGACTTCTTCAGGATAATCTTTACTACCTGAGCATTTTCATTCCACTCTTTAGCAAGAGCTTTAGCCTTATCTTCTGCGACATCAAAGTTTTCTTCATCCACGTCCCACTGATTAATCTTATTTGTAATAACAAAAGCTCCATCTTCAATATGAGCTTCAGAAGGAACAAATCCTACATAAACATAAGAAGGAATATTCTTCTTATCATAATTGCGAACCTTAGCGCTATCACGATTATGGCTACGAAGGTCAATGCGACAACCGCAAGCTTCGTAAACCAAACCGTTGTTGAAAATAGCCACAACATCAAAACGAGTATCGTTTGTACGAGTGATGTTAAGGTCTCCCAGAGCTTCGTTCAGAGAATATCCCTGATTAAGTTCTGCGCAAATAGCACGCAGATAGTCATAAGGCATGTCTGTGAGGTTCGAAAGATTTACAACATCCCGAATCGCATCATGATACTTAGGATCAAGCTTGTCTTTCATGTACTCTTTAACTTCTTCGCAAGAAGGAGGAGACATAGTGAAATGATAATGGAATCGTCCCGGACGATTGATCATATACTCATTTACCTGACTAAGATCGTTGCAGGTAACAAGGAATAGTTTACATCCCATATCCATGCCGTCAAACAGGGTAAGGAGTTCATCCTGTTCACCATCATTCTTCGAGAAAACCTTTTCAAATTCATCGAAGATAACAGCGCATTCCTGTTCAATGGAAGAAATAAATGATGCAATTCCCGGTACTGACATAGTTACTGTAATAACAGGAAGTCCAATTTTAAGAACCTCTTGAGCAAGAAGTTTGACAAACAGACTTTTACCAATACCTTTCTGACCGGAAAGAAGAACACCAAAGTTACGATTCATATACTGATATGATTTAATAACTTTTCCGATTTTATAAAGACTCGGACCATAGATCTTGTCTTCTGTAACAACCAAATCATGACGTTGAGTCAGATAAAATCCCTGCATCTGGTTAAACTGTACTTCATAAGTTCCAACCGGAAGGGTTTTATAGGTTTTTACATCTTCACCATAAATTTGATAGCGACTTCCTGCATTTACGACATTCATACTTTTACCTCTTTTATTTCTTTATTGTTCTGAATATTTCTTTGAATTAGGACATTCTGTTCCTTTACATTCAGCTTCACAAACTTTGCATTCTTCTCGTTTTCCGCATTCTTCTTTACAACAAAACTTATGCGGAGCGTTTTTCATACAATCGTGACATTTAACAAAATCCATTTAACACACTTCTTTTCTTAAAAATGTCTGTCTTTCCAGACTGCCATTCATTTCTGAAAATATCACTTAAGGTAAGGAATTACCTTCTCAAATTCCCATGAATGAATCTGAGGTTTATCGGTTTCTATGTTTCCGACAATCAACTCTGCTTCTTCAGGAGTATCGACAACTTCGCCCATAAGTCTGAACAGTTTGCCAATACTCATTGTTTCAACAAGAGTAAAAGTGTCATAAAGCCAAGAGAAATCATTTGTTCCGGCTATCCGTTTTTCTCTTGCGTTACTCAAGTTAAGCCAAATCACTTCTCGTTTAAGAAGATCAACAGCAAACAAATATGCAAAAGAAGTATCACCAGTAATAGAGTAAGCAGAACGAACAGTTTTAGGCTCATAGATTTCTCCAGAGTCATTAGTGTTCCTTGCCATCCAACCAGCACGACAATAACCGTCAGAGAATTTGCGACCACTTGAATAAACGTTGTCGCAGAATATCATATATCTCATTTCGGGATTATGTTTAATAATCTCTTCGATAATGATGTCAAAATATTCTGAACCTCCGTTATATCCGTTAGTTACGTCTCCAGAGAATGTAATAGCGTTGGATTGTTTCCAGCTCATGTTTCTCCAAGAGAATTCGGTACGGTTAAAGTCTTTGTCAAGCCCGAAACAAGATAAATCGATGTCATTGATTTTCTCCCAATAGGTAAAAGCACGAATTTTCTTTCCTTCTGGAAGTACAAGTCGTGAACCAGTAGGAAGAATACCAAAGCCACTTTCTCCAGCTGACATATTCATAGGAACAGCAATATTATCCATTTCTGGATCGATATAAACTTTTCCTGTTCTGCCTTTAAGAGTATTCTTAAGCATCAATGTCAACTGACTGATAATAGCATTGATTTTATCTTGGCTTAAATAAGACTTACGGTTTTCCTCTTTATGAGTATAAACCTTATCGTGTCTTGTAAACTTGAAGATACGGTTACCTGTTTTGTAATTCCGATACATATTAAGCATTTGCAAAATAATAATCGGAGAAGCTGAATTATCAAGCTCAGACAACACATTACGAATCTCTTCGTCTGTGTTAGCTTTCTGCATAATATAATTCAGTTTACGTAAAACAGCTCCATTTCCTTTCGCGTTCTTAAGATATCCGGCAGCTTCTGATGCTTTAAAACCAGAAGAATTCATTATTCTTTCAAATTCTGAATAAGCAGACTTGATGTCTTTCTTATAAAGAAGAGAAATTATAACACGGCCTTGTACACTTTTCGGAGCGTAATGGATGTGATGAAGCAACCCTTTCCAAATTCTACGTTTCTCAACGCATTCACGTATATCCCTTGCAGGATATGATTGGTCTTCAAGAATCTTGTCTAATACAGCCGTAATAAATTTACGGTCTGTATTTTTCAAATTCAAGTTATTCAGATGACGCTTATGATATACAGTCCACTGAATCATATCGACAAGCTTAATAACATCCGAAAGACTCAAGAACTTAGTAAATGCAACATCCCGTGTATAGTAAAGCATAGTACATGCGTTTAGTTTTCCCATTTCGGTAGGAAACCATTTATATGTGTTATATGCCATTACAAGCAAGTTAAGCATTTCCAAGCTAAGAGGACGAGTAGAAGAAGCAAGACTATTACATATAGTCTTAAACTCTTCGACAGCTTCTGCTTCCGTTAAGATACGAAACTCTTTGGGTTCATCTGCTTCTTTGAAGACAGAGCGTGTACGAGCATCTTCAAATACAGAACGGCAATTTGATTCAAAATTGCCATAACCATAAGTAATGGTATAATGAATCAACTGATCGAGAAGTCTCTGTTCTGGAGTAAGTTCAAGAACGCTCTTCGGAAAACCCGAATAGAAAGGCGCAGGAATATACTCACCAAGATAGCTAGCACATAAACGAATCATATCAGGATATGCATGTTCAAACCCAGAGACAATTTTAATGTTTAACTTGTTAAGAAGAGCATACATAGTAAGAACCTGATCTTTACCCTTTTGCTCTGCAACAAGAATGTGCTTTGAAAATAAAAAATCTTTTATACGATAGTCCATATATGTATCTCCTTCAAAATTAAAATACGAAAAAGAAAGCGTACATCTAGTTATAGTACAATTTTTCGTATTGTTAATAACTGAGCCATATTCAAACTCTTTTCGATATACGCTTTTTTACCCCGGAAATTTGTGCTACTGAATTTCTATAAACAGCAGAATTGAAGTAAGTAACACTAGCTCGGGATAAGTTTTTTATTGGTGAAAATCTTAGCACTGTTCGAATATGTCTTCATTATTGCTCTAAGAAGTAAGTGCTAATAGCTACCAATAAAGTGCTCCATGCAGGACTCGAACCTGCTACCTACGGTTTAGAAGACCGTTGCTCTATCCAGATGAGCTAATAGAGCATATTCGTTTGGAAAATATAGCCTGTAAACCTGTACTACATTTTCCAAACCATTTAACGAGCGTTAGCCCGACCGCATTGACACGAATTAAGGAGATGGTTAGTGCGGCGAAGTTCAACCATACGCCCAGCGACTAAGATTCGAACTTTAGACAACCGTGTACTTTGGTGCTCTACCAATTAAGCTACCGCTGGAAAGTGGAAGTGATGGGTTACGATCCCACTGCCTCCTGCTTGCAAGGCAGGCGCTCTACCAATTGAGCTACACCCCCATTTAAACTCGCTGACCTCTCTATTGAAACGCTTTCATCATGCGGAGCGTCTATTGTTTATTTGCTGGCAGAATTTGAACCATTAACCATAGCGAGATGCTTTCCATAACGACTCCTGCTGGAAAACTTTTTGAAATGACAGGATGGTGACGAACCTTGGGGTTGAACCAAGTCACCTAGGGCTTCAACCTAGTGCTCTACCAGTTGAGCTAGTTCGTCATAAAACAGGGCAAGCCCTGTTATTTATAAAGCTGAAATTTCTTTGAAATTTTATTTGCTGTTTCATCAGTTAAAGGTTTAAACCCAATACAAGTAAGTATACGTGGAATACCGTTTTCGTCAATTTCTTCTGGTTCAAGTTCTGTTAAACAAGCATCTTTGATTAAGAAATAATCAATTCCTTCTTTTAAACCAAGTTCGTTTGCAATTGTAACGGCTTTCATAAGTTGATTACGATTTTTTGCTTCACAAACAACTTTAGTAAAAATTCCACAAAACCATTCGTTATATATAGGAGTTTCCATACAAACAGAAACCCAGACTGTTTCATCATCGTTATTGTCTGCGTTAGCTGTACGCAATTGATTAGATAAGAATGCCCAACTTGCATGAGCTACTTGTCCTGCAAGTTTACCGGGACTCATATTTAAATCTTTACGAGCAATAATGATTTGTTTCATATATAACTCCTAATTTAAGATGATTTTGGCAAAAAGAACATTTTATTTTTTCCTTTTGTTATTTCAAAGATATCGCCTTCGATAAGGTTAAATTCTGGAAAAGAAAGAATATTAATATATCCTTCAGGAAAACCTTTTCGTATAGTTTCTACAATATGAGAAGCTGATTGCACATTAACAATACACTCATGAATTGTAAAAGCTTTTGCATCTCCTGTTGAATGATGTTCAAATTTAACTTGATAAAACATTTTTACTCCTCAGTTTCTTTTAAATATTTAACGATTGGTTTAAATTCATTACAACTTTCACAAAACTCATCTTCTTCTGATAAAACAATAGACTTAACTTCTTTCTCTGTAGGATGAAGGTTTTCAATAAAGCATTTTTTACAAAAATCAGCCATTTTAATCTCCTTTTGTTTTATCTTATTAAAGTGCGCTAACAGGGGCTTGAACCCTGAACCCCTCGATTAAGAGTCGAGAGCTCTACCAATTGAGCTATTAGCACATAATAAGCTTCATGTAGGATTCGAACCTACAACCTATTGAGTACGAATCAATTGCTCTACCAATTAAAGCTAATGAAGCATAAAATGCTGTAATAAATATTTTTCTAGTGAATGCTGTGACGTATAGCTATATGATCATGCAAAAGCCATAGAAATCAAGAAGCCGACAATCCTGTCTGTTAACAATATCAACTCTTGAATGTCGCATAAAATAAGTATTACAGCAAAGTGGGTTGGGGTGGACTCGAACCATCGTCGTTTCTTTGTGGCGGATTTACAGTCCGCTGCAATCGCCGCTATGCATACCAGCCCATAAACGATGCTGCCTTTACCTACGTATAGGTGTTTGCTAACTACTGGCATCACAGCGAGAGTGGTTTTCATCCTCTGTAGTCTCCGAAAAGGCTACCCGCTATTTGGCGAGAATAATAGGACATGAACCTATTAACTCCCATGAAATGCCGGTCTTTCCCGGCTGCCAGCAAAATTTATAAGTCACGGGAGAAAACAACATAAAACTCCCGTTGGCGATGCGTGAAGGATTTGAACCTTCGGTGAGTTTCCCCACGACGGTTTTCAAGACCGTTGCAATAACCCGGACTCTGCCAACGCACCATATATTAAAGCCATCTTATTTAGACGGTTTTAATTCATAAACTAGTTCCTCTGTTTGATTAAAGAAATCAACTTTTATAATGCTTCCCTTTTTAAGAGGGTTTGACCATTCTTTTTGTCTTTTCTCTAAATCTGTAAGAAATTCCATTGCTTTATTTTCGCTAGGAAAAGATTTTGTACCAGCACCTATGCATTTCATAAAGAAGTTTTTATATGCGTATTTTACAATATAGCTATTATCATGAACATGAGCTATAGCTTTATTAAAGACTTCTTCTATGGCTTCATAACTTTGATTTTCTGATGCTAATGTTTTTATGGAACGCTCTGCTTCTTCGATTACTAAATGAATATGGTCATAAAAATAAGATGCAATATTTTCGTTTTTTCTGCATTTATCAAGTGTTTCAAGTTTATTTAACATTGAAACTAATCTTTTATCTGTTATCCTTAGTATCCACTCAAAGTAGTTTATTACACAAGTCTGTTCTGAATCAGAATGCTGTTGTAAATCATATTCACCGTAAATTGATTTTGAAGGTTTTTCAGGAACAGGATTATTAATAACGTTCATATTCAAAAATCACCTTATGTTTAAAAGAATCCCAATGCGTTCTACAAACGAATTTTTCTTCTCCTGATATAAAGTCTACTTTATCAACACAGACAAAGAATTCAGGATTTGGAAATGCTTCTACATGTTTTGCTTCTGCTTCGATAAATGCTTTTACTGATTCAAAATCTGGAAATAACTTAAATTTTACATTTGTAAAACTATTAGGACTATTGCGAATAGTTAAATGTACTGTATAATTATTTTTATTTATATATTTTACAGCTTTATCGTATATTTCTTTTATTTCTTTAAAAGAACGATTTTCCATTACCATGTCCATAATTCTACAATGTGTTTCTTTTGCTATTTGCCAAATATCATTGAAAACATCATTAGCAAACACATTTTTCAAATTAGTTAAACCTTCAATCATCTTTAAAATTCTCGAATCAGTAATGGTAAACCTCCATTCAATCCATCGTTTATCAACTCGATGTTCGTATCGACTACGAACAACCATTTCGTAATTTCCATATTCACATTTAGGAGGCTCTTGTAAAATATTTAATCCTTCTACTGTTCTTAATTTATTTCGTTTGTTTTGCACTTTATTTCATTCCTTTCAGTGTCGGTAGAGGGAGTCGAACCCTCACTCCTTACGGAACATGAACCTTAATCATGCGTGTCTGCCAATTTCGCCATACCGACATAAGAGCACCTAATGGGTTTCGAACCCACACGATCTGCTTGGAGGGCAGACATGCTACCATTAACATCATAGGTGCAATAAATAAACAGGCCATAGGACTTTCACCCATGGGAGCATGTAAGACATACAACTGCGCGCCGTTTATGTCCTTATTTTTAATTTTACTATTGATTACATGCTTTTTCATTGAGAATGATTTTAAGAAGTTTTCTTTTTGGTCGCTGTTTGCGGAGTCGAACCGCTCTTGCCCCTTTCCGGGACCGTGCTTTCTGTTACACTAAAACAACTAACTTCTGCCACTCACAATAAAAAACTGTACATGTTTATCATTGTGCTTGTACGTGTGGCACACACTCAACGGCTTTTACTCACTACCTGCTTCATTATTAAAAGTTATTAACGAGAAGTAGAGGATTCGAACCTCTGGTGCCTTAAGACACGACGGTTTAGCAAACCGTTGCAATAACCCAGCTCTGCCAACTTCTCATAAAAACGACTACTGTTGTATTAAGTAGTCGTAAAAGACACAAACTCAGGAATCGAACCTGAAATCATTCTTCTGCTCTAAAACCATAGGGAATAACCACACCCTTCATGCTTTTTTGTGTGTTTGTGTCAAGTATACATAATTTTTAAAGAAACAATAAGACCATCGGAATTTTTCTTAGCAAGAACTTCATAATATCCATCTCCAAAAGCTGTCCAAGAAAAGAAACCACTATCAATAAAATAGGCTAACTTAGTTTGATTCTTTCCACAAGTAAGGTTTCCTAGTTCATCCCATTCGTCATCATTGAAATCTGGTTTGTTTTCAAAGAATCCAGCTTGACCAGCATCTACTCCGACGCTTCCTATGGAGATCCATTTACCTTTGCCTTTTTCTTTCGGAAGTTCAATTCCTATGCAATTAACTTGTTCATAGGTTTGTGTTTTCCCTTCCCATTCTTCTTCACATTCTTCTATTCTTATATAACAGGTATACTCACCAGGCTTAATTTTAACACCATTAAGCCGACACCATGTATCTTTATCGTAACACGGATCTGTTATATCAACAGTATCTCCAAACGTTCTTTTGCCAATAATTCTTTTCTTTGTCATTTCTTCTCCTTTACGGTAATTTTCGAAAGGTCTCAAAGTTAGGTACCGAACTAATTATGCGAGTAGGGATTTGAATTACTGTCACCCCACATGAACTGTCAGGCTAGCAGTTCTCGACACTATTACTGCGCTCTACACATCCGCCTGTTCGTATCTGTTATTGATACGCTTACTATGCGTCTACCTATTCCGCCACCGCATAACATTATTCTTCACTTGCTTTGAAGTTATATTTACTTTCAAGGAGTTTTACAATTCTTACAGTATCCTGAATATTACTGATGATTTCGTCTTTAGGTTTGTAAGCCATAGGACTTTCATCAATAGTGCCGATGTTTACTGAAGTTGTATATATTCCTTCCATAGATTGCTGATATTCTTTAAGAGTAATAAGCTGTTTAGCTTCAGATCTGCTTATAAGTCTTCCTGCTCCATGAGGCGCAGAACAGTTCCAATCTTCGTTTCCTTTACCTTCAGCGAGAATACATCCATCACTCATGTTAAGAGGAATCAGAACACGTTCTCCTTTTTCGGCAGAGATTGAACCCTTTCTAACCATATTGTTTTTGGCATCAATATAGTTATGAATTGTATGAAACCACTCAGGCTGATCTTTACCAATATTGAAGCCCAAACCACAAAGGATTGTTCTTCCTATTTCGTCTCTGTTTTCTTTTGCCCATTCCTGACAGAGTTTCATATCATGAAGATAATCGTCTCTATCCTGACCTGTCAGATAACAAAGTTCTCTTGGAATATCAGAATAAGGAATATACTTTGCTCTTAATTGTTTAAGAGCTTCTTCAATTTCAGCTTGCCGTCCTTCAGATTTAAGCTTTTCGATTAAAGCTTTCTGTTCTTCTTTAAGCTTATCGTTGTTATAGAAGCTATCAATAGCTTTTCGCTGGTAAATATCAGCTACCTGTTTTCCAAGGTTTCTACTACCCGTATGGATGATAAGATATTTACAACCCTCGTCGTCTTCGTCAATTTCAATGAAATGATTTCCACCTCCAAGAGTACCGATACTTCTTATGATTCGATCAACATCTTTGAGGTGTTTAAAGCAACGAAGCTTTTCAACGATAGATTCTGATATTGCTTGCGCAAATGTATGAAGTTTACCATCTTCGTGAACTTCGAATCCACTAGGAACAGAAGCACGAATCACATGGTCTAACTTTTCATAATCAATATCAATTTTACCAAGAATAACGGTTAACATACCGCATCCTATGTCAACTCCAACAATATTTGGAATAACCTTGTCGCCCAAGTCTGCTGTAAAACCGATAACACACCCAGCTCCTGCGTGGACATCCGGCATAATACGTATTTTACAGTCTTTAAACACCGGAAGTTTCGCAAGAGTATATATTTGTTCAAGAGCTTTTGGCTCTATATTTTCTGTAAAGATTTTCAGATTCATTTCTGTAACCTCCGGTGTTTAAACTGTTTTCAGGTTACCACCAAGGACCCCAAGGCCACCAAATCGGGCCAAAGCCATGACCATTATTGTGTCCATGACCGTTGTTATGACCATGTCCACAACCAGGATCTTGAGGCTGTTCTGGGAAGCCATTAGAACAGGTGATAATGTCTTCACATTCCAGTTTGATAAACTCAACCACAGGTTTCTGATAGACTTTCTTCATGATTTCACCTACTTTCTAATAAAATGACACAGAGGGTAGGGATTTGCACCCTACATAACCGTTTATTGTTCTAAACATCCGGCTAATAAACGATCTCCCCAAGCATAGCGTCTACTATTAAACTTATGCAAGTGATTTCAATACACAATAAGTTTTTTACCATTTACACAATCCGGCATTTGTAAATGTCTATTCCAGCCACCTCTGTATTTTACGCATCCAAAATTGCGTCAAGTTCTGCTTTTTGTTTTTTGTCTCTTAATCTTTGTCGTGCTTCTGCTTTTCTTTTCTTTGCGATTTTTGCACGAACTTCATCAAGACAAGTTACTTCTTTTACGTGAACAACTTTATCTTGAATATAAACATCTTCTCCGTCTTTAGCTTGTTTCAGCTGTTCAATAGCTCTATTGATATCATTTTCACACTCAATATCTCTGTACTGATTGAGGAGATTTTCAAGAGCATCTTCGTCGTGAGAAGCATATCTCACAATATTGTAAGCAGTATAATATACACCATTAATTTCATATCCGCCACATGTTACGTTTACCCAATCTTCAAAATCTTTATTATCTTTATTATAAAAGTTACGGCAAACAATTGCACGTACTCCCTTTTCAATATCGGTAAATGTAACTATACCAGCTGTATATTCAAAACTCATTTTAAACCTCTTTAAAATGGCATGTCTTCCTCGGTAAAAACTCCAAAATTAGGAGGAAGTACTGGACGAGTTGACTGAACGTTAACTTCAGTATTTTCGGGTTTGTCTGACTTGTTATACAAGAATTGAACTCCTTCAGCGTGAAGTTCCATAGTTGCATAAGTTTTTCCTGCATTAGTGGTATACTGACTGACTGAAACAGTGCCCCAAACGAGAACCTGATAACCTTTCTTAAGAACTTCAGCACATTTCTGACCAAATTCTTTCCAAATATTTACTCTAAAGTAATCAGTTCTCTTTTTTTCTCCGAATCCATCGTCTACTGCTACTGTGAAATTACAAATACTTGCTTTTTCTTTAGCTCCAGTTTTTGGATTTGTCCATTCACGAGTATTCAAAGTTGGATCGACAGTCAAATTACCACAAATAATTATCTTTTGCATTTAAAAATGCTCCTCTTTTTGTTACGTTTTTGCTATATTTTTTACAACTTTATTTCGATTATATATATAAATCTTTATCATATTCTTTTCGTAACAAGCCGTAATATTTTTAAAATACTTTGATTTTTAAGGGTATAAAATTTTTGTATAAAACAATAACTTTTGTTTTTCTTTTGCTTTTGTTTTTTAATATCAAAATTTGCTA
>Ga0310786_10003355_pt1 | contig 23345 bp, 48 predicted proteins | sample AusTroGonzalo_MG_FD_203881 | JGI IMG/M metagenome (GOLD analysis project Ga0310786, IMG submission 203881) | Bovine rumen microbial communities from tropical cattle in Woodstock, Queensland, Australia - Gonzalo_03 (v2) (version 2) | ecosystem: Host-associated > Mammals > Digestive system >...
CTTACTGTGGTTACGAAAATATTCGGCACGGCCCCGCTGCGCGGGTCCGTCCCTCAATTTTCGTTTCAGTCACGGTCTTCGCCTGCGGCGAAGCCCGTTCCTGAATACTAAATATAGTAAAGAATGATAAAAAAATAGGCGATGCACCCTATATTTTGTGGTCATCGCGCCAATTCCTTCATATATCTCACAAATTCTCTAGCTTCATCTTCTGTCTCAAAAATATGCAACAACTCTAATTTTCTATCCTAATCTATCCTATATCCAAGTTTAGGTAATCCCCATTCCATCTCTACTCTCATAATTCCATACCAATTTCCATTAATCTCATACTTATAAACACAATGTTCTCTATCCCACTAATCAAATCTATTAAAACTACTTAAAATATATGCCATAAAATCACTCCAAGAAGAAAAAAGCTGTGCTAGTAAAAAAGAAAGTAAACATCTAAATTAGTAAAAGAAAGGATAGAATATAATGTAAAAACGCCTGGGTTTTGGGTAGAAGGGGTCTACCCTTATTTTTGAGGGGTAAAGTAGGAAAATGTAGGAGGAGGGGTAGTATAGATGGGTGTGCGCCAATTTTTGACTTTTGTCAAATAATAAAATAAAATAAATAAAAAATAAAATAAATTAAATATTTATCTTTTTTTCTATTATAACATAAGAAAAATTATTTTGTCAAATATTTGACAAATACAATTTATTATTTGACTATGCCTCTTCAACATAGCACTTGCCACTTTTTTCACCCACATCAGTCACATTTGATATATATATAGAATATGCGCTGGTTAAGGGGGAGAAGACGAACCTGCATATTGCGCGAAGCACGGATGCAGCTTATTTTAAGCAGCTCAAAATAATACATACCAAGATGGAGTTTAGATATGAAAAATGGAATTAGCTCCTTTAACGACCGCTTTTGATATATATATAGAATATGCGGTCATTACGGGGGAGAAGACAATAAGTATTGATGCGCAGAGCATGTTTCCAGCTTATTTTAATACTGACAAAATAATAGGTATCGGACTATAGGTTGAGTAAGGAAAATGTGACTGATACAGCTAATACCCTGTAACAGGCACAAATAAAAAAATTATCAAATGCGACTGAAAAAGGGGATAAATTTTCGCGTGCCTTTGGATACAGTATACTGTATACAATTTTGAGTTATGAAATTGTATCCAAAATACTGTATACAATTATTAGGTATAAAAAAAGGACACCGCAACCAACGCGTTACGATGTCCTAACCCCAAGTATCAAGAGGGGTGGTCTATAGAGTGGGTGTAAGCTGGTCTAGGGCTTTTTTCTCTCTTTCCCCTCCTGACAATATAATTATAGCAGAATTTACGCTCAAAGTCAAATACTTAATTTCAAAATTTATTATTTGACTGCAGCTTTTTTGCAGCTTATTTGCAAAAATTTTTCCAGCTTTTCCAGCTTATTACAGATGCAGCTTATAACGGGAAGATGCAGCTTTCCCAGCTTTTCCAGCTTATTTGCCATGTTATATATGGGGCACGTGATGAGTCAAGTGCTTGACAGCGGCTGCAAGCTTTAGTCTGTAAGGCGCGCACCCGAACATTCTTGAATTGTATACTGTATACATTCGGATGCACACGAACATTAGATTTGTCAAGTGAAAAGATTAGGTGTTGAACACCTAAGATTTGACAAATGGTTATAAAAGTGATATACTATATATAGTAAAGAGAAGGAACAACTCTACAAACCAGAAAGGAAACTAAAATGACCGACCACAATTTTAATCTAAGTAACATCAATACCGTTGAAGAAGCACTGCAAGAAATGGATTATCAATTGAATAAGATGGAAGGGTTAAGTTCCCTCGCAAAACGTAATCGTTTTTTCAATATGGTTGCTATTTACCATAAGTTTCCGGAATTGAAAGCATGGTGGGCATATGATAAAGATGCCCCACGATATAAAGACAAATTCATTAAGAAGTCAAACAAGAAAAGAAACTATTGTCCTGTAACTGGAGACCTGCCGAAACTTGAGATTCCCTGTGCGAGTACCGAATGGCTGCCCGAAGAAAGAGGATTATACTTTATTGGAATGATCGGTGTCAATCCCAATGGAACAAAGTATTATCTTGTAAAGGTGGGCAGTACTGAAAATATTGCTAAACGTGTACGGCAGTATGGTAGTTATAATCCAATGATTTATATCGGTGGTATCCTGCAAGACTTTGAAAGAAAGATAAGTGATGCTGAGACCACGTGCCATGAATATCTTGCTGAACGTGCATATGCTTATGCACAAAATGCTCGTGAATGGTTTTATGTATCAGAAGAAACATACTTTGAACTGTGCAATACATTCGCTGATAACAAAATGTTTCGGGCAATAGCAGAAGGTAGGGACTAATCCCTATCTTTAGTAGTTAGGTGTTCACCACCTAAGTTTATGTTTGACTTTTATTTAAATTTTTGATATACTTTTTATGAGGTGAAAGATATGGCTGAAATTCGCAAGGTAAATATTGAAGAAATAAACGATGTATTAGCATATACTCCGGATATTCCTTCTAATTGGTATGTTCCTGCAAGACAGGCATGGACTTATCTTGCGTGGTGCTTGCTTCAAATCCGTAAGGGTAAAACATTCCGTAATGATAAAGATATGAATCGGTGTATGGATAAGTTTGAAGAATGGATTGAAGAAATGGCATTTTCGTATGGGAAGGAGATTGAAGATGAAAAAGATGATAGTAAAGAGATTAGTTTACCATAGTGTGGTAAACAATGAAATCTTTTATGGCGCCGAACAGTATGATGGACAGTTGACTAATGAAAATATTCTCGGCGCAGTTTATACTCTTGGGAAGCATGAATGGTGTCCTTATCGTCTTGGTTTATATCAATATAATACCAGTGGTGAATTGGTATATCAGATTACCATTGAAGAATTTGAACAATATCAGAAATCGTGGTATAATCTTCTCTCTGATTCTATAAAAAGAATCCTTCGGATATAATCCGAAGGATTTATTTATTAGGTGTTGACCACCTAAATATATTGTAATAAAAAGAATCCGAGACTTAAATCCTCACGCTGGCGGCTACATCTCGGATTATAACCGAATTACCCTACGGCTCGGGCGAATGTTCCTTGTTTTTTGGGTCGAGTCACATCCAACTTAGACCGCACGCTGGAAAGGGGCTTTTAGGAAACCCCTTGGAAACCTTAAGCCCTACGGTAGGTATTGGGCTTGCCGGCAATCTTCTCGATTTCATCCTGCCAGAGGTTGTTCAGAGCATACTGCACATTATGACGAGTCATGCCCTTTTCGGTAACCTCACGTTCAATTTCGGCGAACAGGTCAGCGCAAGTCTGCGGCTCATCGGTCAGATTATCCACCACCAGAGAATGGATGCTCTCATAAGCATTAGCTTTGGCTTCCTTCGCTTCAGCACCCTTGTTCAGTTCGGCGAGCAGTTCGTCCTTCACTTCGGACAGTTCCTCTACGCTATTGTCCACGATGTAGTCCACGAGAGTTTTCAGAGTAGCTTTCTTCATAGTAACGATTCCTTTCTGGTTTTTGAGTGTTTTCCTTCACTTCATCTTACATTTATAATTATACTCAAATTTGAGAAAAAGTCAAGTATATATTAGGTGTTCAACACCTAAGAGAGTTCCTTCGGCTTAATAGCCGAAGTAATCTTTTTCAAACCATTTTGCAAACTTGCGATTTATGGGACAGTTAAGCCAACAAATCGCCCATTCAGTAGCAAGATGCTCCCAAGGAATATTCATATAATCTTCTTGAGAAGTTGCTTGTCTTGCTTGTTTTTCATATTCAATTATATTCATGAGGGAACGAGTTGCCCAATGTCCACTTTCATGTAGTAAAGTGAGAGTAATATGGCTAAATCCCTGTGCAAGAGGACAACGTTCGACAAAGTTTTTACGAAAAGCTTTATCATTTTCATCAATAGGGAAGTTTAGATGTTTGGGAAGTTTGAGTCTGGGAGATTCACCGCTAAGGTCCATAGCAAAGTTGGAATAATCAAACTTATCTTTTGCAATGGTAATTTTTTGTCCTGTGGTTAATCCCATAAACCAACGAATTGCTTGCAGTTTAGTCATAATTTTATCTCCCATATAATAAAATTAGAAAGTAAGCATTAAGGGCAACATTGGATAAATGCATTAGCATCTCATTTATATGACGATGCTGTGAGAGGTCTTTACACACTCCAAAAAATGCAACTGCCAATCCGAACCACGAAATTTTGAGTCCAAATAACATTATCAAGACCACATTTAGTATGGTGATGCCACATCTTACATCATTCCACTCAAGTCTGAAAGGCTCTTCAATCCCAAAAAATTTTTTCAATCTACCTTCCCTCACTTTCAATATGAGTATACATCATTTATATATGTTTGTCAAGTATATATTAGGTGTTGACCACCTAATAAAATAACGAGTAAGCATTTGCTTACTCGCCAAGAATGGCACTGGAAATTGGAAGCCATTCAAATACACGGATAATTTCTACTTCATACGGCGAAAAGGTGCCACCACAACATCCACAAATAACGGATTGAAGATTGCCGGAGGAGTCATAAATAGCGATTCCACCGAGAGCAATTTTAGTTTTTTCAAAACTATCGGCTTCGGGACAACGGAATTTTATTTGCTTATAATCCATATTCACATCTCCTCTTCTTTAGCTTTAGCTTCCGCTTCGGCTTTTCGCCGTTCTTTATCCTTCGCAATCTTTTCGGCTTTAGCTTTCGCCTTTTCTTCTTTGATTGCGACTTTCTCCTGGTATGCTCTGATTTCAGAGTTCATGAGTTCTTCCGCAGTCATATCTTCACGAAGCTCCGCAACGATAGCACCAATGCGGACATATCGCTGTTCACCATTGGCATCGGTCAGCAGTACACCATACTGCCTGTCATTGATTTTGATATAATCATACATACCACAATCATTCTTGAACATATCGAAAAAGATACCTTCACGCAACTGCTTGTCAACTTCCGCTTTACTTACCTTCGCCATTCTTCATCATCCTTTCTCTCTCGGTTCATATACATTATATCACTTTTATATAAAAAATCAAGCAAGATATTAGGTGTTCAACACCTAAGGAGTATGGGGTTAGCGATTACTCGCTAACATTTACCCCATCAATACCGTAAGCATCGGTGATTCGCATGAACTCATCCCGAACGATATCATCTACAATGTCATCCGGCAGAATATCATACTGCTCTCTGATATTCTTGACAATGCAAGACATCAGCAGAATAGCATCATTGCCAGAGATAACCCTGCGACCTTCTACTTCAAAGATGATAGATTCCATTTCATCTTCATCTTCATCTTCATCTTCGGCAGGATTGGGCTCGATACGGACTTCGATACCCATTGCAGTCAGAGCGGCATCTACAGCAGTGCAATACTCTTCGATAACACCGCAATCTTCCAGTTCATCCGGATTCCATCCATTTTCAACTGCCACATTATGGAGCGCTTCAATAACCTTGTTTCCTTCTTCATTGGTCAGATACAGAACATTTTTCATAACTTTTACCTTTCCGGTTTTATAGTGTATCCTTCACTTTTCATATTGAGTATACCATAGATTAACCGGATTGTCAAGAGGAACTTGCAAGTGAGGTTTGTTTTATCCTGACTTCGCATTATTGGCTTGGCAAGGTGTTCTTTTCCTCTCCCTCTGACAGTTATTATTATATCACAAATAAAGAAAAATGCAAGGGAGTTCTTAGGTGTTCAACACCTAAGGAAAGAAAGGAAGGGAGAAGGATTACTCCTTCTCTTCCTTCTTATTTCCTTTCTCGGCTTCCTTCATTGCTTTCTTCACGGCACGTTCCTGTGCTTTACTTTCCTTCTCAAGAAGATAAGCTTCAGAAGCGGCATAACCATCGAAGGGGATGTATCCACCTTCACCATTGCGAGTGCCACGAGGAATACTCACTTTGATTTTGGGATACTTTTCATTTCCTTCAGAGTCTACCACAGGAATAGAGATTTCACCGCTACCCACTGTAATAACACTGACGTCAAAATGGGATTCAAGAGCATCGGTAATAACCTTGAGAATTTCAGCACGAAGTTCATTTTCAAGAGTCGCCTTATTAGCCATATCCAAGACTCCTTTCGGTTTACAGTTTTCCTTCTGTTCTGATAAAATTATATCATAAATTTTGATAAAAGTCAATATTGTATACAGTATTATTATTAGGTGTTGAACACCTAAGATGACCTAAAGAAAAAACACCGCTCACAGAGTGAGCGGTGGGATAGAGGGATTAGGCGACCGAGTAGAGGTTCGCCTTGCCGGACTTATCCACGGTCACTTCGGCAGACCACAGATTGGTCAGACCGTAGACAATCTTACCACGAGCCAGTCCGGTGGCATCGGCGATTTCCTGCGCCGTCACAGGGGTGGAAGCATTGCGGATGGCTTCGATAACGGCATCGTGCATATCCGCATACACCGCACGGTTGGCATCAGCCTTCGCCTTACCCTTGGCGAGTTCGGCTTCGATTTCAGCCTTGATGTCGGCGATGTTCTCAACGGCTTCGCCGTTCAGATAGGAAACGAGGGACTCAAGAGACGCTTTCTTCATAGCGTTTATCCTTTCTGGTTTGTGAGGTTTTCCTTCCTCTTTTCGTATTAAGTATATCAGATTTTTGGGAGTCTGTCAAGAACTTTTTTAGCTCATCCGGAAGTTCTTTTCTCTCCCTCTGACACTTATAATTATACTCAAAATTCGGAAAAAGTCAATGGTTGGGTTAGGTGTTCAACACCTAAGATATAGAATTTTTTAGGTGGGACATTTCTGTCCCACCCGGTCACTTGGTGGTGAAGGAGTAAACATCTTTTCTTACATACTTTTTCAGATACTGACCATTTACAATTTCTGTTCCATCAATTTTGATAACAAAGGGTTTCTTTACGATTCTGTTAAGAATTTTGTTTACTTTGTAACTTTCATTCCATCTTGCTCCAATGCTGATGCAGTAGAACAGAATGTTCATTTCAATTTCAGAATCGAACAGACCCATATGCTCTTCGATAAAATCCGGATTGCGAGTAATATACTGATAGACTACTTCAGCAGAACCCTTATAGTTTCCGCTTTCAGTAAAGCGTTCATAATCTTCACAGAACCGCTTATACTCTATATCTCCAGTAATAAATTCGCTTGCATATCCCCAAATATCATATACAGGAAGAGTTTCAATCGGATTATTGCACCGGAACCATTCACAATTATAAGCAATCACTTTATCATCAAAATCGGAATTGTAGGCATAAATTGCAGTTACATCATATTTGACAATATCCTGCTTCAACTTGCGCATGATATATCCCCATTTATCCATGACCGCTTCATGTCTGCGCATCATGTCGATATACTTCGGACGCTTTTCCTTATAGTATGCGGATTCAAACAAAGGCAGGTTATGCCATACTTGTTCGACAATATTCGCTTTCATGTCAATGATATCTTTGGTATCAGTATCAACAATCAGCCAAGAAATATCATAGCAAAAGGGTTTGTCCAATCCGGTGGTTTCAGTATCCAATACGATAATATTCATTTAATGACTCCTTTGGTTTGTGGGGTTGTTCCTTCCCCTATTCACAATGACATTGTATCATATCTTTTATTATCTGTCAACATAATATTAGGTGTTCAACACCTAAGGTAAACTATAAAAAATAGGGGAAATTATCCCCTATTATCCGAAAGCTACCATCAATGCTCTTGTGATATTATTTACCAACTCTTGTGTATAGTTAGTAGTAATGACTACTTTAGTAGAAGTAAATCCTTTTCCAAGATAGGGTTTATTCTCTGGGTCGGTAATGAGTGTGGTTTGCTTCATATCAAATGCTCTAAAGAGTTGCGTTTTTTCGCCGATTTTCTTCTCATTATTATTACACATAGCATCACCATCAAAGAGAATAATATTATAATTACAAGTTTGCGGTTTCTGCAACTTCAACAGAATTTCTTTGATATTGGAAGGAATCTCATTACCGCCCCATGCTTTCATATGACGCTGACGGACATTCCGACAAATCTTTATAGTATGATTGATGAATACAACATCCATAGAGAAATTCTTATTCTTCCGCTCAACTTCAGATAAGGTAGACAAAATTGCATTTGTTAAATCTACATTCGGGAAAAAAGAACCGGAACAATCAATAATGAGATTTAAATGACAACTACCAAAGCGGTTATTACCTTGTGTAGACATTGACCGTTCAAAGAACCGATAGTCTTTTCGGGCAACTGCTCTTGGATTAAATACACCGGAATAAGCATTAATACCGCTACCACCGGAATTCTTCTTGTTGAAGTTACTGATAATAGTTTCTACGGTTTTCTGAAATTCCGCAAGTCTTTGCATATCTTCTTCTTGAAGATGCGGTTCATTACTAACACAAGCACCGACCATGCGCTTTATCGTTTCTATATCGACTAAAATACCACGTTCTTTATCTCCAATTTTAGAAGGCATATCCTGCAATTGTGCTGTTTCTTCATTTCCAGTATTTCCTTCTCCGTTTCCTTTGTCAGACTTATTATCAAGGGAGTCCATTTGTTTAGATTCCCCTTCTTGTCCTTCTGGTTCATTAAAGGATTCCGGTTCAGATTCAAATTCCTTACTAATCATATAGTATAAATCTTCTATATCATTCTCATAATTAACCGCTCCTTTGCCCATTCGGTTATATCTTTCAGTAAAGCGGTTTATTTCAGAATACTTTTTTAGCATCCGATTGATTTCTTTTTGAACTTTTCCAGTGCCCAAACCAAACCGAACTGCATTATAAAATGCCTGTTTTGCATTGGTTGCTTTAGGAGCATGTCCACCATGAAGGTCAAGAATCTGTTTACGGAAATTTACATTGTGATAGTAGTTGCGAAGAACAGTTTCAATACGTTCATCTTCAAAGATATTATTAATTTCACTGGGAGCAAGGACAAGGGGAGTCAAAATTGCATGAGAAACTTCATGATAAAGCATTGAACGGATTGCTTCTTCATCATCGGCAGTATCCGGCAGTTTAGATAAACGTTCCGCAATAATAGGATAAGATATTACAATTGTATCTTCAATGGGAGAATAGAAAGAAGTTTCTTCATTTCTATCAAGACTGGTTTTGACTCTACGTCCAGTATAATAACCAATAGGAAGAGTATTCAGAATGGTTTCACACTTCGCATAGGTTAAGTTCATCTTTAGCCCTCACTTTCTACTTCTACTTGGAACAATATAAGTATAATATAAATCATAGAATAAATCAAGTATTCATTAGGTGTTGAACACCTAAGATATACAGGAAAATTAGATGGGGATTACTCCCCATCCATTCCGGTAATAGATTTTGCCAACTGTTCAGCAGTAAGGACAAATTCTTTTGCTTCAGAGCAACGGTCGACCAACGGTTCCGGAAGCCCGTAAATCATACCGCCAAGAGAGAGGTTCATTGTTCCAATGATTTGGAAACCTTCTTTGATATGCACTGGACGGTTCTTGTAGTAGAATTCTGTCTTTCCATCTACAATACCTTGCAAGAACCGCAGAGAATCAAAGGGGAGAAGGTTAATCTCATCAAGAACAACGGTTTTGCCCTGTTCCATACAATCCCACAAAAGGGAAGGATTGAAGTCGGGATTGCCGTCTTTGAAGATAAAATCTTCCATAAGGTCAGACGGCAACATAGAGGAATTACATACAATACAACGGTTTTCACTTTCCATCTGGGCAAGTGTGGTTTTGCCTGTTCCGGCATTACCATAATAAATTTTCAACCGAGTATTAATATGAGTAGACGGTTCGCCATACTGGGCAACATTGTTGATAATCTGCTCAAATTCGGTGCTCTTGATTTTCTGTTCAACTTCTTTTATGTAAGAAGAATCCATCAGAGCAAAATAGTTACGAACGTATTCACGAGCAGATTTTTTACTTTTATTCGCCATAAAAGCAAAAGTATTGACGAACCGGAAGGAAGGAGTAAAGGAGAATTCGGTAAAGAAATCCATGAGTTTCTGCATGGCGTTCAGAAGTAAATCATGATTGGAAATAGTCATGGTTTCAGAGGTAGACACTGAATCTCCAAAAATCGCCGGATAGCGGTTATTTTTGATAATGTCAGCTACAACCGCAGGACGGTCAGTATAATTAGTAGAACGGAGAATATTATAAAATCCATCATAGGCAGGATAATCCACATGAGTCCGTTCAATCAGATAGGCAACATTGTCTTTTTCTCCATAAAAAGCACCATCGGCACTCCGTTTGGTAATGGTCATTCTTTCATTTACTTTCATTTTTATTTCCTCTCTCTTTTTTGATTGTTCCATCCCCTTGGAACAATATTATATTATCAAAAAACTATGCTTTTGTCAATTCCTTATTTAGGTGGTGAACACCTAATGAGAAGAAAGATAGTAAGCTTTGCTTACTATCGTGTAAGATAAAAGCACCAAATCTTACACCCTGCATATTTGTTTCTACCTGTTTAGAAACGCCCAGAAGGATAGGGCAAGCGTCAGTGGACCCACGTTTTTCTTTATTGAGGAGAAGTTGCCACATTCAAACTCCCAAGTTTTCAGAGGTCGGCGGAAATCCAATAGTGCTTCGGATGACTCCTCTCTCTTGAACAATTATATTATAACATAAATTTGAAAAAAATCAAGTATTAAATTAGGTGTTCAACACCTAAATAATATAAAAACAGGGATTACTCCCTGTTCATCAGTTCTTTCAGAACTGATAGGATTTCATCCGGTTCATACGCTTCGCCTTCCCATTCATTTCTAATTTCTTCATTATCATCGAACAGGATATCGTCATGATTATTCATCCACAGGCTTTTCGGCACTCCATATGCCGTAATATGGATGTAGTCAAAGGATACTGACCGAAGATGAGTAAAAAGCCACTGATGTTTTGTATCGCTTACCAGATTGTTATATTCAGCAGTAGACTCTTTAGAAAGCCAGCTGATGATACCAATCTGATAGCCCATCTTTTGGAGCTTATTCAGATATCGAGCAAGCAAGCTCATATTGTGCATGACTTTAGCTTCGGCATAGGGAGAAGGGTCATAAGACCGCAGTTTAGGGAGCCAGTCCGGAACATCATAAAATTTGTTTAAAGTGCCATCCATGTCAAACCAAATCGTGCGCTTCATAACGCTCACTCCTTTCATCACCATAGTCATTCTATCATAGTTTTATATGAAAGTCAAGAGTGATATTAGGTGTTGAACACCTAATATTGTATAAGTAAAAAAATGACCCCTCATGCGTTTGAGGGGTCAATACGGATAAATCCGTATTAAGCCTTGGTGTAATACTTCTTGCCCTTGGGGTTCTTCTCATCCTTGCGGATGTCAACAGAGAGAACACCCTTCTCGACAAGACGACCGGCACTGGAACCAATAGCCATAACGGTAACATTCTCGGCAACCTTGCCATTCAGTGCGTTGAGAATGTCAGTGGCGGTGCAATCTGTGAAGGAAGGCATGGCGCCGATAATGGCATCGAGTTCATCACGGCGAGCCTGCGCTTCGGGATTCGGGCCCTTAACCTTGACAGGCTTGTTAGCCTTCTCGGCTTCGCGCAGAGCGGTCTCGGCTTCCCAAGCCTTGTATTCGGCAACTGCCGCATCAAGATTGAAAGCCTTGTGTGTCTTGGTGTCGATGGACAGAGCAGTGCCAATGGCAACCTTGGTGATACCATCATCACCGGGGATGACCACAAAGTTGGTCTTGTTAGTGCGCGCCATCTGCGCGCCGGGGATAGACAGGATAGTGTTGAGGACTTCGTTCTTATTCATAAAACTCCTTTTCTCATGGTTTTCAGTATACGGCAGACCACAAACTGCACAAATTTGTTTTCTTGTCTTTCGACATTTATATTATATCAGATTTTCACTTGAAAGTCAAGTAATAAATCTGTTATTTTTGTTGTTCCGGTTCGACTAAGTTTCCCTTTGTTGGATTTCCGCTAAAAGTTTACTTTCCTCAAGTTTTCGCTTTCTCCCTCGGAACAATTATTATTATACTCGGATTTCGACAAAAGTCAAGTATTAAATTAGGTGTTGAACACCTAATTATTTAATTAAGGGCAAAAGCCCTTAATATCTATGATTATCAATAAATGTAATGATACCAACGGTGAGAAGAATAATTAAAACCAAAGCTAAAGGAATCCATACTGGGGCAAATATCCAAACCCAAGGCCAATCAATATTGCCTGTAAGTTTAAGAACCATAAAGATAATGGCAAGAAGAGTACCGATACCACCAAAGTTTACGGTTACATTTTTCCTATCATCCATAGTTATTACCCCATCATTCCATATCTATCAAGGATGCGTTCTACTTTCTTAATATCACCATCATTGCAAGTGATAGGGACTCTGATGATATTGGCGGTGTGGTTTACTTTGATATCGCCGATACTACATCCAACTTTAGTTATCATATAATTGATAACATGGATAGCAATCCGATTCTTGGGCAGATAATACGTTCTGGTAGTCATATTTCACTCCACCTTTCCAAAACGAACTTCATAGGTCTGAATGGTTTTCTGTTCCCACTCTGCAAGGGTATCAATAAAAGCCTTGCGAAGTTCTTCCGTTTTAAAGAAATGATACCGACCGAATTCTTTGACCACAAACAGAATACCCATATTTTATCCTTCCTTTCCGTTCTCTTGGAACAATTATATATTACTATATTGTTAGATATTTGTCAACTGGGAATTTAGGTGGTCAACACCTAAGTATAATTTAGACCCAAATTGGGTCTTAGTATTTATCAATTTCGTGGCGCCAAATTTCAAAGCACCCACATTCTCCGTAGTAAATACATTTGTGGAATCCATCCCAAATGGATTCTTCGGCATTATCATAATCCCATTCTTTGATAAATGCCATAGCAGCTTCCGTAGCTTTTTCCTGAGTAGTAAATACACCATAGCATCCAGCGTTTCCAGTAGTTTCAGTCAGAGAATAAACAGTCATTTTTCTTCCTCCTCACAGGCTTGATACCAGAAAATAAAATTGGGATAAATAGCTTCCAGCTTGTAACACAGTTCCTCAGCCCGCTCCTCATCATTAACGATGATATACGGGTTTGGTGCGTTAGATTCTTCCAGCTCTTGCATAATTACATACTTCAGCATTATTCCCACTCCTTCAGCTTATATTTCGGCGCCTTACGCCGCTTGTCAGGGATAACACGAGTTACACAACATCCCTGCGGAAATTCGCGCCTTTGAGATTGGGTTATCTCGAGCCAAGTTTTATGATGCTTCATTTTCTTACTCATGGTATATCCCTTCCTTTCAATAACATTATATCATAAATTCAGTATAAGTCAAATAATAAATTAGGTGGTCACCACCTAAGATATTAAGAGGAAGAGGATTACTCCTCTTCCTCTCCATCGACATAGAGATTAAATGTAAGACATGGTTTGCCAGTGCCATACGGTTTATCTCCCCAATAACATATAACTTCTCCCTTATATACTTCACTGGTTTTGCTTACCCATGAATTGAAGTATCCTACTACTTCTTCCCAGCTCATAACCCACTGCTCATGTTCCAGCTTGCCGGCTTCCTCCGTTTCCTCGAACCAATGCAGATACCAGCTCACAGTTTCCACACCCCTCTCCACAACTTGATAACTTTGACTACCATGATACTGATAATTCCACAGCTTATGATGACCATCATTTCCATATCGTTTTACCTCTTTCCGTATATTTACTTTGATTATGGTCAACCTTCTTTTTGAGGAAGGCAGGAACCTTTTTGACACCACCAAATACAGATACCAGCTCTCTTTGAGTTGTAACATACATTGTTATAATTTTTTGTTTATCTTCTGTTTTGACAATGGTAATGCCAGTATCGGTTAGGCAGATATAGCGCCCAGCTTGTTCCAGACTAAAACGGATATACTTTTCTTTGATGACTTGACCAATTCCAATATCATCAATAATATGTTTTACTCTGTCTGCTCGTTGAACTGCAACATGATAAGTCATTTGTTCCTTCATGGTAATCCCTCCTTCGATATTATATTATCATATCTTAAAAGGATTGTCAATTAGTATCTTAGGTGTTCACCACCTAAAATAATTTAAAGGGAATTACACCCGTGCATCGGGTGTAACTTCCATCAATTCATACGTCATTTCATTGTGCTCAATATCTTCATAGGTGAAGAATTCAGTGCCGAACTGAAAAGAATAGTCTGTCATTTTCCAGCTCTCCGGCACGGCGTGCATCAGAATTGCCTGCACAGCTTTTCGGTGAGAACTGAACACGCCTTCAAAATGGTTGTCAAGGAACAAAACGAATACAGTATTCATAGCTTACACCTCTTTCGCATAATAGGCAAGTTTCATGCCAGTTTCCGGGGAACAGTTATAATAAAACACGGCATTGCACAGCTTATCAAAGTCAGCGCAGGGGTCATCAGCAGGCTTAGAAGTCCAGCTCGCAAGCATACTGTTGGGACGGACACGATTAGGAATGACCATGATTTCTTCGCCATTGTCATACATTTTCTTTGCGAGTGTTTTTGTAATCTTTACCATCCTTTATCATCTTCCTTTCTGTCCCTTCGGACAAGTATATATTATCATAATTTTAGAAAATTGTCAAATGATAGTTTAGGTGGTGACCACCTAACATAAAAAGATGGGCTTAATAGCCCACCCAATAGGACACATCCACACGAGAGATAGAATTATTGAACATATTCGGTTCGACTCTGCGAGTGGCGCCAGCTTTTACCAGCTCCCACTGCAGTTTCCGAGCTTCATCAATCGTCAGCTTGCGAGAGGTCATACCCTTATCATCAATGGATTCATAGTAGGTGCAATCCGGGGCGATGTAGTTCCGATTGTAATTGGTGATGGTGACGTTCATGTAGATGCTCTTCATAGGGGATTCCTTCCTTTCTATCCTCTCTTGGGACACTCTTATTGTATCATAAGTTGAATTTTATGTCAACGTCCTGTTTAGGTGGTGACCACCTAATATATATAAAATAAAAAAACAAGGGATTACTCCCTTGCCATTACTTCCTCGTAGTTAAGGTCCAACCAATCACAAAGGTTCTCAAAGTCGAACCAGAAGGCATCATTGACTTCAGTTACTGTCCAGGGTTCCATATCCAGCTCTTCAATGAATTCTTCCAGCTGGTCCAGCTCGTCATCGGTCAGCTTTGCGGCGTTGGCGGCGGCACCGCCCCAGAAGGTAAAATCTCTCAGCTTTTTCTCAATAGTCATAGTCATGTTATTCAGCTCCTTAATATTAGAATGTTCGTAGCTATACCCCGAGGGACTGCGCACATCCCACAATAGGTTCGACCTTTCAGACCTGCACCCGTGGTATAGTTCCTTCAAGGGAGGTCGCCGTCTGTCCCCCTTGCATGTTTATAATATCATAATCTAATAGGAATGTCAACTATTAATTTAGGTGTTCACCACCTAATATTTCTTAAGATAGTAACCGCGGCCGGAGGGGGCCGCGGTTCATTATTCCGGTTCATCAATTATACACCAGCCTTTCGCCGTGCTTCATTACATACATAGAGAAGGGCCACGGGCCCAGCTCGCACATTGCTTGTGTCCAGCTGGTCATAAGATATACCGAGCCAGCTCTATTACCCAGCCAGCTGGTCGCCAGCTTTAGCAGGGCACGGCGAGACTTGATACTCTTAGGAACATTAAGCTGTCCACTGCAACCGAGGGGATTGTAGCCGTTGCGGTCGATATAGAACATATACATTGCACTAATCTCCTTTCTCTGTTCCTCTTCTGAGGACAATATCATTATATACTATTATTATATATTTGTCAATTCTATATTAGGTGTTCACCACCTAAGAAAATAAAAGGCGCCCGAAGGCGCTTACTGATTGTCATACAGGTCAACATCTTCGATACGGATAACATTGCCAAAATCTTTGTCGATGAAGTCGAAGCCAGCTTCCCGAGCTTCAAACAGCAGGTTTTTCATCTTTAGTTTGAAGCTTTCCGCTTCTTCCTTGCGCCGGCGCAGGGTGTGGATTTCATGTTCGATGGTGCGTAGGTCTTCAATACTCAGGCTTTCAATGTCGATGATAGTCCTTCCAATTCTCATTTTTTCTTTCCTCTCTTTCTGTCCTTCTTTGAGGACATTATCATTATATAACATTATTATATATCTGTCAATCTTATTTTAGGTGGTCACCACCTAAGAAAAAGAAAACCGGGATTATCCCCGGTCCCGGCACTCGCCAGTATAGATATTAAATTCTTTGTTGTCCAGATACATCTGTTTTGCCAGCTGATACGTAAATCCGCGCTCCCGCATAAACCAGCCGATATGCTTAATCGTGGTCATGCTGTAGGTACCGGTGCAATGCAGCCAGCCTTCCGGAGTAATTTCGATGATAATGGTGCTGTAGCTTTGCAGCTGCACTGTGCCATCGTCAAAGAAATTTTCTTTCGCCTGAGCATATTCGTGCCCCGCAACCGCTTTGCTATACATATAGTGTACCATTGTTCAATCCCTCTTTCTTTTTATTTTGTCCTTCCGGACAACTATATATTATCATATCTTATTCTATATGTCAACATATATCTTAGGTGTTCACCACCTAAATTAGTAAAAAAAAGGGTCACCGCCAGATGACCCGATACCACTGTTTTTTCGCCCAGTTTTCCGCGCCCTTCTTTGTCTTGAAAACCTTGAACCTTTTGCAACTTACGCCGCCAGCGGCGAACTCCCAGATTTCCCAGTTACCGTTCCAGTTGTAGATTTCGTAATACTTCATCATGAACCCGTCCCCCCCTCTCAATTTCTGTATTAATTATACATCAAAATAAAGAAGAACGCAACTTTATTTTAGGTGGTCACCACCTAAGAATTGGTTATTCCCCTTTTAGGGGAATAATCAATTAGCAATAAACCAATTTACAACCTTTCCAGCGTAACACAGAAATCTGGTTATACTTACGGCCTAGCTCAAGAGCCGCAGCTTTTGTATTGACGCGGAAGCTATGGTCAATATAGTAAATACCCTCAGAATACCAAATACCACAATTGCCGCCCAGCTTACGGACATAAGAAATGGCCTCAGCTGCCGTGTGCAGCTGAAAGCCATAGTCAGCGACCTGCCAGCCGCTTTTGTAAGTAATAATATGTCCGTTTTTAAGAGTCAAGCCATCATTTTCTTTGAGCTTTCGTATTGTCCGTATGTTTATCATGGTAAAGCCCCTTTCTTTATTTGATACCTTATTATATCATATTTTTGTCCATATTTCAAGTTCCCCTTAGGTGTTCACCACCTAAGAACTTAATCAGTTGGGTTATCCCCAACTGATTGCGAAATGGATTACATTCTGGCCAGACCAATAGCGTGCGTCTGTATAATGCCGCGCGACGAAGCGCCGAATGGCGCGTTTAGACCAGCTCGCAGGCTCACACAGTTGCCAGCCTTCGCCGGTTTCACGGCACCATAAAGTGGCCCCACGGGCCAGAGCATCGACCATCTGCGTGCGATTGGTAACTTCAATAGACATAGTGTAACTCCTCCACTATTTATTGCCCTTCGGGCAAGTATAGAATAACATAATTCGCCAGGATTGTCAACCTCTTTCTTAGGTGGTCACCACCTAATCTATATCGAGTAAAAAAAGAGGCCGGAGGCCTCAGTCAGTATACTCATATGTGGCGCTGGTCTTTTCTTTAAGGTCATCGTCATCAAAGAAGGTATGACAATCTATCAGATTGCCAACGACCTTAATCTTCTCGATGAAGTCCGCGGCGTCATGCCCTGACCGGGTCTCTTCTTCCAGACGGAAGAATATACCCATGTCATACAGACGCTGGATGCGGCAGTAGCAATCCTGAACGATAACGGTGGCCCTTACGGTGGTTTTCATTGTGGTTTCCTCCTTCGTTTTGTGGTGTCCCTGGGTTCCACCCAAATTATACAGAAAAATTTGATGGAAATCAAGTTTTTCTTAGGTGTTCACCACCTAAGATAGGAGGGTGGGCGATTACTCGCCCTCGCCCATCCAAATCCGGATGTATTCATCCCGAGCGCGTTCGGCCCTTGCGCGGGCCTCTTTCGCCGCCTTCTTCTGGGGTCCGGCTGGCTTGGTGGAGAAGAATTCCATCCCCTTGTTCTGCCCACAGTAGCGACGAGTGACATACCATCCGTTAGTAGTAGCGACCACATCCACAGTCTTCATAATGAATTGCCCTTCTGGTTTGATGGGTTTTCCTTCCCTTATTACGGCACTATTATACACCCCTTTCGGGATTTTTACAACATCTCCTTTAGGTGGTCACCACCTAAGAAAATGAAAATGAAATTAGAAAGGGGAAAGACCCCTTTCAATATCCATATGGCGGATAAGGAACTTTTGATGGCACTCCGTCAAGTCTACGCGCATGTCGATACCAGCTTGCAGCTCCAGCTATCACAGCTCCAATAGCTACGGGTATAAGCAGCATAGCAATAGCCCCCGTCATAGCCCCTAAAACCAGTCCCATCATCATGAATCCCGCGCCAACCGCATCCACAAACCGCATTGAAAATCCCTCCTTTGATACTCTATTATATCACGATTCGAGTGCGCACGCAAGTAGTTCTTAGGTGGTCACCACCTAAGACATCGGCATGAAAAAAAAATGGCGCTTAGCGCCATTCGATAACTCGGAAAAATTCATCAATATTGTCTGTGTATCCTTCAAAATATACTTCAACAAGCTCGTCATCCTCTTCACGTTCCCCTAAATGCCACATGAGAAGATTGACAATATCTCCGGGAATCCATTCTTCTTCATAATCCCAAAAACCCCATTCGTTGCCGTCTCTGTCTACACAAGTAATTTCAAAAGCTTCCCCGACTCTTTCCGAGCTTACTACAACCGCCAGCTTTGGATAAAATTCGCCACGGTCACCAACCTCAGCGTAAACGGGCAAAACCAAACCACAGATAAAAATAGCAATAATGGCGCAGATGGTGGTAATGATGTAAATTCTGGTTTCTTTCATGGACTGTTCCCCTCTCTGGTTTGATGGGTTTTCCTTCCCGTTTTCTATATTATATCGCTTTTCCCCAAAGGCCGCAACGTTTTCTTAGGTGGTCACCACCTAAGAAGGAGGGAGAAAAAAAGGGGAGAGGTTAGCCCTCCCTCCAGACAAGTTCTACCTTGTCATACTGACCGCTTTCTGTGTAAGTTTGCAGCCAGTGCAGGATATCCTCAGCTGGGGTCCCAGCTTTAAAGGGCAGCGCCTGCACGGGACAGGTATTAATTCCCACGTAGGGCAGTTCCGCGGCCAGGGCGCGCGTGGTGGCCAGGAAATCCGGGGTCAGGGTCAGAATCAGAACGAACATGGGCGAAACCTCCTTCACTTGATACCTAATTATATCATATGGTCGTCTGCCCGTCAACGTGTTCTTAGGTGTTCACCACCTAATACAATAATGGGTGCTCACTTGAACACCCAATACTGGATTTTTGCATACTTGGGGAAGAGGGAGTCCCCGTAAAAATACCGGGTGAGGACGCGCCCAGCTCGCCTGCGCGAATAGCGTTCGGGATGGCCCAGCTTGGTGCCAATGGCCCAGCCCAGCCCGCGCGAATCGCCCGCGAAAACGTCAGCCCCAGACAGGAGAGCGGTAATGGCTTCAGAACGGGTAACCTTAATAAACATAGTGTAGTCCTCCCACTATTTTCGTCCCCTCTCGGGGCGACTATAGAATATCACAAAATGGCGGTTTTATCAACTCCTTTCTTAGGTGTTAACCACCTAATATAGAGAGAGGGCGGATTAATCCGCCCGGGTGCACCGGATACCCGGCAGGAACTTAACCGAACAGTTTTTGCTATGCCGGGTGGCGACACGCATAAGAGCGTGCTCCGGGAAAACACCATTCCGGGAGTAAATCTCACCCCGGTCGATAATGGTGCCTTTAGAGTTACGGACAACGAAGGAACCCCAGAAAGTAGGCTTGCAAGTGGTAGTCATTGGAAAATCCCCCTTCAATAATTTGATACTATAGTATTCGACACTCCCCCTCTAAAACCCTTTTTTGGTATTAGGTGTTCACCACCTAAGAATAAGAGAAGGGGACCGGGATTACTCCCGGTCGAATTCCTTCTCCCAGACCTGCCCGCGGGAGTCGCGGACGCGGATGCGGTCCGCGTGCCACCGCTCCGCGATGGACTCGAACAGACGCGCGGGGAAAGAAAGGTCAGAAGTAACGAGAGTCCCGCAAGTAAGGATTTCGCCCGCGCGCGAGGCCGTGTAAGAGAGCCGGATTTCAGTCATGGTGGTAACCTCCTTCATTTGATACCTAATTATATCAAATAACTATGCCTCTTGTCAATATTAGGTGGTAATTTCCTTCTTAGGTGTTCACCACCTAATATATTGTGTATGGGTCATTTGACCCATAACACCCGGGACTTGCGCCCGTTCCCCACGCGGATGCCCACCGCGTGGTATCGCGGGCACGCGGCCCGCTCCCGCGCGATGCGGAGAGCATCGGCGGCGGTCGCACCCTCAAAGAGGGACACGGCGCGGAACTGGCCCGCGTGGGAGAAGAAACTGGGGACGGCGGAGACGGTAATCAGAGTGAACATAGGGTGGACCTCCTTATCTTTGATACAATAAGTATATCATTTTCTTTCGGCCTGCACAACTCGTTCTTAGGTGGTCACCACCTAATATTTTTACCCCTGTTGCCCAGCTCGTCTTCGCGCGCACGCGACCCAGCTCGCTCGGGCGCGCCCGCGTAGCAGCTCGCAGCTCGCAGCCTGCGCGCATAGGCCCAGCTCGCAGCTTGCCTACGCGCGTATAGGCCCGGGCGGGCGGGCACTGCCTCGCCAGGCGAGGTACATCGCCAGGCGATGCATCGGCAGGCGATGTATCAGCACACGATATATCGTCTGCCGATGTATCGGCAGACGATACATCGGTAGACACAGTATATGTCAAAAGTATTAAGGACTTTTCATACTTTCGTAACATTTGCGGAGACCTCCCTTCCAATTCACCTTATTATACAAAAAATTGTTGCGTTTTGCAATGGCTCAGTTAGGTGGTTACCACCTAAAAACCCTTATTTTTCAAGGGCTCCAGGCGTTAGGTGTGACGCACCTAATTTTTGCGTATTTGTTACAAAAGTGTTAAATTCGACAAATCTGGTAAAATCCGAACGTTCGGTTCCGAAAAGATATAAAATATCCGGAAAAGTTGTATGGCTCCAGGCGAACAACTCGGTTACATAGTTATCCACAGATAGTTACATTTAGCCGTGAAAGTTATCCACAATTTTTAAACAATTTATTACAAATGTTTCTTTTTCGTAATAAACTTATGACTTTTTGTCATATTCGCCCCTTTTTCTCAAAAATTTACTTTCAGTAAACAAAAAAATTATTTTTACTAAACTTAAATATTACAAAAGTATTAAGATTATGTCAATTTTATTAAGTCGACTTTTGAAAAATAAGGCTTGCAAGGCACAAATCTAACAAAAGTATGACAAAACTTGAAAAAAGCTCCATGTAACCGTAAAATAGCCTTGAACGGGCAAAGCCCGCCAAACAAAATGAAAGGAAGGTATCCTAAAATGAAACTTACATTGGAAAAGCTCAGAGACATTATCGGACAAGTAAACAACAGTAAGAACAGAGATTTCAAGGCATTGCGTATCATTGTGAATTCTCAGATTGCACCGGATGATGAAATTCCCGTTGAAGCATGGGGAACAATGCTTAAACTCCGACACCTTTTGTATAATCCTGCTGACTCCGCAATATACGGGAAAGAAACGGAAGTACGGGATCGTCTTCGCCTGTTGCGCTCAGAGGGTAAACAATTTGTGAAATGGCGTGAATTCTCAGCGCATGACAGAAGGAGAGCGGATATTATCTCGCATGAAACGGGGAGACACTGGGACGTCAAGACAACTGTTTCAGGTGGAAATTTTCTCTACTCAAAAACTACTTCAGATTTCGAAAAAGTTGTGCAAGCATACTCCCGTCGGACTGAATGGATAAATTATAAGAACGAAGAATATGGAATTGACATTTTCTGTTCATGGAAGGATTTCTTTGATTATTTGAGAGGATATAACGATAAAGGGCTTTCGACATGGTTCTTCACAAAGCCTTCAGTGAGTCTCTATGGTGAAATAACAGAGTATGTTTTTAAAATGCAAGTTGTGAGAACATCTCAGAAGAAACTGAACTACTTGAGGAATTATGGAAAGGGGGTGTTGATGGATGAAGAAGAATTATAAATGGTTTGTCCCCGGTTATTGCCGGATGTTTGCTTGTTCCTGCGTTTACGCAGGAACAAGTGACGGTTACACAATCGTCAAATTGTGTCGGACGGAAAAACAAGCTTGCAGGATTGCAAAAAGGTTATCAAAAAGGATTGGAAAGTGAGGGTTACAAAATGAAAAATTGGTTGGTTCTCTGTTCTTTCGTTATGGTGCATATCGATATTGAAATGGAATTTGCAACTATTGGGAGTGTTATTTCCATGTATAATAAGGTGGAAGGAAAATCTGAAACCATACGGACAAAACGTAGAGTTACCCGAAAATATGCTTTTGAATACTGCAAGAAACATGGCATCAAATTGGAAGTTAAAACTGTTGGGATAAACCTTGATATGTTGCAAGGTTCAAAGGGACTTTCAAACTAACACAAGCACAATCAAGCGCCCGCACGGGCGCTTTTCTTTTTGTCTATCAGAGCCCCGGCCCCGTTCTGGGTTCTGGCCGTTCCCCGTCTGGCCAACTACCGCCGCCCTCCCCAAATTCCACCGCATTCCGCTCCCCGCACCCTCGTTCGCCATACCCCAATTCCCACCGCTACTCAAATATTTGACTTTTGTTTATCCTTTATGTTATAATTAAAGAAATGAGGAGGTGATTTCCATTGAAAAAGAAATATTCTCTCGATTTTAATATAATTCGAGATATCGACCGCATGAAAGCAGTCGAAGAAATTCTGGACCAATTGGACACAAATCCAACTCAAACAGAGTTGGAACAAATGGCCTCCTATATCTTATATGGAAAGGACGAAAACGGCAAAAATTCCATTCAACGAAACGAAACCATAGATAAAGATAAGCGTTATAAAAGTTATAAAACAAAAGATGATAAAGTATAGTCCTTAGATGAGATTATGGAAGCCCCTGGTTTTGATGAGTAGTAGCTTAAATCGGCATATAAACGTGATTCGTATACT
>Ga0310786_10003356_pt1 | contig 23341 bp, 10 predicted proteins | sample AusTroGonzalo_MG_FD_203881 | JGI IMG/M metagenome (GOLD analysis project Ga0310786, IMG submission 203881) | Bovine rumen microbial communities from tropical cattle in Woodstock, Queensland, Australia - Gonzalo_03 (v2) (version 2) | ecosystem: Host-associated > Mammals > Digestive system >...
GTCGTACCAGCTTACATTGGCAAGGCAATACTGCTGGATGTAGCGGTTCAGGCCGACTGCCATGGAGTTCGCGTTGTTTCCCCGGATTAGGACTTTCTTGCCCTTTTGTTCCAGTTCGTAGGAATCGTTCGTTGCGTCTGTCTGTTCAAAAACTACGACCTTGGCTTTGCCGCCCATCACTCTACGTGCCAATGCTTCGGCAGCGCGTTCGTCGGCTGTCTTAAACGACATCATGGCCAGCGAGACAACCAGAAGCAGGACAGGTTTTAAAATCTGTTTGTGTATTTTCATAATTTTATTTTGGTTGAACAAGATTTTGGTGATTTATTCTGTTTATTCTTCTTGTTTCAGACCTACACTGATGTAGTATCTTGGTCCGGCTAAGAAGTAGTTCATATATGCCTCGGCGCGTTCGACGGCTGTCTGCAGATCCTCTCCTTTCGCCAGATTGGTGGCGATGGCCGAAGCCAGTGTGTCGCCAGTACCGTTACGATCCGTAAGCTCCAGTTTCTTTTTGGGGTGGGGTGTAACGGTGTCAGCAGTCCGGTCGTAGAGATAATCCACCAGATACTTGCCTTCGTCCACACTCTTCACGATAACCGAGCATCCCCAGTGGCTTAGCCATCGAAGGTCGGCTTCTATGTCCTGCATCTTATGGCCTATGAGAAATTCCGCTTCGTGAATATTGGGTGTTATGATGGTAGCTAACGGGAAGAGATTGTCCTTGTAAGCTTGAATGGCTTCGTCGCTTACCAACTGCTCTCCGGCAAAGTTTACGATGACAGGGTCTATAAGGATAGGCTGTTGGTTGTATTTTCTGAGTACGCCAGCAACACCATTTATGATTTCTGCGCTGGGTAACACACCAGTCTTAATACAATCGGCTCCTACTGTACTGAGGAATGACTCTGCCTGTGATACAATCAGGTCTGTTGGCAGGTGGTGAATACCTTTAATACGGTTCACATCCTCGTCAACAATACATGTAAGGGCGGCTGCGGCCCAACCGCCGCATCGTGTTATAGCCTTGATGTCGGCCTGTACGCCAGCGCTTCCCAAAGGTTCGCTACCAGCAATAAGAAATACTTTTCCTGTATTTGTTAATTCTGTGTTCATTTCTTTGTTATAGATACTATAGACGCTATAGACGCTATTTTCCTCTTTTAATTTTTGACCTGCGGTCGAGCCTGCTCACGCTCGGCAATGCTTAAGCTAGCTTATCATCGCTCTCGCTCAATCGCAGCCTTCTCTTTTATCTCAATAAAGGTCTATTCCCATCCCTCAATGTCAGCATCAGGGAACAAGTCCTTGTGGAACACGGGTTCTTGTGTTCCCTTTCGGCGTTGTTCCTTATAGTCTTGCAAAAGTCGGAAGCCATAACGGCTCAGCAGGCAGACTGCAATGAGGTTGAGAATTGTCATCAGTGCCATGGCAAAATCAACAATGCCCCAGGCTTGTTGCAATGTCATTAGACCGCCCATTAGAATTACGACTCCGCTCAGTAGGCGGAACACTGTAATGGCCCATGATTTCTTTGTAATATAGCGGACGTTAGTCTCGCCATAGAAATAGTTGGCGATAATGGTGCTATAGGCGAAAAGGAAGATGGCAGACATCAGGAACCAACCGCCAAATCTTCCCAGATGATGTTCCATGGCATGACCGGTAAGGATGATACCGTCATCGCCAGCATTGTAGAGCCCACTCAGCAGGATGATGAAAGCGGTACAGGTACAGATAACAAGCGTGTCGGTGAATACACCGAGGCTTTGCAGTAATCCTTGCTGGACGGGATGTGGAATAGTGGCTGTGGCAGCGGCATTAGGTGCACTACCTTCACCAGCCTCGTTACTGAATAGTCCTCGCTTCACGCCTTGCATAATGGCCATACCAACGGCACCACCGGCAGCTTGTTCCCATCCGAATGCACTGCGGACGATGAGGCTAAGCATGGCGGGAATCTCCGTAATATTAACGATGAGTATGTACAGTGCCAATAAGATGTACCCTAATGCCATAACGGGTACAACCACAGCACAGAAATGGGCAATGCGTTGGATACCGCCGAAGATGATGATAAGCGTCATCAAAGCCAGTCCGATGCCAACGTATGATGTAGGTATCTTGAAGGTGCTACCGATAGCATCGCACAAGGTGTTGCTCTGTATAATCTGGTTGGCCAATCCGAAACCGTAGATGATGAAGATGGCAAAGAGAATACCCATCCATGGTTTCTTCAGACCATATTTCATATAGTAGGCTGGTCCTCCGTAGAAACTATCCTCGCCTTTGCGCTTAAAGAGCTGGGCAAGGGTGGCTTCCATAAAAGCTGTGGATGCTCCGAGTAGTGCCATCACCCACATCCAGAATACTGCTCCTGGTCCGCCCACGAAAATGGCACTTGCTACGCCTGCCAAGTTTCCTGTGCCAACTCTTGAAGAAAGACTGATGGCAAAGGCTTGGAAAGAGGATACTTTTTTCCCTGTAGATGTGGATTCGGTGGGTGTACACAGGTTGCGGAGCATCGTTGGCAGCATTGTGAACTGCACGGCCCGCAGATTCCAAGTAAAGTATAGGGCACAACCCACAAGCATGGTTATCACCACGTAGGTCCAAAGCCAATCGCTTATAATGTCGAAGAACTCCATAGTTTTAATTCATAATTCACAATTCACAATTGAATTAGAGTTTTTGAGTTTATAAGTTTTTGAGTTGGTTTACTGTTTACCTTTTTTAATTAAGAATTAAGAGAGAAGAATTAAAAATTAGACTTTAGACTCTAGACTTTAGACCTTAGTCTTTAACTTGAAACCTGAAACTTGAAACTTGAAACTATCTATCATCTATTATCTATCATCTCTCATCTATCATCTAGTTTTCCGTTTATCGGTTATCTAACACAGCGGTAGCAAATTCTTCATTCTTCACTCTTCACTCTTCACTTAATTCATTACCACCGCCTCTTTCTTGAAACCGTCGACTTTTATTGTCAGTGGCTGCGTGAAGCGCACATGTCGTACGTGTTTTGTTTCCTGAACGGCAGGTAGCTGGTTCAGCACTTCCTGACGGTAAATACCGTCACCGCGGAAGGCGTCTATAGTAAGGTAGCATACGCCCAGTGAGGTCAGGTTCTGGAAGAAATGTGTACCTTGACTGGGATCAACCTGATAGTTGTCAAGTCCAGCCTCGACAATAATCTGTGAGGCACTGATATGGGGCCACTTAACAGGGATGCCCAACCAGGGGTCGCTGCTTCCCCAGCGTCCCGGACCTATAAGTATATAAGAGGCAGCTCCCTCGGGTGAGTTGGAGGCCGGCTGAAGGAAATAGCGGTTTATTTTCTCTATCTCATCGGCAATCTCATAGTTCATGCTGGGCGTATATCCGTCGGTCTTTACGTACACCACATCCTTTATCTCCGTGAATATGCCCTGCCCGATAGCGTTGTGTGAACGAAGCAGGCACTGTTCGTCGGGGATTTGGGTGATGTCTTCGTTCAGTTCCATGCGGTTGTCCACCATGGGACGTATCTGTAACATATAGAACTCACCCGTCTTGTCGGCATGCAGGTTCACGGCGAACTCAATCTCCACTGGACGTTTCATCTCCTCCTGACCGTATTTCAGTACCTTTCGCATCAGTTCCGGCAAGGGGAATACATCGTGTTTCAGGACGCCGGCAAAGGATACAATCTTGCGGTTCTTTCCTTCGTAATAGCCGTCGTATATACATTGGTCGTAGGGGTCGAAGGTAGAGGATATCCACTGCAGGGTGCCGTCTTGCTCGGCATCGCGGACGGCAACCTTAACCAGATTGAATCCATCGTCAACTTTAAACTCCTTGTCACCTTCCTCTTCCTTGGTTCTGAGAGCCAGGAAGTGGGTCTGCGTATCGCGCAGTGCTAACTCCATTTCGCTCATCTGCAACACCTGATGGGGATGATGGGGACATACACGAAGACTTACACCGCCATCAACAATGTATTTGCCCAGTCCCATGGCCAGCGAAACCGTTCCTTCTTCGGCTTGCTCATCACCGATAGGGTAGTAGTTGATGCTGCGTGCCACACCGCTTATAACGGGGTAGAAACGGTCGCCATGCTGTTCTCCTACCACTTCCTGCAGGATTACGGCCATCTTCTCCTGGTCTATCACATTGCTTGTTGCTGTCATGTAATCCTTACTTCCCTGATAGAAGACGCTGGCGTATACGGCCTTTATGGCTCCTGCTAGCATGGAAAGACGTTCGTATTTGTCTGTACTGTAAGGAATCATGTATGTGGAGTAAACACCCGCAAACGGTTGGTAGTGCGAATCCTCCAGCAAGCTACTGCTTCGTATGGCAATAGGTGTGCTGACTACAGAGAGGAATGCCTCCAGGTCACCCAGCAGACGCATGGGCAGTCGGGCACGGAGGAAGTGCTGCAGTATTGTGTCATCAGGAAGGTCGCTCAAGGCTATCTGATAGAGCTCGTTCGTATCCATGAACTCGTCAAAGATATCTGTACAGAGTACAACCGTCTTGGGAATGCGCACCTGAGCACCCTGATATTCGTTGAGGTCGGTGTGGCGCATGAGAATGTGGTCTATAAAGGCCAGGCCGCGGCCTTTGCCGCCTAAGCTGCCGTCGCCGATACGGGCGAAGTTTGAATATTGGTCGAATCTCTCACGCTGGAACACAGCCACAACGCCTTGGTTCTTCATCCTACGGTAGGCAACAATGGCATCCAGGATGATCTGGCGGTGTGCATCGACATCCTGCAAGTTGTCCCATGTGATATTCTTCAGGAACTCGGAGATAGGGAATAGTGCTCTGCTGGCCAGCCATCGGCTGACATTGTTATGGCTGATGTGGTACAGCAGGCTTCGGGCGGGAACCGTCATGATGTTGTCTTGAAGGTCCTTCAGGTTGTGGATGCGTACCACTTCTTCCATTGTATCAGGGTTCCGGAATACAAAGTCTCCAAAGCCGAAGAAACGCTGCACAAGATTACGCAGGTCTACGGCCATCTTTTTTGAGTTCTTGTCTATGAAACGTGCGCTGCACCGATCTGCCAACTCGGCTTTCTCCGACTCTGATGAGTTCATGATAAGGGGAATGTAAGGGTCGTTGGCGCGGATGGCACTCAGTAACTTGAAACCGGCATCCTCGTCTTTCTCCTCGTCTGGCGACATGGGAAACCTGCAGTCGCTGATAACTCCTAATGTATTGTTGGCAAAACGGCTGTACAATTGCCATGCCTCTTCGTAGTTGCGGGCCAGCACAATCTTTGGGCGTCCTCGCATTCGCAGTGTCTCCAGGCTTGTGTTCAGGGCCTCGGTGGCAAACTCCAGGCTTTGCTGAAGCACGAAGTTGTACAGGCTTGGCAGAATGCTGCTGTAGAATCGGATGCTGTCCTCCACCACCAGGATCATCTGTACGCCGGCACTGCGTATGTCGTGTTCCAGGTTCATGCGGTCCTCCATCAGCTTGATGATGGACAGCAGCAACTCTGTATTGCCCAGCCAGCAGAATACGTATTCAAATACGGAAAGGTCCTCGTTTTGCATACGCTTGGTAATACCATGGCTGAAGGGGGTGAGCACCACAATGGGTATTGAGGTGTATATCTGTTTTATGGAACGTGCAATGTCAAAGACGCTGTTGTCCTCGGCTGCAGGCATACAGATGACAAGGTCTATATTGCCTCCTGCCATTTGTCTTTCGGCCTCTTCCTTGCTGGCTACCTGAATGAATCGGGGAGGGAAGCGAAGTCCCAGGCGTGCATATTCCGAGAATATCTTTTCGTCGACGCGTCCGTCGTCTTCCAGCATAAAGGCATCGTACGGATTTGCTATCAACAGCACGTTGCAGATGCGGTTCAGCATCAAGTCAACAAACGAGGTATCTTTCAGTTGCATGGTTTCTTTTGCGTAATTCTTTGCAAAAATACGAAAAATAATTGAGAATCAGGGGTTATGTGTTAAAAAATAAGCCTCAGCATGGTAATTCACCATACTGAGGCTTACGTATATAATCGCTATGGCAGCTGCTTACACAATGCCCTGAGCCATCATGCGAAAAGAACGTTGGCTTCGCTTTCGCTTCGCCGAGCCTTTCGCGGCCATGGGCAGCCATTGCTTACACAATGCCCTGAGCCATCATGGCCTTGGCAACCTTCATGAAGCCGGCTACGTTTGCACCCTTTACGTAGTTTACGTAACCATCGGGCTCTGTACCGTACTTCACGCAGTTCTCGTGGATGTTCTCCATGATCCAGAGCAACTTAGCGTCAACTTCCTCAGCTGACCAGCTCAGGCGCTCTGAGTTCTGAGACATTTCAAGACCTGATACTGATACACCACCGGCGTTGCTAGCCTTACCGGGAGAGTACAGGATCTTAGCCTGCTGGAATACCTTGATAGCTTCGGGAGTTGAAGGCATGTTAGCGCCCTCGGCAACAGCGATAACGCCGTTAGCAACCAGAGCCTTAGCAGCCTCTTCGTTCAACTCGTTCTGAGTTGCACAGGGCAGTGCGATGTCAGCCTTCTCGAACCAAGGCTTAGCACCAGCTACATACTTGGCTGTAGGATACTTGTCTGCATATTCCTTGATACGGCCACGGTAAACGTTCTTCAACTCCATGATGTAATCCAGCTTCTCGCGTGTGATACCATCGGGATCGTAGATGTAACCGTCTGAGTCAGACATTGTCATTGGAATACCACCCAACTGCAGTACCTTCTCGGCAGCATACTGGGCAACGTTACCGGCTCCGGAAATCAATACCTTCTTGCCTTCTACGCTGTCACCCTTAGTCTTCAGCATGGCACGCAGGAAGTATACAGTACCGTAACCAGTAGCCTCAGGGCGAATCAGTGAACCACCGAACTCAATGCCCTTACCTGTCAGCACACCGCTGTACTCGCGAGTGAGCTTCTTGTACATACCGAACATGTAGCCAACCTCACGACCACCTACGCCGATGTCACCAGCAGGTACATCTGTGTCGGGACCGATGTGACGTGTCAACTCCAGCATGAAAGCCTGGCAGAAACGCATTACCTCGGCATTGCTCTTACCACGAGGGCTGAAGTCTGAACCGCCCTTACCACCACCCATGGGCAGTGTAGTCAGAGAGTTCTTGAAAGTCTGCTCGAAAGCAAGGAACTTCAGGATACCCAGGTTTACACTCTTATGGAAACGGATACCGCCCTTGTAGGGACCGATAGCATTGTTGTGCTGGATACGGTAACCCATATTGGTCTGAATCTGACCCTTGTCATCCATCCATGTAACACGGAACTGATAAACTCTGTCGGGAATGCAAAGGCGCTCAATCAAATTTACTTTGTCAAACTCGGGGTGCTTGTTGTACTCTTCTTCGATAGTACCAAGAACCTCTTCTACTGCCTGATGATACTCGGGCTCATTGGGGAAGCGTCTTTTAAGATCTTCCAAGACTTTTTTTGCGTCCATTCTGATTCGATTTTAACTAATACTTAGGTTTATTGCTTTCATTCTGGGTGCAAAATTACATAAATTCTTCTATTCTGCAAACGAATTGTAAGAAAATGTGCTGAAAAAATCACAAATCGTCAAATTCCTGCGTTATAAGCCAGTGAAAATATACTTATTTTTGCTTTTGGGTCACTGGCAAGCAAGGTCTGAGCGCAGTTCCCTATGGTGGCACCTGTTGTCAGTACATCATCCACCAGAAGAATGTGTTTCCCCCGCCACATATCAGGGATAACGGCTTCATATTTTCCTGTTGTATTCTCGCGTCGTGCATTCTTGCTTAATCTCGTCTGTGATGTTCCGGTGTTTTTCTTTTTCAGCAGGTTCAGAACGGGACGATGCATGATTCTTCCCATTCCTCTGGCTATCAACTCAGCCTGGTTATATCCTCTTCTCTTTTTTCTTACACTGTCTGCAGGAACAGGTACTATCACATCTATATACTGTGTCAGTTGCCAGGGGGCTATTTCCATAGCTGCCCACTCCCCAAGCTTTATGCCCAGTTGCACGCCTCCTTTGTATTTTATCTTTATGATGATATTGTGAAAGTCAGACTGGTGCCTATAATATAATAATGTGGCGCCGTACTGTATGGGAGCATAGTTCCAGACTTTTCTCAGCGGTTCGTTGTCCTCAATACTTAACAGGGGGTAGCGTGGCAGAAGGACAGAGCAGGCGGTACAGATATACTGCTCGGTAGGTTCCAGTGTGTGTTGGCAAACCACGCATCTGCGTGGCAAAAGGATGTTACATAAATCAGCGATCAGACTCATATATTTTGCTTCGCAAGTGCTTTGGTTTGGGATAATAAAACTAACTTGCAAAATAAATTTTCTAAGTTAATTAATGGATGGAAACAGGTTGATCTTATTCCTTTTTCAAGTTGAAAAAAGAGCGCTCGGATTATCTCCGGGCGCTCTTTGTGAATATTTATTGAATCAATTACTCCGTGGGGAAGGGCAGATACCAGTTGGATGAATTCAACAGAACGTTGTACAACTTCATATCCATGGTTCCCTTACGCTTTGCAACGCGCTTAGCAAGGAAGCTTGGGTCGCCACGACGGATGGCTACACGAGCCAGATCTGAGAAGCGGCAGCCCTCAAATGCAAGCTCCAGAGCATCCTCGTCGATAATCAGGTCTTCAACAGCCTCAATAACCCATGCCTTGTCTATAGGATTATCAGTGTCCTGACCGTAAATCTGCTCCTTGGTTACTGTTACGCCATGGTTCTCCTTAATCTTCTTGGTAACCATATCTACGTAGTTGTATGAACTCTGCTGCTCAGTATCACCGGCGCTGAGGATACCGCAACCGCGCTGGTGAATACCAATGGTCAGGTAATCGCTTGTTTTAGATGAACCTGGTATGTAATCCTCTGCTCTCGCCCTGAAACCGCCGGTAGCATAGATCTCAGACTTAAAGAAAGGCGCGATAGTGGTTCTGTAACCACGCAGATTAATCTGTGTGGTGAAGCTCATCCAAGGCTTGGAAGCAGCATTCTCCAATTCCCTGCGATCCAGATACCAGCATGCCTTTGTCAAGTAGTCTGAAGGATAGTTGTTGAAAGTCTTTACGTAGAAGTAAACATTCTTATTATCCTTTGCAGGGTCATAGTGTCTGGCCGGAATGGGTGTGGCGCCTTCCTCCAGCGTAGCATTTGCTTCTATGGAGTCTTGCTGCCAGATGTTGTTAAGATAATCTTCCAAGTCAGCCAAGGTGCTGATGCTTACCCCTTCTTCTACGTTTGAACCCCATTGGTAGGTGGTGTCTGTTGTCTCCTCAATGTAGCAATACAGACTATCCTTGGCACCGAAGTCGGCAACTACGCCAGAGGTGTATGGATAAGGCTTGTTATAGTTGTCATCGGAAAGTACACTGGGGAACCATCTGCTGTTATCACTTACCAAACCGGTCTTAAGGATGGCAAATGCATAGCTCGGGAAGCCGGCACGGTTGATAGCCTCGGCATAGCGCAACCAGATGGTAGCCTTACGATAAATCAATGGATAGACGGTACTGAATGATCCATGGGGATTCTGCTTGCTGATTAGTTTGCCATACTGTGTATCGTCTCCTACGGGAAGTGAGTATTGGTTACTCATTGGTAAAGGATTAAGTAAATGTCCCGTTGTTGTTATGGTTGGATGATAAATCCACGAACGGCGTGCGTCTCCTACACCTGGCAGGGTAACCAACTCCATTGCCTGATCGTCGGCAGTTTGACCAATGTAGCATTCATAATTCTGGCTGTCGCATAGTGCCTCATAGCCCTTACTGGGAAGCAACTCGCGGCGATAACCATTGTCTAAGTAACTCAGTGCCACCCATGAACTGGACTCATCACCGCTTCCACTTGTGGTCAAGGTCGCCTCGAATCCGAACAGACGGTTGATATCGGTAAATACCATGCCATCCAAGCGTCCCTTATTGCTGGGGATACAGGTGATGGCCTCGCCACGGTAACGACCGCTTGTGTACTCATGGGCTGTCTCATTATAGGGCTCTCCACAGTAACCATACTGGGGCTCGTCAACATTTGCACGGACATCGCCGACACTAACGTATTCGTCAACTTCCAAAGGACCGCAGAACTTACTGTTCAGGAAGTTGTAGTAGTAGCCGGCAGCCTTGGCGCAAGCCTGATCATCGCCTTGCAGCAGATACAGATCGCCCAAAACTACATCTATGGGGAACATAGTTCTCATGCTGTGGCAGACACCTTTATAGTAGTCGTACTGTGGGTAGATCTCCTCGCCGAACATCTTCTCCAGCACCACTTTAACACTATCCAACTGGGGGCCTAGGTATTCTGCCAGCGTCTTGGCATTTGCCATGGTGTGGTTGGGGTTGGTGATAAAGCTGTTTATCTCGTCCGTGGTAAGCATAGGCTTTGTGTAGAAGGGAACATTGCCGTATGCATAGATGAGCTGCATGTAAACCCATGCGCGGATGGCCATAACCTGAGCGTACTCTCGCAGCATATAGCTTCTTTGCTGTCCGGTTGATACCTTTCTGGCTGTATCACAGCTTTCGATATAGGCATTACAGCTGTTGATTACGTGGTAGTAGTCGCTGACCTTCATGTAAGCACATGCTCCGTCTTTGTACTTGTCCTCGTATCCGTTCTTGCCGAAATTGATGATGGCTGCAATGGTGTCGCTCACGTAGGATGAACCATCCACCAGATCGCCACGGCACTCATTGAGAATCACATAACGTTCTGCTATTCCTTGCAGAGACTTAATCACACCCCAATAGGAGTACAGGGTATCATTTGCCACATCATAAGCGTGGCGGTCACTATCGGGTGTCAGCATGTCCTGGCATGACGTGTTAATCATACCCAGTGTCATGCAGAAGATAAGCAAGCTTATAATTGATTTCTTTTTCATAATCTTATATTCTTCTTGATTACAGGTTGATGGTTACACCTAAGTTGAAGTTACGGCCACGTGGGATAAGGCCGGTGTCTATACCTTGGTAGAGTACACCATTGTGGCTGCTCATCTCGGGGTCTGTTCCCAGGTATTTTGTCAGGGTAAACAGATTGTTGGCTTCACCCCAGACCTTCAGACCAAACAGCCAGCTGTTGGTATAAGGGATCTTGTAGGTAAGGCGAACATTCTTCAGTTTCAGGTAACTGCCGTCTTCAATCCAACGGTCAGACATACGCTCGTTGTTACGCCAGTCTTCTGATTCCTTGTAACATGCACGGGGCATGTCGGTAATCTGACCTTCATGGGTCCAGCGGCGCAAAACGGCTGTTGTCTGGTTGTAGGTGGTGTTCAGACCTTCAATCTTTGAGCGCTGATAGTTGTAGATATCGTTGCCCAGGCTGTACTTGAAGTTTACATCCAGGCGGAGGTTCTTCCAGGTAAGGCTGGAGAAGATGTTACCGTAGATGTCGGGATGAGGATTACCGATAACAACCCTGTCGGCATCGTCGATTACACCGTCACCGTTCTGGTCCACAAAGTGAACATCACCAGCCTGGAAGTTAGCATACTTCTTGCTTTCGTCTGCTAAACCAGTGGGATACTTCAGGTAATCATTCCCGTTGTATGCTTTGCTTGCGTCTGCATCAGAAGCGAATACACCCTCTGTCTGCCATCCATAGAAGCTGCCTACTGCATAGCCTACAGCAGTGAGGATATTATCCTCTCCATATACGCTGTTGGTGTAGCCGTGCAGGTACTGCACATTACCGCCATTCACATCGCTCAGTGTTATGGTGTTGCTCTTGCCGCCGGGCAGTTCTGTAATCTTATTGTTATAGTGGCCAAGGGTTGCACCAAGTTCCCACTTCCAGTTCTTCTTGTTGATGATGGCTGCATTCACATTCATTTCTATACCCTTGTTCGTGAGCTGACCCTCGTTGGTCCAGTAATCTCTCAAACCGGAAATATAGTTCAGTTCCTTCAGGGTAAGCAGGTTGTCTGTCTTGTGCCAGAAAATGTCAATTCCTGCCTGCAGGCGGTTGTTCAGGAAACTACCCTGTAAGGCAATGTTCCACTTGGTTGTGGTTTCCCACTGAATACCGCTGTTTGCAATATTCTTCAGGTAGAGGCCTACGGTAGTGTTCGTAACTTTCTGGCTCTCCCAGTAGGTACGTGATGCAAAATAGTCCAAATCATCGTTACCGCTCATTTCGTAACCGGCAGTCAACTTCAGGTAGTTAACACCCTTCGTGGTGTTAAACCACTTCTCGTTGCTGATAATCCAACCCAACTGCAAAGAGGGGAAGAGACCCCAGCTTACGCCGAATGCCTTAACGCCAGACTTGGTGTTGGAACCGAAACGGCTGCTTGCCTGTGCACTGAATGCGAAGTCTGCAAAGTAACGGTTCTTGTAGTTGTAGGCTGCATTCAGGTAGTAGGTCATGTCAGACCAGCTGTCGTTGGTACCGCCATAGTTGGCATAGTCCATGTTCTTGTTCAGGTTGAGCAGTTTATCGTTCTTGTTGTTATAACCGCTTGTGTAGGTGTAGCTGTATGTGTAAGTGTTGTATCTCCAGCCTCCGAACACGTCCACTGTGTGGGCACCGTAGTTCTTGGCCCACTCAATACGAAGGTCGTTGTTAACAGTGGTTTCCTTTGAGAAGAGGGACTTCAGCATACTGTCGATGTATCCCAGATCCTTCAGGTAGTAGGGGGTTGTACCGCAAACAGGGAGGAAGTACTTCTCGTTGCTACGGTTAATCTGGAAGTTAAGACGGTCACTTACGCTTAATGACGGGGTAATCTGGTACTTGGGACTGGCGTTGATGTCAATGATGCTGTTCTGAGCATAGTTCTTGATCTTGCCACCGCCGTTCTTCAGAATCCAATAGGGGTTACGCAGTGATTCGTTGAAGTGTGTGCCTCCAATATAGTTATTGAACTGGAAGGGATTCTCAACGTATTTTCCATTCTGAGAGTTTGTTGAGGCATACTTACCTGCATACTCGTCAGAGAGTTTCAGACGGTCTGAGGGATAGGTGTCTGTGGCGTTCTCGTCGTAGTAATAGGCATAGCGGCTGATGAATGGAGCCTGCACTAAGCCCAGGACGTTGGGAGAACCGATGTTCTGCATGCTGTAATCCTCGCTCCATCCCTGATCAAACACATCATAGCTGACCTGATTGTATGAGATATCCAGACCTGTGGAAAGCTTATCGGATATCTTGATATCGGTGTTGAATCGCAGGCTCAAACGGTTCATGCCTGTTCCCTGAGCGTTAGAATTACTGTTGGTATAACCCAATGAGAGGTCGTACATACCGACATCATCACCGCCTTCTACACTTAACTTGTAGTTCTGGGTCATGGCTGACCGATATAGTCCGTCCTGCCAATCCTCGTTGTTGCTGAACACTTTGCGATAGTAGTTTGAGGGGCTCTTGTCGAGGAATCTGAAGTCGCTAAGCGTACTGGCCTTCAGCTTGTCTAGTGAACTGACTACGTCGCTCAGATAAGCAGTGTACTGGTCACCATTCATCATGTTCAGTGTTTTGGGCATGAGTTCTACGCCGCCATAGATGCGTAGGTTAATCTTGGTAGCCATGCTCTTTCCACGCTTGGTCTTGATGATGATTACACCATTACCACCCTTTGCACCATAGAGTGCGGTTCCGTTCTTGAGAACCTGGACTGATTCTACATTATCGGGGTCGATACCGGCTAACAGATTGTTAAAGAAACCTTCGTGTGCCGATATACGGTCGTACTGGGGGTCAATGATGTTGCCGTCCAGGACAATCAGAGGCTGTGTGTTGGCATTGATAGAGTTGACACCGCGAATGGTCATAAAGTTACCGATACCGGGGGTACCGTTACGCAGAACGGTATGGATGTCAGCTGCCAGCTTTTTCTCGATATCCTCATCAATACTGATGCTGCTGGTCTCGTTCAGTGTTATTGTCTTCTGTGAGGTAATGGTAGTACCCTCTGTATAGAAAACATTGAAATTGACATCAATGAGTCTTGCATTAGCTACACCGTCCTTTACTGCGCACTGCAGGGGATTGTATCCTTCTGCGTACACATAGACAGCATCAGAGAAAACGGGAATCTCGAGGGTGTATGAACCATCTTCCTCGGTCAGGGTTGAATATCTGCCCAGTCCTAAGGCCTGAACGCGTACACCACCCATAGGCTCACCGGTAGCATCATCGGTGATAACACCCTTTACGGTTTTTGTCTCGTAATTCTTCTCAGGCTTTTTTGCCTTTCGAACAACTACCTCTTCTTCTTCTCCGTCAGTACCTTCCACTTCATCCTGCGCATATACGCTGGGAATGCTCAAACCGGAAAGCAACAGGAAACACAGACCTGTTTTCAGTGTCTTGTGCATGAATGTATCACTTATTATATTTTTCATCATCTTATTCTTTTACTGAGGGTCGAGGATTGTTTCTTCACCGGTCTCTTTGCTCTTCAGAATCACGCGGTCAATAAACAGACCGTACATGAAACCTTTCTTTGTAGTATAGTTACCTGATCCCTTAATTGCACCCGTAATCTGCAGGGTAGGATAGCTGAAGCGCATGTTCTTATAGGAATAGGGGAATTCGAAATCTTCAAATACTGTAAGCGTGTCAACCTTGGTTCCGTCAAACTCTATGGTCTTGGAAGCAGAGAGGAGAGTTTCGGTGTTAGTGTTAGGCTTAAAAGTGCGAACCTTTGCAGTAAAGGCCATTTTCGTAACATCGGCGATAGACTTGATGTATTCGGGGTCTTCAAATTCCTCACTGACTTTTTCGGCATCGGAAATCAATGTGTACCAGTAGGGAACCATAACCACCTGAATGTCGTATTTGCCACTCATTACCTCGGCTGCCTGACCACGCGTAACAATGTCTGATGTTGTGTTCAAATTCCCTTTCAGCTTAATCTCGCAAATCGGGTTGGTTGTTGCATTATTATAAGGAGCCATGTAATAGAAGTTATTGCCATGGACTTTTCCGTACTTGTTGGCAATGACAGCATACTTTTCGTTGTTAAAGGGGATACTTTTTGAACTTGCTCCAATCTTGTGGATGGAAGAATTGTTTTTGTTGTAGAATGTGGCCGCATTGACATCCACTTCTATGTCAGGATTATACAACTCGCGGGGGTATGCCCATGTGGTTGCCTCGAAGCCGTAACCGTTACTCATTTTAACTAATTCTCCGTTGAAGATACTGGTCTTGTCCCATGTGTCTGTAGTACGCAGGGTATCGCCATAGGTGTTCAGCAGGAATTTGGCATCAGCACCCTTGTTCTCAACGAATTCATCAGTCTTCCACAACTGGCTGCCAATCTTAGGCTGCTGGTTTACATTAAACACCAACGGAGTGATGAGGTCCATGTTCATGCTCATGTTTGCCAGAGAGTCGCGCTCTTGTTCGCTACCTTTTTGACCGACCGTACGTGTAATAGCCTTTGAATTCTCACCACTTTCCGTTTCGTCCTTGTCTTCGTAAATTCCAGCATATTTGTATAGATGAGCCATCTTCTGTTTAGCCTTTGTCCAGGCCTCGTCAGTTGGCATCACCATCACAAAGGCTGAGTCCTCTGCGTCGATGCGAGCATGGAAGCATTCCAATGGCATATCCCATTTCTCTGCACCTGTCTTGGGTAGATAGCTGTAGTTTTCAAATATAAGGTTTCTTGTTGTGTAAAAGCTATCTACGTATGAAGGGTTACCGTCTTTGTCGGGTAAGCCCTCTATACTGGATTCTTTGATGAATATTGTTGTATCCTTTGACACTACGTACTGAGAGAGCACAGGCAGTGAGGGACTGTGTTTCAGATACTCGTAGAAATTGTAGCGGAAGGGTGTCGTACCTTTGATGGTATGTAATGTTCCATTCAAGGCAGGGATGTTCTTCTTGCTGATGGCAATATTCTGAATGGTGCAGTTTGCCGTGTCAGATTTGTCAAAAACAAGGTTCTTGCCATTAATCATCCTAATGGTATCGATGCTGTTGTCTGAGACATTCTTACGCCAGAGGGCAATATGGTTGCCCAGGAACTGCTGCTGCAGGTTATAGCCGTCTGTCTCGCACATATTCAGCCAATTCTGGTATTCTGCGTCTGGGAAATCGTCATCTTCGGGAACCCATACAGTGGCAACCTGGCCGCTATTCAGAATGTCGGCATACGTCCAGTCAGAAATTGGGTGATTGTCGTCTTTCCAGAATTTGGCAGTCTCGGCAATAGTTTTAAACTTTGTCAGTTTAGGATTCTCGCAGATGTGCTGCCAGAGTGTCTTGGTTGCATCAACAGCTTGCTTGTCATCACCTCCGTAAGTTGGGTCGAAGTGATCATCGGTGCAACTGGGCACTGCCATAATGACAGCTCCCAAGGCAATTGCTCCAATGTATTTGTTGAATTTATTGTTAGTCATATTTGATATTTCTTTAAATTCCTGAAATCTATTTTATACAAACTTACTGTTCATATCTTGATTTGTTCCATACAGGATTCTGAAGGATAACACCGTTGCTGGCCTTTACCTCCTCATAATAGATGGGACAATACAGACCCCAGCGGTTCTTGAATCTGTTGTACAAGGTTCCGCAGGATTGCTCTCCAACAGAATTCTTCATGAAGTAATATACCACTGCAGCCATACCCGTCTGTCCATTGCCAACGTATCCGGGGTCGCCCTTGGCAACACCTTCTGGATTCTCGCGCTCATCGGCGGGATCTTTGTCATTGTTGCTGTAGCGCTCTGCCATACGAACCAGGTCGAACCAGCGCTTGCCTTCGCCCAGAAGCTCAATCTGACGCTGATTCATAACGGTTGCAACCAGTTTGGGAATAGTAGGCAGGGAAATTTTGTTGTTCTTGGAATTTGGTACGATATCAGAGGTTAATACACTGAAGTTACCAGTCTTCTTGTTCTTGTTGGTGAAATCTTCATCGGGCTTCTCTTCTGTGTTGAAGTCGCAATAAGAACGGCGGTTGATGGCATTGACAATCATGGTGACTTCGTCCTCCTTGTCTTTTTTCTTTGAACATGCCAAAGCTTCTGCCTTCATCAGCATAACATCGGTGGTACGATAGATAATCCAATTAGAATATTCATCACTTGCACCAGTCTTAACGTATTTGATTTTGCGGGATCCGGAATTTCCTTCGAATTCCAAAGTAGGTCTCTGATATTTCAGACAGAAATAGCCGGATTTAGCCTGAGTGTCGTTAATGTACGTCTGGCAGCCAATCCACAAACGAGAGTCATACTTCTGGTTCTTCTCGTCATTGTTGTGGGCATTCTTCATCGCATCTTCTGCAACCTTTAGCTGGGTGCTGTTACGGTAACCATAGAGGCTGTTAACAATAGTGTTTTTTAAGCCATCGGTGGTGCTGTACTGTATCTCAAGAATACTTTCAATGCTGTTACCCGAATTGAAGATGGCAGCCTGTGCCTCTAACTTGGGAGTAGAACTGCTTGCACCCTTGAAATCGTTCTTAATGAGATCCACATTATCCAATCCATAAGTAAGAATCTCATTGGTAGATGACCAGGCACCTAAGGATGTGTAATAATCCTGCACCTGCTGGTGATGAGCGTCAAGTGCCTTCTGGGCCCACTGAGCAGCTATCATGTAGTCGCCATTGTCACCTTCGTAGGTGTGCTCGACGGTATCAACTGTGATGGTGTTATCGGTATTCTCGCGGTAGGCAATTACAGTATCCTTTTTAATGCCGCGCCCCTGATGCAGTGAACCGCGCCACAGGTACATGTCGGCCAATATAGAATAAATGGCTGCATTGGTAATCATACCTTTGGTGTCTCCGTTGCTAGCGAAACGGTTACGTGCCTGTCCGGCTACATCCTCGCAGTCGATAATGAGGGAGTCCAAAATGTCTAACTGGTTACTGAGAGGGAATGTCTCCACTTCCTGGTCACTATTGATAACCTTCTTACTATAGGGAACATCCTTGAAGGCACGAATCAGATAGAAGTAATTGAGGGCACGGAGTGTCTTCATTTCAGCACGCATGTACAACCACTCGGTTGTGGTAAACTGCTTGTCCTTCTTCAATACCTCTGGACCATGCTGCAACACCTTGTTGCAATAGTTGATGGTGGTATAAACGCCTCCCCAGTCAAATTCGTTCATACTGGAGTCGGGCATACCGTTCAGGATGTTACTATACGTGTTGTGGGATGACTGAGCTTCGTCAGGGTTGTTCAGTGTATAAGAGTCTGAACGGAGGTCACCCCATATAAACATTTTTCCAACTGTACTTGCCATTTGCTTGTAGGCACCATACTGAACAGCCCTAAGGTCGTTGGCATCCTCCCAGTAGTTTTCCTCAACAACACGGTCTGTTGGGTAGATTGTCAGGTAGTCCTCGCAAGATGCCAGTCCTACAGCCAGCAATCCAAACAGGCAAGCAGATTTGTATATATAATTAATCTTTTTCATCTGTATGTTTTTTTTAGAATCCGATCATTAAGTTGCAAGTGAATGACTTCTTAGGCGGAGTCTTGCTCTCATCGACTGCACATTCGAAACTTCCTGCAGATATATCAGGATCAACACCTGTGTATCTTGACCATACGAATGGGTTGTTAATAGAAGCTGATACCTTCAGGTTCTTGATGCGGTACTTCTTCAGTTTCTTGACATCAAAGTCATAGTTCAGCTGGATGTACTGCATACGCAAATAGTTTCCTTTCTCAATGTAGCGGTCGCTCATCAGTGAGTTGTAGCTCTTGTATCCTGTACCGTAGTTGTTAAGGGCACGGGGGATAACAGTCTCGTCGCCATTCTTACGCCAGCGCCATGTTGTGGCATAACTCTGGTTGTTGTTGTTATACATGCTTTCGTAGTCCATACGGGCTTTGTTGAAAATCATGTTGCCAATACGGAAGTTGAAGCTTGTGTTGACAGAGAACTTACCGTAGTAAAGGGTAATACCGAAACCTCCATTGCACTTTGGGTTAGAGCTGCCGAGGTAAACCATATCATAACGGTCGATCTGGCCATCGTGGTTGATATCCTCGTAGATGGCATCACCGCCAGAGAACTTCTTACGGTATGACTCGTTGTAGCAGTAATACATGGGCAGGGGCTCACCTTTAGCGTTGGTAAGCATGTTTCCGTCTGCATCGAATGCAATAGGACAGGTAGAATTCTCACCACGTCTTGCAGCGGCTGCAGCGGTGTTGATCTTATAGTCTTTCTTCCATTCGTCGCTGGATGCATTATATTTGTAATGCCAACCGTCACCGTAGGCTCTGGCTTCCTCTACAGAATTTGCATTGCGATATTTGGTCTTTCCGTCAACATCTACGTAGGGAACACTCTCGGCGTAACCGTAGTCGTTCATGGACTTGGTAGTGTAGCCGTTGTGTTCGTAGTCGTATTTGTAAACGCCCAAGTAGTGCAGACCGTAGAAGGAACCCAGGGCGTTTCCGATCTGTACACGCTTGTTCCAACTGAGGTTACCGGGCTGATAGGTATCCTTTCCGTTCAGATTCTCCAGGATAAGGGGATTCATCTCCTCAACCTCGTTGAAGTTCTGAGACAGGTTACCGCGCAATTTCATAGAGAACTTACCGATCTTACAGATCTTACCTGTACTAACGTTAATTTCCCAACCTTTATTGCGGAGGGTACCGCCGTTTACCTTTGACAATGTACTGAAACCATTGGCACTGGAGATACGGAGGTCCTTCATGATAAGGTCTGTTGTCTTGTTATCATAGATATCCAAGTCGGCATTAATCATGCCCTTGAAGAGTTCCAGGTTGAAACCGACGTCAATTTTCTGAACCTTCTCCCAACGCAGGTCGGTAAGAGAAAGATTCTCCGGTATAATTACCTGGTGTCCGTTGTAGTAGCCGTTATTCTTGTACTTGTTGTACTGGTCGCTACCGCTATTACCGCCGTTACCGACAATAGCCCAGCTGGCACGTACTGACAGCAGATCCAGCCACTTCTTGCTCCAATTCATGAATTTCTCTTCGTTGATGTTCCAACGTGCAGCAGCAGAGGGGAACACGGCGTACTTGTGACCGGAACCGAAACCGGTACTACCGTCGATACGCAAAGAGGCATCCACATTGTATTTGCTCTTATAAGAATAGTGTGTATTAAAGTAGAAGTGCTGGCTGCGCCATTCGCTGGTTCCGGAACTGACATCGCGAAGCAATGCAATAACGGTGGGGTCTGTAATACCGTCGGGAACATTCCAAAGGTTCGTTTTCTGGTCACTACCGCTACCGGTAATCAACTCAAAGCGAGCCAATGCAGCGAATGTGTGGTCCTTGTTGGTGGGGGTGTAGAAACGCAAATCGTGACGGGTAGAGAACTGAAGTGACTTATCCTCCTCGTTAGTTACGTAGTTACGTTCGTTGTGCATTGGATTGTCTGGCTCGTAGTAGGCAGCATTATCACCGCCCCATACCCAGTCCATGGTTTTCAATTCGCTGGGGCAGTATTTGTCGTTGCTGGTATTGAATACCTGTAACTCGACGTCACCTACATAGTCTAATCTGAACTGATTGCTTTCTTTTCCAAGCAGCTTGTACTCGATGCTGAACTGAGGCTTCAGGTTGTACTCCTTCATTTTCCACCAGGCTAACATGGCACGTGCTACGGGGTTGCCGTTTCTGAACATGTCGCGCAAATAATATGAGGTATGGTAGCCGTCATTGTCTAATCTCCTTATTGAGCCTGTTGAATATTCGGCAGCCAAGGGCAGCATGTTGAAATAGTTTCCTGTAAGGTTACCGTTAGAGTCATACTCCCAGACGCTCATGTTAGGCATTGCCTTGTAAGCACGGTCCATGATACGGTCACCACTGGACTCGTAGTTCTTGTGGTTGGTATAGAAACCCAAGTCGATGGTTGAACTGAACTTGATTCGGTCACTGACCATGTAGTCCAAAGCGGTATTACTGGTGAAACGGTCCATCTTCTGACCGATGACCATACCGGTGCTCTTATCGTAGTTGGCACTGATACGGAATGTGGCTTTTTCACCACCACCGTTGAGGTTTACTGAGAATCTGTGCTCTTGTCCGAACTGCTTGACTTCCTTCACCCAGTCGGTGTTCTTGTTGTAGTTGTAGTAGATGTTGGGGTGAGAGCGGTCGTAATCCAATTCGAACAGTCCCTTCTCAATGGTGGGTTGCTGCTGAGGATTGTAGTAAGACTCCTTCATGTACATGGTATAGCCGTCACCGTCCAGCATATTATAACCCTGGGGTTGCCATGTACCGGTGAAGTTATATCTGAAGTTTACACGGGTCGGACCTTTCTTACCACGCTTTGTCTTGATTTCGATAACACCGGCAGCACCCTTCATACCCCACTTGGCGGTAGATGCACCGTCCTTCAGTACAACGATGCTCTCGATATCCTCGGGGTTCACACTCAACAGGGTAGAGAACTGCTCTTCGTTATCATAGTTCTCGAAACTCTCGTTCTTGTACTCGTCGGGTATCTCGAAGATGTGATCGTTCAAAACAATCAGAGGCTGCTTGTTTCCATTGATGGTGGTAATACCACGCAAACGCATGGTTGTACCTGCTCCAAGGTTACCTGAGTTGGGAACGATGTCAAGACCTGCAATCTGACCTTGAAGGGCCTGGTCAACAGACTCAAAGGCAAGACCTTCAACGTTCTGCATGTCGAATTTCTGGACAGCACCACCATACTCTGTTGCAGGAATTTCCAAACCTGTAGTGGGAGCTGGTCTCTTAGCTGTAATTTCTGCCGGTTTCAGAACCTTAGTGTTGTCCGACAGTTTTATCTTCCATGTTGTCTTGGTACCCACTTTCTCTATATGGGGGTTGTAGCCGACATAAGAAATCTTAAGGGTATTATTGGGATCCTTTACATTCATTGTAAAGTTACCGTTCATGTCAGTTACGGTATGACTAACCGGACGATTATTCTTATCCAACTCTACGACGTTGGCACCGATGATAACGTCAAAATCATCAGATACCGTACCGGCTATACGATGATGCTGTGCACTTGCGGGCAATGCCATCAAAGCTATCACCCATAGCATTATTAGCTTTATTGTCTTATTCATAATGGGAGTAAATTATTCGTTTGCTTTGATTGCGTATCTCTTCAAATACTTCTTAGCATTCGCAGTTGTGCTCCATGTGCTGTCGTGACGACCACCTACCAATGCGGTGTGGTTAAGTACGCCGTCAATCTGATGGATTACAGCAGCACTAGACGCATCAAGAACGATGCCCTGCATGTTCACGGTACGAGGAGCGCTCGTTTTACCATCCTTACTACATGAAACATCACGTGCAAGAATGTTGTTTAGTTCCTTAACGGTAGGAATCTTGTTATTGTGATCCTTTTTATAAGTAACGTCGTCGCACACGCGAAGAATAGTCTCGTCGCCCTGCTTGATACGGTCAACGTGAATCTTACAGAACAAACCTGTCTCGTGGTCGTAACTTGAAGTTACCATTTCTCCGTCAGCATCACTAAGTTCTGACTTGTCAGCGAATACTGAGTTGTCGGCAAAGTGATAACGAATGAAGTTGGTCAGATAAGTAATCTTTGCAGCAATACGGATACTGTCTTCGTAGGTTTCCAATTCATTGGTGTATGTATACTCGCCTGTCTCAGCGTCCTTCAGCCATTCTCCCGTTTCAGGATCCACCTCATGCTTACAGTGTGAATGATAGTCTTCGACAATCTCATCCCATGTAGGCAGACCATTTGCAATGGCTTCTTTGATTGCTTCGTTTGAGGGAACGAAAATGGTGTAACGGTAGTTGTTGAAGAATTGGATGTTGTAGTCAAGACCGCCATCCTCGCAGAATACGTAGAATTTCTTCTTGGCCGCTTTCTGCTCGGCGTTGCTCAGTGAGGAGCTAACCAAACCGCAACCCATAATTTCGGTGTCGTGTGCGTTAGCATCACAGAGGTCGTAGAAGGCGCTGTAGGGATTTGCTGCCCAGGCTGCCTCGGAATAACCCTTAGGATTGTATTTGGGATTGGTCTCCTGCATGTCGTCTGTCAGGATACTCCATACACTTCGGTAGGTGGGAACCAATGGAGAATCCATTACGTATGTGCCGCCATTCTTCAGGTTGGGGAAGGGGGCTGTAACGTTGCAAATGGTAACTCCCTTGTTTGTTCCGTTACCGGTAATGCCCTGACGCTCATTCTCAAGCTGGAAGCCACCCTTGGCGGCAATGATTTCGTTATTCTCATTACGTACGACCTTAATGGCGTTGCCATTCTTGGAGAGGAAGTATTCGTCTTCTCCATCGATGGGGTTTGTTCCATCGTGTACAATGGTGTGGCTCTCCAGAATATCCTTCAGACGGTTGAGGATATCTGATGGATCAATTTTTCCGGCAGTACTCAAGATTTGG
>Ga0310786_10003358_pt1 | contig 23320 bp, 19 predicted proteins | sample AusTroGonzalo_MG_FD_203881 | JGI IMG/M metagenome (GOLD analysis project Ga0310786, IMG submission 203881) | Bovine rumen microbial communities from tropical cattle in Woodstock, Queensland, Australia - Gonzalo_03 (v2) (version 2) | ecosystem: Host-associated > Mammals > Digestive system >...
ACGACGACGAAGACCAATAATATTCAGTCCGGCAAATGCAACTGGTTCACGACCTGCAATCACGAAAGGAGGAATGTCCTTACTGGTACGAGTACCACCCTGCACCATCACATAACCACCGATGCGGCAGAACTGATGCACCAGCACCACAGCCGAGATAATGGCATTGTCATCCACAATGACCTCACCAGCCAACTTGGTGGAGTTACCCATGATGATGCCACTGCCAAACACGCAGTCGTGGGCAATGTGGGCATTCTCCATGATGAGGTTGTTGCTACCCACAATGGTCTTGCCCTTGCTGGCAGTACCACGATGGATGGTCACATTCTCACGTATCTTGTTGTTGTCACCAATCTCCACAACACTCTCCTCACCCTGAAACTTCAGGTCTTGTGGCACAGCACCAATCACAGCACCAGGGAACAGCGTGTTGCCATTTCCCAAACGAGTGCCTGAAAGCAACGTCACACTGTTCATCAACACATTGTTATCACCCACCGTCACATTCTTGTCGATGAAACAGAACGGACCGATCTCACAATTCTCACCAATCTTTGCCTCAGGGTCAATGAAAGCCAAGGGACTAATCTTTGCCATATTCTTGTATCTTATTTGTTCTTAACTATCTGTGCTGTAAATTCCGCCTCAGCAGCTACTGTTTCTCCCACAAAGACGAGACCTGACATCGTTGCGATACCACGACGCAATGGGCCTAACATCTTCACCTTGAAGATCAGCGTATCTCCTGGCACCACCTTACGACGGAACTTCACATTATCTATCTTCAGGAAGTAAGTGGACCAACGTTCAGGTTCTTCCACATTGCTCAACACCAACAGACCACCAGCCTGAGCCATTGCCTCCACAATCAGCACACCTGGCATCACAGGCTCTTGGGGGAAGTGTCCTGTGAAGAAAGGTTCATTGCTGGTCACATTCTTCACTGCCACAATCTCAGCCTCATCCACAGAAATCACCTTGTCCACCAACTGCATCGGATAGCGGTGAGGAAGCAAATGACGAATCTTGTTCACATCCATCAATGGCTCGATGTTCGGGTCGTATGCAGGACACTGCACCTCGTGCTTCTTGATGTCTTTCTTGATGGCGCGCGCGAACTTATTATTTATTGTGTGACCTGGCTTAGTAGCGATAACACGTCCCAAAATGGGCTTGCCCACCAAGGCCAAATCACCAATGATATCAAGGAGTTTATGACGTGCCGTCTCATTATCCCATGTCAGAGGCTTGTGGTTGATATATCCCAGACGAGTGGCATCCATGTGAGGAATGCCGAGGGTGTCAGCAAGTTTGTCATAACGATCCTGTGGCAATTCCTTCTCATAAATCACGATGGCATTGTCGAGGTCACCACCCTTAATGAGTCCCAGATTCAGCAAGGGCTCAATCTCACGTACAAAGACGAAAGTACGGGCAGAAGCTATCTCTGTGGGGAAGTCAGCAATGTCATTCAGATTAGCAAACTGATTGTCCAGAATCTTTGAATTGAAAGCGATCTGTGCGTTCACACAGAAGTGGTCATCTGGCAGAAGAATCAAGTGCTCGCCATTCTCGCCTTTGACTTCCATCTTATGCTTCACCACATAATAATCCTTCTTGGCAGCCTGTTCCTGCAGTCCCACCTTCTGGATTTCCTCCACAAATGGCAAGGCACTTCCATCCAAAATAGGCATCTCTGGACCATCCAACTGAATGAGGCGGTTATCAATACCGCTGGCATAGAGCGCTGCCATAGCGTGTTCAATCGTGCTTATTTTGATGTCGCCTTTCACAAGAACGGTGCCACGCTGGGTGTCACCTACCAAATCAGCATTACAATCAATGATTGGCTGATCCTCAATATCCGTTCTCTGGATTTTATATCCGAAATTCTCTTCTGCTGGGTTGAACACTGCCGTGATGAACTGGCCAGTGTGCAATCCCTTACCTTTCAGAGTAAAAGACTCTTTCAGGGTCTGTTGATTTTGCATTTATTTGTTGTTTTTTAGTTCTTCTAATTCTTTCTTCAACGCAGCCACCTCCTTGAGCAGGTCTGGCAACGAATTAAGTGCCGCCATGTTCTTGGCGAACTTTCTGTGCTCAATCGCAGGATATCCCATCATCGTGGCACCACCATTCTTGGCAAGATTTCCTCCAGCCAAACCAGATTGTGCACCCAAAGTGGTGCGGTTACCCACTTTTAGATGACCAGCTATACCCACCTGACCAGCAAACATACACCATTCGCCGACCTTGGAACTACCAGCCACACCTACTTGTGCCGACATCACCGTGTTCTGTCCCACTTCCACATTATGAGCAATCTGTACGAGATTATCCAGTTTCACGCCCTTACGGATGATGGTGCTACCCATCGTAGAGCGGTCGATACATGTGTTGGCACCAATCTCCACATTATCTTCAATCGTCACAATACCAATCTGTGGAATCTTATCGTATCCATCAGCAGTTGGTGCAAAGCCAAAGCCATCAGCACCAATCACACAACCTGCATGCAGAATGCAATTGCTGCCAACAATACAATCGTGATAGATGACCGCATTGCTATAAATCTCCGTATTGGCACCCACCTTGGCGTTCTTTCCAATCGTGGCATGGGGATGAATCACCACGCCATCACCAATCTCCGCATCTTCTGCAATAGCAACAAAAGGACCAATGTAACAATCCTTACCAATCTTTGCAGAAGGAGCAATAAAGGCCAACGAATCAATGCCTACACGCTTCTGCTGCATGCTCTGGTAGAGTTGCAAAAGCTTTGCCACTGATTCATATGCATTCTCCACGCGTACCAAGGTCGCTTTCACCTCACGAGAAGGTTGAAAGTCCTTATTCACAAGTACGACACTGGATTTCGTCTCATAAATATAATCTTCGTATTGGGGATTAGCCAGAAAAGAGAGAGCACCCTCAACACCTTCTTCAATCTTCGCGAAAGTGCCAATCGTCACATTAGGATCACCCTCTACAGTTCCACCTGTATAACCTGCTATTTGTTGTGCAGTAAAAACCATTTATTGTTCTTTTAGTACTTAATATGCTTGCAAATTTAGGAAAGATTTTCGACATAGCGGCAATTTCTCCCAATTTTTCACTACCTTTGCAGCATAAAACATACAAATAGATAAAAATAGAATACAAAAATGACGATTGACAACAACCGATTGAACAGCGAGAGCCAACAAGCGCGTTTGTTTGGCCGAGTCGTGAAAAAGGAAGGCGAAGCCAACCAGAGATACATGATGCGTGGTGTAAGTGCTGCGAAAGAAGATGTGCATAATGCCATCAAAAATATTGACAAAGGTATCTTCCCTCAAGCATTCTGTAAAATCATCCCAGACATCCTCGGTGGAGATCCTGAGTATTGCAACATCATGCATGCAGATGGTGCCGGCACTAAGTCGAGCCTCGCCTATATGTACTGGAAAGAGACGGGCGACATCAGCGTTTGGAAGGGCATCGCACAGGATGCGCTCATCATGAACACAGACGACCTCCTTTGTGTGGGTGCCGTAGATAATATCCTCGTTTCCAGCACAATTGGACGTAACAAGATGCTGATTCCTGGCGAGGTGATTTCTGCCATCATCAATGGAACGGATGAGCTTTTGGCAGAAATGCGCAAGATGGGCATCGGTATCTATGCCACAGGTGGTGAGACTGCTGATGTCGGTGACCTCGTACGCACCATCATCGTTGATAGTACCGTCACTTGCCGTATGAAACGTAGCGACGTCATCAACAATGCCAACATCCGTCCGGGCGATGTGATTGTCGGCTTATCTTCTTGCGGTCAAGCCACTTATGAGAAAGAGTACAATGGTGGTATGGGCAGTAACGGACTCACCTCTGCCCGTCACGACGTATTTGCTAAATATCTGGCAGAGAAATACCCAGAGTCGTTTGACAAGGCTGTACCAGACGAATTGGTTTACTCTGGTTCTTACAAGTTGACCGACCCAGTGGAGGGCGCTCCTGTCAATGCAGGCAAGTTGGTGCTTTCTCCAACACGTACTTATGCCCCTGTGGTGAAGAAGTTGTTGGACGAAATGCGTGCTGACATCCATGGTATGGTGCACTGTACAGGTGGTGCACAAACAAAGGTGTTACATTTCGTCGGTGACAACTGTCGTGTCATCAAGGACAATATGTTCCCCGTTCCTCCACTCTTCAAGGCCATCGCTAAGGAATCCGGCACTGATTGGGCAGAGATGTACAAAGTCTTCAATATGGGTCACCGTCTTGAGGTCTATCTCTCACCAGAGAATGCCGAGAAGGTCATCAACATCAGCAAATCGTTCAATATTGACGCTCAGATTGTTGGCCACATCGAGGAAGGAAAGAAGTCACTCACTATCAAATCTGAATTCGGAGAGTTTAATTACTAATGGAAATACTGGAGAAATTAGAAGGGTTGGTGCCTCGATTTGAGGAGGTTTCAACCCTCATCACTGACCCCAACGTCATTGCAGACCAAAAGCGTTACGTGCAACTGACGAAGGAATACAAGAACCTGGAGGACATCATGAAAGCCCGCCAAGCATACATCAATGCCATCAAAGGACTGGAAGAAGCAAAGGAGATGCTCACGATGGAGGACGATCCTGAGATGAAGGATATGGCGCGTGAGGAAATCGCGCTGAACGAGCAACGCATCCCCGAATTGGAAGAGGAAATCAAACTCCTGCTCATCCCAGCAGACCCTGAAGATAGCAAAAATGTGACGCTTGAAATTCGTGGTGGTACGGGTGGCGACGAAGCAGCCCTCTTTGCGGGTGATCTTTTCCGCATGTACTCCAAATACTGTGAAATCAAAGGTTGGCACCTCACCATTTCTTCCTTCTCCGAAGGTGCTGTAGGTGGTTACAAAGAAATCATTGCCAATGTCACAGGCGAAAACGTCTATGGAACGATGAAATACGAATCAGGTGTGCATCGTGTACAACGAGTACCTGTCACAGAAACTCAGGGACGTGTCCATACGTCTGCAGCCACAGTGGCAGTGCTTCCAGAGGCTGAAGCCTTTGACGTTCAGATCAATGAAGGAGAAGTCAAATGGGACACCTTCCGTAGTCAGGGTGCAGGTGGACAGAACGTGAACAAGGTGGAATCGGGTGTACGTGCCCGCTATATGTGGACCAATCCGCAAACGGGTGAAAAGGAAGAAATTCTCGTGGAATGTACAGAGACACGCGACCAACCTAAAAACAAGGAACGTGCCTTGGCTCGTCTGCGCACCTACATCTACGACCGTGAACACCAGAAGTACATCGATGACATTGCTTCACGTCGCAAGACTCTCGTCTCCACAGGTGACCGCTCTGCCAAAATCCGTACTTACAACTATCCACAAGGTCGCATCACCGATCATCGCATCAACTACACCATCTATAACCTCTCCGCCTTCATGGATGGCGAAATTCAAGACTGCATCGACCACCTCATCGTGGCCGAGAATGCAGAGAGATTGAAGGAGGCTGAATTATAATTATCAACTGTCAACTATCAACTGTCAACTATCATGACTCGTCAAGAACTTATCAATCAGATTTTCACGAAAAAGACCTTCCTGTGTGTAGGTCTTGATACAGACATCAAAAAGATTCCAGAACACCTGCTGAAGGAGGAAGACCCCATCTTTGCTTTCAATCAGGCGATTATCGATGCCACTGCACCATATTGTGTGGCATACAAACCCAACCTTGCTTTCTATGAGAGCATGGGTGTAAAGGGGTGGATTTCGTTCGAAAAAACTATTACGTACCTCAACGAAAACTACCCCAACCATTTCATCATTGCAGACGCCAAACGTGGTGACATTGGCAATACCAGTGCGATGTATGCCCGTACTTTCTTCGAGGAAATCAACCTCGATGCCCTTACAGTTGCTCCATACATGGGTGAGGACAGCGTAACTCCTTTCCTCCAGTATCCAGGCAAGTGGGTAATTTTGCTGGCTTTGACCTCTAACAAAGGTAGCCACGATTTCCAACTCACCACTGACAGCGAAGGTGAAAGACTCTTTGAGAAGGTTTTAAAGAAGAGTCAGGAATGGGGCAATGCTGACAATATGATGTATGTGGTGGGTGCCACACAAGGCCAGATGTTTGAGGACATCCGCAAGGTGGTTCCAGAGCATTTCCTGCTCGTGCCAGGCATTGGTGCACAAGGTGGCAGCCTCGAAGAAGTCTGCAAGTACGGCATGACCAAAGATTGTGGTCTCATCGTCAACTCTTCTCGTGCCATCATCTATGCTGACAAAACAGAACGCTTCGCAGAAGTAGCAGGAGAGGAAGCCCAAAAAGTGGCACAACAAATGGCAAAACTTTTGAGTTGACAGTTGACAATTGACAGTTGACAGTCAAGGGACAAACGACATGAAAGAGAGTGTTATTGGAGAAAAAAGTATGAACTTTGCAATCCGAATTGTAAAGTTATATCTTTATTTATGTGACACTAAAAATGAGCATGTAATGTCCAAGCAGCTACTCCGAAGTGGTACAAGTATTGGTGCAAATACCAGAGAAAGTAAAAACGCTCAGAGCAAAAAAGATTTCATGAACAAATTAAATATTGCTCTGAAAGAAGCTGATGAAACAGAATATTGGTTAGAGTTGTTATATCGGACGGATTATTTAACAGAAGAGGAATATACGTCCATCAATAATGACAATAGCGAATTAATCAAAATATTAACAACCATCATAAAAAGGTTGAAGATTGACACCAATAGCGAATAACTATCAACTGTCAACTATCAACTGTCAACTATCAACGTGCAGTCCGCTAAGATCATCAATGACCCTGTCTTTGGCTTCATCCGCGTGCCCCGTGGATTGATGCTTGACATCGTACGCCACCCAGCTTTTTATCGGCTCAGCCGCATCAAACAGTTGGGGGGTGCCAATTTTGTCTATCCAGGAGCACAGCATACGCGCTTTCAGCATTCACTCGGTGCTTTTTATTTGATGGGTAAGGCTATCCAGTCACTGCAACAGAAGGGACACTTTATCTTCGACAGCGAAGCAGAAGCGGTACAGGCAGCCATTCTATTGCACGACATCGGACATGGTCCTTTCAGCCATGTGCTGGAAAACACGCTCATCAGTGGAGTGAGTCACGAAGACATCTCCCTGATGGTAATGGAACAGATAAATGAAGAGTTTCGCGGACAACTTTCTCTTGCTATCAAGATTTTCAAAGACGAATATCCCAAACGCTTCCTCCACCAACTAATCTCCTCACAGCTTGACATGGATCGCCTTGACTACCTCAAGCGCGATGCCTTCTTTACGGGTGTGAATGAGGCCAACATCGGTTCTTCCCGCATCATTGACATGCTCGATATGGTGGATGACCAGTTGGTGGTCGATAAAAAGGGGATTTACTCCATCGAGAACTACCTTGTCAGTCGTCGTCTCATGTACTGGCAAGTCTATCTGCACAAAACCTCTGTAGCAGCGGAACATGTAATGATCAACGCCCTCCTCCGGGCCAAACAACTCATGGCAGTTGACAAGGGACAGTTGACAGTTGACAGTTACCATTCGGGTAGTTCCCAACTGTCAACTGTCAACTGTCAACTCTCCCCAGCCCTACGATTCTTCCTTTACAATGACATTGACCGTCAGACATTCTTCAGCAATCCTGACTGCCTACGTCATTATTTGACCTTGGATGACAACGACATCTGGTCAGCCATGAAGGTGTGGTGCAACCACCCCGACCCTATCCTGTCCTTACTCAGTCACGATTTCATCAATCGCAACATCTTCAAAATTGAAATCAGCGACCAACCCGTCAGTGATGAACGCAAGCAAGAGAAACTTCAGGAACTATCTCAACGCTACGACATTTCCATCAATGATGCGAACTATCTCATATCCAACATCGAAGTTGGCAAGGACATGTACAGTCTCGATGATGACCAGATTGAGATTCGCTTCAACGACGGAACCACCCACAACCTGACGGAAGCCAGCGACATGCTCAGTCCTTCCCTCGCCTCAAAGAAAGTACGCAAGCACTACTTCTGCTATCAGAGGTAATTGGGGTATTTCCTCTTTTCTTACTTCACATGGACCTTCATGCCCTCAGTATGTCCACCAAACTGTTTGGCATAAACACATTCGACAGTAGAGACACCCACTTGGTAGGAACCAGCACGAACGATGGAATAGTCCATATCCACCGTTGAAGTGCCACGGGTGAACCAGTCAAAGAACAAATCGAAGTGTGAATCGTGGATAGACAGATAACAGCCTCTGCCACCCATGTGCTGATAGCCAGAAAGATGCCTGAGCGGTTCAAGACAGGCAGGATGCTGTGCAGAGACACGCACGAAGTCCATATCACGATCAGCCGTAATGATGTGGCGAATTCGTACCTTATCCCCTATTCTCAACGGTTGGTTGGGGTCGAAATCCTCCCATGTAGTGCTACCAGCCTTCTGTACATACAGCTTACGCTGAATCTTCAGTTCATTGGTGGCATAAAGTTTCAGATTACCCACATCTTCCAAGAAGGTTGCGTAAGCAGCACCCCATGACACACCAGGTGTCTGTTTCTTCACGTCAAGTTGTTGCACACCATCTGCCAAAAGTTCCATTGGTGTATTTGCCAACACATTGCCCTCGAGAATGAGGTTGGCCTCACGCCCCTCCAGTTCGTCACGTTCCGTGTTGATGGTTCCATAATCCATATCCTTCAACTCTGTACCATCCACAATCAGGATAGGCTTCTTGTTCTCGTGGAAAGTCTCCAGCGGTGACACCTGCAAAAGGAAGTCTGCCACATCAATCGTGTTCATCGGGTTATCCCACTTCTGCACCTGCTTCTGAGAGATAAGCCACAACTGCATATCATTGAGATAGGCATCTTTCTTATCCTTCTGATAGATGGCCTTCATGGCTGCCACTTGGGTAGGAATGCGGTAGTCCATCCATGAGTAATAGGCAGCATCAGTGGCATAGAATCGACCCTGTCCTGGCTTCTCAACGGTGTAGTCCTTCAAGAAGTCCACAAATTTATCAGCTGCTTTCACATGTCCAAAGGCTCTGAACGTGTAGGCAGTGTTTGCCACCCCATAGATGGTCAGGTCACGTGGTGCTTTCTCCAATTTCGTCAGATATTCATCACGCATTTTCTTGATGTCGTTGCTCACTACCCTGTCTGGCATCTGTGCTGACACATAGAGATAACGGATATCGCTATCGGATGGCCAAATCTTCACTTTGTTCTTCTTCGCCTGCTGATAGGAATCTAACACGTGTCTGTCAAGGTAGGTCATACCATCTGACAGCATCTGTTTCACGTTATCGTTTGGATTTGGCAATTTTGCCAGTTGTCCACACACAGCCAATGTCGTGTAGAAACTGCTCTTCATGCCCATGAACCAACTCCAACCACCGTCAGCATTCTGCAAAGAGGCCAACTTCTTCTCAGCCTGTTCCGTCCGTTTCTTCAATTCAGCGCTGCTTTCCTGCTTCTCCAATACAGGGAAGGTCTGCATCAATTCCACCAGACGCGTATTGGCATAGAGTGATGTGGAGAAATCGATGGCATCGTCCACCGGAGGGTTCTTCACACTGCGCAATGCCTCAATACACATCCAGGCAGGATTGTCAGTGTATTCCACCTTCAAGACACGATTCGTAGCAGTTGCGGAATTTTCATTGTAAAGTTTCGTCAAATCCATGGTCTTGGACACCTCTGCCCCATTGGCATTGCCGATGATGTAATACGGCACAGCCTCCACCATCTCCTTCTTCGTTGAGAGCACTGGCAGATGGTTCTTCTCACCATCGCTCACATTGCCCGACATGGCAATAATTTCACAGTCGAGGTCAGACCACTCTTCCTTCACGTCAAAACCGAAATCCACACCTACAGTCTTACCAGCTTCCACCGTAAAGGCTTTCTCCATAGTCAGCACCACTTCCTCTGTCTTAGGGTCTATCAGGCGCATTCTCACAGCACCATTCAGTGCTTTCTCGCTCTGGTTGATGATGGATGATGCCACCACTGCATTGTCGCCCCAACGCACAAAACGTGGCATATTAGGGCGTAACATGAAGTCTTTTCGTGCCACAGCTGTCGCACGGAGGATGCCGTAATCAACTTCCTTCGTATGTGCAAAGCCCATGAACTGCCATTCCGTCAACGACTCCGGCAAAGTGAACTGGATGTTCACATTACCTTTCTTGTCAGATACGAGATGGGGCAAGAAGAAAGCAGTCTCTGCAAAATTCTCACGGATAGTGGCTGCCTCGAAGTTCTCCTCAGGCACTGCTGTCTCTTCCATCAAACTCGGTGCATTCATCTTGGCTGTCAATACAGGTCCAGAGATAGCCACGTTTTCCTCGTCCACCATAGCAGCATCAGCAACCATCATGGCTCTGCTCTCCAGTGCCATTCCCCTCATCCCCTTACGTAGGTAGCGGTCATGTTCATAACCACTCAGTATATGATAAGTACGTGAATAGGAACGTTCACGAGAAGATTTTCCAGACAGACTGAACGTCGGGAAGATCCATCGGTTTGTGCAACTCGGAATGGCAGTGGGGACATCACGTCCGAAACCCAGTCCAAAGTACCAAGAGTGCGGATAAATGCGATCCAAAGATGCATCATACAACACAGCCATCATCTCTGCTCCACTCACACTTTTACCATTTTTGTCAGTAACGGTCAATGTCCATTGTTCCTGCTGACCAGGCTGCAACTTATCACGGAAGGTAGCCCATTCCAATTTCAGGCGTTTCTCTGGACATTCCAGTTCAAACCGCTGCATCAGGTGAACAAATTTACCATTACGCACATAGAAGATAACCACCTCAATACCCTCGCCCCATTCTTTTCGATAAGGCAAACGCAGATGCTTCATCGTTCCATCCGTCACACCAACTTGATGATCCAGCAAACCATCTACATTATACACATTGTAGATGATATAAGCATCCGTTTCCTCCGTTGTGAAATACAGGTCAACAGCGCCACCTTCTTTGAAGACATTGTCCTTCGTATAGATGAAGTCCTGTTCCTTCACGTCATCAGCAGGACGCACCTTCTCATTCAATCCCCAACGAGCGATTTCCGTAACGGGTAAGGTTGAATTGTAAGGTGTGAAGGACTCCACTTCCTCTATTTTCAACCCTGTTGTTTCATAAGCCGTCACTTTCAATGTATAACGAGCACCCAACTTCAGGTTCTTCGGCAACAGAATGGAGTCGCCCGAGGTGAAGTCACCCTCCAGCACTGTCTTACGATCGCCATACTCAATGGTATATTTACCCCTCACCGTCACCTTTTCACGATTCAGGTCGAAAGCATCCACCTTGAATGAGGCATCCGCGCCCAAATCCACCACCTCATTCACCTTCAAATCCAAAGCAAACTCACGATTGCTGGCATTCACTGTCCATTCGGCATCGTGACTTTCACCAGCCACGTCGGTCACTGTAGCCTTGATACGGAAACGCATCACGTCACGTCGAGAAGTCAGATGTTCATCGGTCAGGGTGACAGGTACACGGAAATGTCCTTCATCATCAGTCGTCAGGTCTCCCTCTGACAGATGATTCCAATGCGTCTCGAACCACCATCTCTTGAAATCCACAGAGGCGTATTCCACCGTATAATGTACTTGCGCTCCCTGCACAGGAACACCAGCAAACATCATGGCAGTGCCTTCTGCCTCCAGCACCTCACCAAAATGTCCTGTCCGATTACCACCGAACGTCACTTCGTAAGTGGGACGTTTGTACTCTTCCACTCTCACCGTCGTATAGTACTGACCGTCTCCAGCATCTTTCAACGACATGCGCAGGGTTCCCACTTCACAATCTTCCGGCAATTCAATCTCAAACGATGCTGTACCATACTCATTCGATACCAAATCCATCGTCTTCAACTTCTTCCATTTAGCATCTTCCACCGTCAGGGTCACCTTCTGGTTGGGAACGACCTTCACATCATCCCCCCACTGACGATAAACCAACATGGAAGCCAGCACTTTCTGTGCTGGACGATAGATGCTTCTATCCGTCATGATGCTATAGGTCACACGTTCCTCATGTCCACGGGCACCATCCCAATGATGATAATACCGGCGATCCCAAGTCGTGCAGTCCTCCTTCGTTCTGATGGCACGTACATAGTACTCCTTATCCAATTCCACAAGACCATCCTTGCCTGTCACCATCTCACCATCGATATCACGGTCTTCCCACCCCTCTGTCCGCTTCTCATAGTCAGGCAGCTTCTCTCTCCACTGCACCTTCACACCAGATAATGGTCGACCAGTTTCGTTGTCCACCACATACAACTGATAAGTCTGCTTGTTCTTGTCTGCCCGAATGATACGGATGGTGCTAACTCGAAATTCCTGTGCACTTGAAGTACCCACACCTTCTGCCACAAACACATAATGACCGGGTGCCAATGTCATGCTGGTTTCCGCATAACCTTCCACAGGTAAGCCCTTAGCCTTTCTTGCCGTGTTCGTCGAATCCATCGCTAGCACAACTTCTCGTCGTTCCACTACGTCACCTGTCAGCTTCAATTCTGATGCACCATCCTTCGTCTGCGTTCTTCCCACATATTGGCGAACGGCCATCGTAGCACGTTCACAGTTCCAGAATTTCAATCTTGTCGAAAAGGAGCGATTTGCCAGAAAATTCTCCACTTGCGACATGAACACCCTGGGCTGAAGGATATCCTCCAGTTCCTTCTTCAATTCACTCTTCCGACGTGAACTTCCGATATTGTCCACAGCCCATTTCAAGAATAAAATGCCATCATCTCCCCAAAGAAACGACCGCCAATATTCCAACGCCAAGTCAGCACCCACCTCTTCCTTCTTTAGTTCCTGCATCAATTGGTAGAGGCTATCCTTATGCTGGTCATAGGTAATGCTTCCGAATTGGTTCTCCACTTCACGTTTTTCTTGCAGCCATTTACGTTTCATCAAACCATAACCATTCAAGTTGCCACGTTTGCGGTAGATGTTGAACGCCTTTTCATACATCTCGGCTTTCTCTTCTCTTTTTAAGGTGGCATTCTCTTCGATGAAATCAATCATCACCGACAACATGTCATTGCCGAACAAATCACTGTCTTTTCCTTTCGATTCCATCAACACAGAATAGGCACTTGCTTTTGCGTTTGCCAATGCCTCCATATTATCCAGCACATGAGCAAAGTGATTGTCACGCTTTGCATCGTAGTCACCACGTGTTTCCTCATCAAAATCAGTAATGTGTGTCCACTTCATCTCTTTGTAGGCAGATCCCAACATCGCATGCACCACACTCTGTTCCACCAGATCTTTCCTCCCACTCCACTCTTTTTCCAGTTTGGCAATGTTCTCCTTAAACGTGTCAGGATCCTTGTCCGCTTCCTTCTGCACATTCGCCATCGCCGACTTCACCTTCGAGGCGAAATCTGAACCTTGACCAAAAACATTCAGTATGCCCATTGATAATAAGATAGTTAATACGGTAATAAATAAGAAACGATTGTTATTATTCATATCGAACAGTGATTTAATGAGACAAAAGAGATGCCAACATCTTTGATTTCGGGGGCAAAAGTACAGCCAAAATCTTTCATCGCCAAAACTTTGATATTAAAAAAATAAAAAAGAGGGCTTTTAGCCCCCTTTCTTATTGGTAAAACTCAGAATACCATTCTGCAAATGCTCTTAGACCGTCTCGTAAGGAAGTTGACGGTTTGAAGCCAAAGTCCCGTTCCAAAGCCGACGTGTCCGCGTAGGTCGTCGGCACATCACCAGGTTGCATCGGCACCAGTTGCTTATGCGCCTCAAAATCGTAATCATCAGGCAGCACCTTGGCACGAATCAACTCCTGTTGCAGGATATCCACGAAATTCAACAAGTTCTCAGGATTGTTGTTACCTATATTATACACCGCATACGGAGGCAATGGTAATCCATCTTCCCCCTGTTTCTTCTCTGGTGCTCCCTGCATGATGCGCACCACACCCTCCACAATGTCATCCACATACGTGAAATCGCGCATACAATTACCATAATTGAAAATCTGGATGGTTTCACCTTTCACGAGCTTGTTCGTGAAACCAAAGTAAGCCATATCAGGACGTCCTGCAGGACCATAGACGGTGAAGAAGCGCAAACCCGTAGAAGGGATATTATAGAGTTTGGAATAAGCGTGTGCCATCAATTCATTACTCTTCTTCGTCGCAGCATACAGCGAAACAGGATTATCCACCTTATCATCCGTAGAATAAGGCACCTTCTTGTTCGAGCCATACACACTCGATGAACTGGCATACACCAAATGCTCCACAGGATAATTCCGACAAGCCTCCAAGATATTGTAGAAACCGATGAGATTCGACTGGATGTACGCATCAGGATTCGTGATGCTGTAACGCACCCCTGCCTGTGCCGCAAGATTCACCACCACCGCAGGCTTGTACTGTTCAAAGATGCCATCAATCGTTGCCTTATCAGCAATGTCACCCTTGATGAATTGATAGTTGACAGTTGATAGTTGACAGTTGACAGTTGACAGTTCCTTCAAACGATACTCCTTCAGAGACACATCATAATAGTCATTCATATTGTCGATGCCCACAATCGTAGCACCCTTCACGTCTTTAAACAGACGCTTCACCAAGTTCGAACCAATAAAACCTGCCGAACCTGTCACCAAGATCACCTTGTTATTCAAATCAATCTTCTGCATAATCTCTATTCATTATTTCACACAAAAAGTAATTAACATATCACACAGAATTTGTCATTTATGTCACACAGAAATCACAGAAAACACAGAAAAACTGATGATTAATGTTCTTGCTCGTTCCATTTCTGCGTTTTCTGTGATTTCTGTGTGATAAATAAAATTGTTTCCGTGTGAGCTTAACCAAATCTCTCCACAGCCTCCCTATACGTATCCAAACTGCCAATATCAAACCGTCCTGCTGACATCTTCCAGGCATGCATGACCGTATGCTCCACCATATAATGGGCCAGATTACCAGGCGCATCCTTTCCACATCCATTCTCCACCGAATGACGCACCAGATCCAAGTCCTTCTGCAAGTATATATAAAACGGAGGTACAGCCCAATGGGACTTCGGCACTTGTGGCTTCTCTTCCATCCCCAACACCTTCATGTTCTCGTCCAACTCCACCACACCCGTGCGCTGCAATTTTTCTATCTCCGGCTGTTCGTGACACATGATACAACTTGTTCCCTTCTCTTTCGCAAAGTCCACAAACTCCTGGAATGAGAAGAACAGCAAATTATCTGCTGCCACCACCAACATATCATCATCTATTCCCAACTTCTCCATCGCATACAGCAAATCACACACCGCACCCAACCGTGTCTCATTCGTTTCCGTCCCATCATCCACAATCGTGATCGGTTTCTTATATCTGACCACAGATTGCTCGGATTGAACGGATTTCTTTTTATCCGTATTATACGTTAGATCCGTGTTCGCTTTTACCCACTCTTCAAAGATATGGGCAAACCTATGATTCGTGATGATGATATGCTCATCTATCTCCTCGATCCCATCGATATCATCCAACATCCTGCCCAAAATCGTATTCTTCCCTATCTTCAGCAATGGTTTCGGGAAGTTCTTTGTCAACTCTCCCAACCTCGTGGCATACCCAGCAGCAATCACTATATTCTTCATTTCACACAGAGACCATATTTTATTTACACATCACACAGAAATCACAGAAAACACAGAAAAGGATAGACCTTTTATGTCATTCATTCTTTAATTGCTGTAATGTTTTATCTTTTAATTAACCACCCTTTTAATGTTTGACAGAATCTCATTACAATTAAAGTTTACGAGTAAGCCCACATGCTTATCCATCAGTCTCAAATATGTCATCAGTTGCTTATAATGCACCTTCTGCAATTCCTCTACAGATTTTAATTCAACAATAATTCTTTGCTCCACCATGATATCTAAACGCAATGGGGTTTTCAACACATTTCCATCATATATAATAGGTACTTCCACCTGCCTATCTACACGCAGCCCTCTCTTCTGCAATTCGAAACTCAATGCCTCTTCATAGACAGACTCCAGCAATCCTGGTCCCAATGTCTTATACACATCGTAGATTGCTCCTCTCACCTCATAGGTTATCTCATTGTCAGTCAGCATCCAATTTCTGTGTTTTCTGTGATTTCTGTGTGATATATACCAATTGTTTCCGTGTTCGCTTAAACAAACCGTGCGCCATCATCCGGCTTCACAAAATAACACTTAAAGGTTTTTTCATACTCGGGGAACTGCTTCAGATAGCGGGCTGTCAGTTCCGTTTCAATCTGGTCCTTGTAGTCTGGGTCAACGATTGCGATGCAGGCACCTTTGAAGCCAGCGCCACTGAAACGTCCGCCCCAGATGCCAGGTAACGTACGCATAATCTCATAGATGGCTATCAATTCAGGACTTCCGCATTCATAGTTATAAATGGAACTCTCACACGAATCAAACGAGAGTTTTCCGAACAACTTCAAATTGCCCGTCTCCCATGCTGTCACACCCTGACGCACCCGACGGTACTCACTATAGAAATGCTCAGCCCTACGAGCAAAGCGTGCCGGCATAGCATTTTTCGTCTTCTCATAGGTCGCCTTGGGAATATCTCTCAAGAACGTCTTATCAAAGGTCTTCAACGGCTGATCCGTATAGGCCAACATATTCCATGCTGCCGTCTTGCATTCATACACACGCAAGTTATAATCGCTGTTCACCAAGCTTCTGGTCAGTCCTGAGAAGAAGATGCCCAACTCAAATTCCGGCATCTCGGGATTCTTCTTGATGATGCGATACTCATTACTGTCGCAATCCAGAAACAGCAATCCGTCCTTCTTGCCCAACGCAATACATGCCTGATCCAAGAGACCGTTATTCAGTCCGATATACTCACGTTCCGCCTCCGAAGCAATCTGCACCACCTCAAATGGCTGCAACGTAATGCCATTCGCCTTCGCAAATGCCATCACATACGCAATCAACACCGCAGCACTTGATGACAATCCACCCACAGGCAAACTGCCCTGAATCACCCCCTCAAAGCCTTTCGAGAGTTCAAACCGCTTCTTCAACGCATACTTCGCACCACGAACATAATCCCCCCAATGCATCTCCCTCACTTGAGACGGAGCCTGCACATCAAAATCCACTACACCCTCAAAAGACCTTGATTCCAAATGCACCTTACCATCTTCCCGCACATTGAACCAGAGATCCACCCCTTTGTCAATGGAAAAACCTGTCACCAGCCCATGCTGATGATCCACATGCGCTCCCAACGGACACACCCGATACGGTGAATAAATATGATACTGATAATCCATTCCTCAATAAGCTTTTTTATCATGAATGAAAATGGTTTTCGCTGTCATCCACATGATACGGATGTCCAACCAAACTGACCAGTTCTCCATATACCAAATATCTCGTTTCACACGTCCCTCCATTTGCCACAGCTCCTTCGTCTCCCCTCTAAAGCCAGTCACTTGCGCCCATCCCGTCACACCAGGTTTCACGAAGTGGCGCACCATATACTTATTAATCAGCTGGCTATACATCTCTGTGTGAGCCAACATGTGAGGACGTGGTCCCACAATTGACATATCTCCTATGAGGACATTCCAGAACTGTGGAATCTCATCAATATTTGCTTTCCGCATGAAATTGCCAAACGGATATTTCCTCGGGTCATTCTCCGTTGCCTGCAACTTGTCCGCATCTTTATTCACATGCATCGATCGGAACTTGTACATCGGGAACTCCTTCCCATCCAATCCCGTCCTGAGCTGCTTAAAGAACAGAGGTCCAGGACTCTGGGTCTTAATGATAATCCAGATAATGGGGAAAAGTGGAAGTGAACAAAGGAGGAATAAAGAAGAGAACACAATATCAAAAATCCGTTTGATCAACTTATTGACAGGATTCTGCAACGGATTCTCGTAGGTCGTGTAAATCTCCATATCATCCAACTGCTCCCTCTGCAGATTGATTCCAATGGTTTCCAGCGACACGGGTACATAGTAGAACCTAATCATGTTCCTATCACAATAGTTCGAGATCTTTCTAATGAACTCACGTTCTTTTCTTGAAATAGAAACATAAATCTCATCCACATTGGGCAAGACATTCGTTCCCTGCAAACTATCCATCACCCCTTGCAAGGTTCCAAGTCTTGTCAGTTCGACATTTTCAGGAATCATCTCCATGTCCTTATTGGCATAATAACCCACCACTTGATAACCCTTCGACGCATCATCATTCAATCGTGTATAGACATTCAACAGTTCGGAATCATCCCCGATAAAAAGCACCCTTCGGGTATTATATCCAGCCCGTCGAAATTTCTTGATGAGCAATCTCTCAATAAATCGTGAGATCAACAAGATAGCAAAGAATATAGCACCAATGGTCATCAATTGAACACCAATCTGCGCCTGAGACAATCGGATTCCCTTCATCATCAGATAAGCCAGAACAACTGTTACCACATCCAGTTTGATGACCTGCCGTAAGATATTCCCTACTGAAACGACCCGATTCTGAATCATCGGAGGATGATAATAATGGCAAATCAACAAGGCGATATTAAAGATGATGATGAACATCCTCACCTTGGCACCATCCCAATATTCCATCTTGGGATAATACAACACACAAAAAAACAAGAGGACATTCAACAATAGAAAGTCCACGATAATGACAATATCCTTGATGATGTTATTTGTATGACTATTTGAACGCATAACTAATTATCTTTCATTTAACTATTTTTTCAGTTTCTTCTCGAAGAAAAACCACGTTCGGCGTATTGGCTCCGACAAAGCTTCAGACGGATAGCTCGTGACGAAATGAAGATTTCTCCTCGTTATTCTAAAATAGCGATGTGCCACTGTTTCATCCTCTGTAGCTCCGTATCGCTCGTCATAATGGCCGAAGTTTCCGCTTTGCATGATTTCCGACAATAGGAACAGGCCCGCCTTCTCGTTCGGTTCTACGATGCAGAATTTATCTTCCAATCCAAAAACTGTCTTCAACACATATATGACTGCACCCGCAAACTTCTGCATTCCCAGAGAACTCAAGACTTTCCGGTCATACAGATTCTCTGTTTCGGTAAAGCCTTGTTTCAACACATAGAAGTAATCCATCAGCTGTCTTAGTCCTATTCCCTCCGAGAACAAATGCTTGTATATATGAGACAAGATGAAGATACGGTTAAAGCTCAGGGTAGGCACACAAACCTGTCCTGCCCCATTGGGCAGACTGATCTGATGGTCGAACTGTTCCTTGGCCTGTTCCTTAAACCATTCTTGCATTTTTCGGTTTGACCAAGGAGCATACATATAGGAAGGAGTAAAATGCACCTCTACCGATATACCCTGCAAGATGGGGAAATCTATATGAATCATGCGCTGCTTCTGCCCCGGGCAGATTCGATTCACGTATGCAGCGATTTCATCCTTGTCTGCATTGATCCATATATCAATATCCCCTGCAGTCCTTACAAATGGATTGGGATACAGACAAGCTATTCCTTGTCCTTTTAACACACATCCTCTAAATCCGTCCTTTTGAAAGCGACTTGTCACCTCAATGGCAGCTTTATTCAGTTTTTCGTTGGTCGCTTTAATCCGCTCCACCATCATAAACCATTTCATCAGAACGGACTTGGGCGGTCTCTTCCCCTCAGGCATCTTCTCCACGCCAGCAAACAATACACCAATAATCGTCTGTTTTTGGGCAAAGTTAAACAACTCCTCCCAATCCACATCCTCCACAGACTCAAATTCCCTCATTTGGTCATTGAGCGAGAACCTGATAAACTCAAATATAGTTTCTATTTTCATTCTTTACACCTTATCAAAGGGATTTCGATAGAGTCCCATCAATTGTTTTCCGAAATACCAGAAGAACTTCATGTCATCCACAAAATAGCGTTTGAACAATCGTTTCGGCTCCTGGCAAAAGCGGTAAAACCATTCCAAGTACATCTGTTGCCAAATCTTCGGTGCTCGTTTCACATTCCCTGCCTCGAAATCAATCGTCGCCCCTAACCCCATCCATATCTTTACATTGGGCATCTGCTCCTTATGAGCATATATCCATTTCTCTTGTTTGGGACATCCCACACAAACAGGCACCACATTTGCCCCTGATGCGTTAATCATACTGACAATCTCATCATTCTCCGCAGGTTTCTCATCAAATCCAAAGGAGGGTGAATAAGCACCAACCACTATCTGCCGTCCCACCTTCCTGTTGATGTTCTCCATCGCCCGTTGCGCCACATCACCCATACCTCCCAACAGGAAAATCCTGCAATCCTCATCATCCTGATGATACTCATAAAATGCAGAAAAGAAACTGCTCCCAGGAATCGCTTGTGGCAAAGATTTCGGCAACAGTTTCATAAACAAATACAGCAGACGGCTATCACAAATCACCCATTCCGTCTGCCTGTATAGTTCATACAGCTCCCTATCCTGCTGCAACCTCACCAGATGGTCAATGTTGGGCGTCACCACAACTCCCTGCTGCAGCTCCCTCAAAAGCTCCTCCTGAGTCGCCACCACTATCTCCGTATTCAGTATCTTAACTCTTTGCATTGTTGAGTTGGCAGTTGACAGTTGACAATTGACAGTTGATAGTTGACAGTTGACAATTGACAATGCGGTATGATAGCCATTTATCACGGCTTGTCGGTTTTCACTGTTTTTCTTTCTCCGATTCTGCTATCACTTCTTGTATTTGAGAAGTCAATTGAGGAATAATGTTTTTAGCCACATCCCACACTATAAGATAATTTACTCCCATATAATCATGCACCAATCGATCGCGCATCCCAGCCATTTCTCTCCACGAAATACTTTGCCATGTATACTTCACATCTGCAGGAATCTTTTTCGTAGCTTCACCGATAATTGACAGACTCCGCGTCACCGACCTTTTCAACGTTTCGTCTGAAAGAAACTGATACATAGGGAGTTCCTCTGTAATTACAAATTGGATGTATTCACATTCATCCAATATATGCTTTAGATATGGAACATATGACTTATACATAAATCACTTCGTTGATGATGTTTTTCCCAATATATGGACTTAGTCCTTTGCGGGTGACGATATCCAATTTGTTGCGTTTGAACTTCTCCTCCAAAAGACCACAAACCACCATGAAATTAGAATAAGTTTCTTGCCCCTCCTTAAAATCCAACAAAATATCAATATCGCTCTTTGCCGTATTCTCTCCACGCACGGTTGAACCAAAAAGTCCTAATTGGATCACACCAAATGTGGAAAGTTTATCCTTAATGGAATTCAAACGTTTTAAAACAGTTTCTTTTTTCATATTTGTTCTTTTTGTGTTACAAAAGTACAGGAAAGGCATCAAACAACAAAAGACTTTTATAATTTTCTGCCATAAGCAACCCCAATATGATTATTACAAGTCTCTTTTGCATTCCAACCTCTTATTGAGTTGACAATTGACAGTTGAGAGTTGATAGTTGATAGTTGACAGTTGATAGTTGACAGTTGATAGTTGACAGTTGATAGTTGACAGTTGACCATGCGGTATGATAGCCATTTATCACGGCTTGTCGGTTTTCACTGTTTTCTTCCCTCTTAACTATCAACTGTCAACTATCAACTGTCACCTCTTCTTACCTCTTCTTTCATTACATTCCACACAAACAACGGATTTCCCAATATATACCTTCGCCACATTCTTTTCGGTTCTATACATAGTCTGTACAGCCATTCCAAGGAATGGTTCTGCCACCATTCTGGAGCACGCTTTGCTGTGCCTGCATAGAAATCGAACACAGCTCCAATTGTACCGACATGACAATGGATATTCAGTTCCTTCCAATGGCTATATGTCCATTTCTCCTGTTTTGGCGCCGTCATGCCAATCCACAATAAATCAGGGTTTGCATCATTGATCGCCTTGATGATGGCAGCATTGTCCTCATCTGAGAATTCTGGCTTATATGGTGGTGAGTATGTCACCACATCCAGGTTCGGATAATCCACTGCTGCCTTCTCTTTTATTAATGTCAACACCTTCTCCGACGAGCCCATAAACATCACCTTCCCTCTTACCTCTTCCCCCTCAGTTCTTCGTTCTTCGTTCTTAGCTCTTTGTTCTAACCTCTCCATTTCAAAAGCGAACAAATCCCATCCTGCAATTCTCTCCTTCGGTTGACTTTTCGCTTTCAGGAACTTACATGCCTGGATGATGCTCGCCCCATCAGGAATCAGGTATTTCACACACTCATTGTCAACTGTCAACTGTCCACTGTCAACTGTCCTCAGTGCTTCTGCAAACAACTCATCCTTCAAAGCAGTATTGAACGAATGTGCATTGATGGTATTTATCAGCACCTTCCCCTCAGGTATATCTCTCAGAGCATCCTTCGATTCCACGATGCTCAACTCACTTAATCTCAACATATATAATTTTGTAATTCAATTCAAATTCCCCTGTCACCCTGTCCACTCCCCACTATCACCTCTTAGTTCTAAGTTCTCACCTCTTACTTCTCAGCTCATCCCTCTTAGTTCTAAGTTCTCAGTTCATCGTTCATCCCTCTCAGCTCTTACTTCATCGCTCTTACCTCTTACTTCTCCCTTCTCCATCTTCTAACCATTAACCATTAACCACCCTTAACTATGAACCATGCACCATAATTAGGTCTACAGTCCTATAGTACCCTGGCACTGTTGCCAATAGCAGCACAGCAATGATTTCGTATATTCCAATCATTAATCCTTCTCATATTTATATTAAATGATTTATGCTTATTTATAAAAGTCTTTACTTTATTCCGCCATTTGATTTGTGTCCTAATGTTTATTGCTAGCATCAAGAGACTTGACACGAGCATCAATACAACCAACAATGTTCCTATTTGTAATAGTAGCGCAGGAAGCTTCACAAAGAGCATTGTACTCAATAAAAATAGAATATAGCATACAAAGGATGAAACCAATACTGTTTGTCGTCTATACTGTTGTAGATATGCCTCATGTCTATATGTTTCACCTTCTATTGGTTGGTAAATATCCGTATAAAACTCGCCCGAAACCTTTGCAACCAAGCTAACACCTATTGTTTCTTCCAAATAAATAGGGTTTATCTCCCTAAGTTCTTTCGATATGAACTCGACTGAGTGCATTCTATTATCCCAAGTTAATCTACACGGATGCATCTTATCATGGAAATACCAGATGTTG
>Ga0310786_10003359_pt1 | contig 23319 bp, 14 predicted proteins | sample AusTroGonzalo_MG_FD_203881 | JGI IMG/M metagenome (GOLD analysis project Ga0310786, IMG submission 203881) | Bovine rumen microbial communities from tropical cattle in Woodstock, Queensland, Australia - Gonzalo_03 (v2) (version 2) | ecosystem: Host-associated > Mammals > Digestive system >...
GTCTGCCACGGAAATGTGAAGACGATGAGCTTTTCGAGGCGTTTTGCGATGTATGGAAGACGGCGTGAAATTTGAATGTTCTAAATCTGCGCACCAATAAGCACTATTGCGGAGGCGCGAGTTTGGAGTTTTACAAATTCGCGCCGCTTGCGGTTGACGCACAGGGGAGGTTTATGGCACAGAGAAATCCTGTTTTGACTTGTTTGTTTTTCGATACGGCACCACTGAATTTATGATATAATCTGCGGCATGGAAAAGTTATTCAATGTCGCATGGCCGTGCAATCCGGTTAAACACTACATGCTGCTTGCGGCGTCCGTCGTTTCGCTGGCGGCGATTGCCGATGTGCAAACAATCAAGATGGAGCCGGGCGAGAACTGGTGGGGCGCGGCCAATTTCTTTGGAACGAACATGCCGTTCACGGCAAAGACCTCCCTTAAGATCGATCTCAGGAGGCGAAACTACTCAAATCAGTGCGCGTCGATGCTCCTGTCCGACCGAGGCCGCGTGATTTGGGCGGACGCACAGTCCGAGATTGACGTCAATGGCGGGTCAATCACCATGGACGCGGATTCGCCCGTCGTCGTCGAAACGGCAGCGGAGCGTACCCTTTCCGGCTCGTATCGCCATGCCATGCGCAGATGGTTTCCGCCGTCTGGTCGTGCGCCGGACGCTCGTTTCTTCACGTCGCCGCAGCTCAACACATGGATCGAGCTTACCTACCATCAGAACCAGAAGGACGTCCTTGCCTACGCAAAGTCGATGGTTGCGCACGGCGTTGAGCCCGGCGTCATCATGATCGACGACACCTGGCAGGCCGGATACGGCGTCTGGAAATTCGATGCAGACCGCTTTCCCGATCCGAAGGGCATGGTCGACGAGCTTCACCGGATGGGCTTCAAGGTCATGCTGTGGATGTGTCCGTATGTCGGCATGGATACGCCGGCGTTCCGGAGGATCGCGTGGGGCCAGAACCCGGACGACGTGCGCGGCTATCCGGCGAAAGGCGGTTTCCTGCTGGAACCTAAACCTGCCGCGCCGGGCGAAGGCGAGTACAATCAAAAGGATCGTCCGAAGGCATGCGGATGGTGGAACGGATGTTCGGCATTCCTCGACTTCTCGCATCCCAACGCAAACGCTTGGTTCAAGGAGACCCTTGACGGACTCGTCCGCGATTACGGCGTCGACGGATTTAAGCTGGACGGCGCGGACCTCGGCGCGTACGACCTTCGCGACCGCCGCGCGTACGACCCGAAGGCCACAAGCGGCTCGCTGAACAACGGATTCTGCGCCTATGCGCTCAAGTATCCATTCAGCGAAATCCGCAACACCTGGCGCATGCAGCAGCTTCCCGTGGTCGTGCGGCTGCATGACAAGATGCATGAGTGGAGCGCGCTGGATCGGATTGTCGCGGACATGATAGCAGCCGGGCTGATCGGCCATCCGTTCATTTGTCCGGACATGGTTGGCGGCGGCGACTGGGTTGCGTTCATCCCTGGTTCGCCGTTCGAACAGGAACTTTTCATCCGCTCTGCGCAGATTCACGCGCTTAGCCCGATGATGCAGATATCCGCGTCGCCATGGCGCGTGCTCGACGCGGAACACCAGAAGATATTCTCCGATACGCTGGCCTTGCGCCAGAAGTTTGCGTCCCGCATCGCCTCTCTTGCCGAAAGGGCTGGCAAGGACGGCGAGCCGATTCTGCGCAACCTTGAATACAACTATCCTGGCATGGGCTATGCCGGAATCATCGACGAGTTCATGATGGGGGATTGGCTACTTGTCGCGCCGGTCGTCAAGAAGGGTGCGCAATCGCGCAAGGTTGTCCTCCCGCCCGGAACGTGGAGGGCTGATGACGGGCAGGTCTACGACGGGCCCGCGGCAATCACCGTCGCCGCACCGCTTTCGCGCCTGCCGTATTTCGTGAAGCACACAAATGGCAATTGACACAATTGTTCACAAATCACCGGCGAAAGCCAAACCTCAGACTCGGCGTCGTGAGCGACCTGCATGTTCGCATGGCGGCGCAGGGTTTCGCGAAAAACCACGGCACTGAAACGCGAGTGTAACCTTCCACCCGCGCACGTGTAAACAGAATGAAACTGTCTATGGACTTGTTCCTTTCATTGTCAGTTTCGACGGTTTGAGATTGTTGTCACAGCGCGGCGATTTCGTCGGCGGAGAGACCGGTGTATTTTGCGATGGTTCCCACGACCATGCCGTCTGCTTTCATCTGACGTGCGGTGTTTAGCTTGTCTTGGCGCAAATTTGCCTCTGCTGCGTCGGCTCGGGCATTCGCCGCGTCAAGCTTCGCAACTGCCGCGTCACGTTCCGCAACCACTTTGTCCGCATATGCTTTTTTCGTGGCCTCGATACTGACACGATCCCAGAAACCTTCGTAGGCGGCACGTTCTACGTCGTTGAGCCCGGATTCCCTGACTATCTCCAGTGCCTCCCCCGTCTGCGGGTTGTCGAGCAGGTCTTGCGACACATCATCGGCTCCATCGCGGTCGATTTCCGTCAGGAAGCGAAGCCACAAGACTTGCATCTTCTTCTCTGTGAGGTTCTTTGCTTTGAACTTCGGGAGTTCCACGAACACAAGGTGCAGCCCATCAAGCACTTTTTCGGTGTGGAGGTCATGCACAAGATGATAATAGTGGTAATATCCTTCCAACTCTGGCTCAAATGTATGGTTCACCAGATTAAGGGAATAAACCGGCTGTAGCAACTGGTAATCGTTGCCTTTCGGCAACTGTCTGACATAAGCCTTCGCGGTATTGAGCAACACCCTTTGCTTGAAGTCGGGAAACCACTCCATTTGCATCTCGACGATGAACTTGCGACCGCCAGTCTCCTCACATCGGACGTCCACGATGGTGTTCTTTCCGAGCGGCGTCTCCGGCACCATCTCAGGCGGCAAATACTCAATCGACTCCACCTGCTTCCCCTCGTCAAGGGGAAGCAAGGCGTTAAGGAGGCTTATGACGAGATTCTTGTGCTCGCCGAAAACCTTCTTGAAGGTCACGTCCGCCTTTGGATCAAGATACTTAGCCATTTTGTCACCTCGCTTTCCGTTCAAGGGTAGACCACCCCCAAGGAAAACATGCGTAGTTTAGTAAAAATCGCGGCAGAAGTCAATTGGGACGCATGGGCGTTTTCGACGCTTCGGCGGAGAATTTATGCTATAATACGCGGCGTTGCGCATTTGATGTAACCTTTATCGGAATAATGTGTAAACAAGGTAGAAAGGAACGAGAACAATGGCTGTAGGCAACATCAATTTGTCGAGGGTGAACATCTCCCTTGCGGAGTTCCAGAAGATGTCCGACGGCAAGTACAACGCCGGCGAGGTGAAGCTTTCCAGCGAAACGGGCTTGAAGAAGGTCAACAACCACGTCCACCGCCTCAGCGCGAACAAGGTGGAGATATCCCACGAGGAAGTTCTGGCGATCAAGGAAGCATTCGTGAAGGCGCTCAACTCCGGACGATTTCTTTGCCTACGGCTTGCCCATGCAGATTCTCGCCATGGACGCCGTGCCCGGGCTCATGGACAAGATACAGGCCTTTTACAACCGCGAAGACGTAAAGGCCCTTGATTTCAATGCCGCGAACGGCCCCGCCGCTAATGCGGAGTCGCTACGCTATGCCCTCGACAGAGCTGTGGAATTGGCGTGACTTGTAAATTTGACCGTCTTGGGCCTCCGTGCGATTGTCGCTAGGGTTCTCTTTCGTTTTGCCAGGGGGTAACAACTGACATGATTGCTGGAACGATTTTGGAATTTCGCGCATTTTATCCTTTAGAAGGGTGACGTCGCCTTTTTAATGGAAATCGAAGATGAGATCAAGCAGCGGCCGGAGGCCGGTGCGCGGCGGCTTGTGGCCGAATACCGCGAACGGTTGTATCAGGTTGCCTATCGGCTGTGTCTGAACGCGGCCGACGCGGATGATCTTGTCTTCCGCACAATGCAGCGGGCGATGGAGCGCATTGGCGGCTATCATCCCACGGGGAGTTTCTACCAGTGGCTCTATGCGATCATGGTCAACTTCCGCCGCATGGATCTGCGCCGCAAGGCGGCCAACATGCTGGATTTCACGGACGAGCTTCCCGAAGTGGCATCGGATGCCCCTGCTCCATCCGAGACTCTTGCAGCCGCAGAAGACGCTTCGGCGGTGCGAGCAGCGGTCGATTCTCTGCCGGACATCTTCCGCGAGGTAGTGGTGTTCCGCTACTTCGAGGACATGAGCGTTCCCGAGATCGCCCAGCTGCTCGGTCTGCCGGAAGGGAGCGTCAAAAGCCGCCTCAGCCGCGCGAAACTGCGTCTTCGCGCGCATCTTGCTGGAACGATTGAAGTCCTAGACGCATTTAAACAAGATGGAACGAAGAAATGAACTGCCAAGAAGCACAGTCATACATCGAAGAGGCGATAGATGGCAGCCTCAAAGGTTCGCGCAAGCGCAAGGTGGACGCCCATCTTTCGCGCTGCGCTGACTGTAGAAAGCGTTTCGCCGCCGAGAAGGCGGAGCATGTCGCATTGTTCCGCGCATTGAAGAATGTCTCGGACATTCCGCCGTTCCCCGTTTCGGACGCGGATTTCACCGCGCGCCTTCTCGAGGCCATCCCTGCCGCAACGGCGAAGGCCGGAGGCGTCCTTGTGCCAATATGGCTGCGGCGCGCGGCCGTGTTCGCGCTCATCTGCGGCGGCACGGCCCTTGCCGCATGGATCGGACAGGAATTGATCGAGAATGGAGAATCTGGAATTGAGAATGACAGCGTCGATTTGGTAGGGCGCGGCATCCATGACGCGCCGGAGTCGTCCCCCGGTAGGGCGGCCAGCCCTCTGGCCGCCGTCGAATCGTCCCCTGGTAGGGCGGCCAGCCCTCTGGCCGCCGCCTCAACGGCGCGCACGGGGTGCGCGCCCTACCAGTCCCCCGAATCTTCCTCACCTCCAGCAACTTCAAAAGGAGAATCAAAAATGACAGTAAAGACCCTCGTGGCGAATGTGAAGCGCACCGCCGCGACAGTGCTGTTAGGCGCTTCGCTCGGCGCAACTGCCGAAGATCCATACCAATTCATAATCTCGGGCACGCCGGTGGATAATCCAAGACGTTCATTCGTCACGGCGTCCACGACGCTGGAGACAGGGCGGCTTGGGTTCACTCTTGCGAGTGCCCCATTGGAGGCACGCCAGTGCGTGCGCCTTGCCACCAACGGCACGGCGCTCAATTCAAAAGAGTTCAAGGGAATGGCCATTTCAATCAAATAACGAAAAGAAAGGAAAACAAGATGAACATGAAGACTATGATGGTGGCGTTTGCCGCATTTACGGCTGCCATTGCGGCGGCGGAGATGCCGGAGGTCACTGCGGCCACTATGCGCCAGGCCACGACGAGTAGGCTTGTCACGATAGAGTACACTCTCATCAATGCCCCTGCGGTGGTGACGCTTGAGGTCCAGACGAACGCCAATCCGAGCGCGGCGGCGGACGATTCGGGCTGGACGCCCATCGGCGGCGAGGCCGTCTGCAACGCGCAGGGCGACGTATGGAAGCGGGTCGGCGAAAGCGGCACGTTCAACGGCACCATCACATGGCGGCCGGACAAATCCTGGCCCGGCTTCAAGATTCCTGCGAACGGCGCGCGCGCCATCGTCACGGCATGGCCTCTCGACAACACGCCGGACTACATGGTGGTGGACATCACCTCCACCGCCGCCACGAATTCACAATGCTACTATCCTTCCGTGGACTACCTTCCCGGCGGCATACTCTCCAACCAGAATTACCGCACATCGACAATCGTCATGCGCAAGATAATGGCGAAGGACGTGACTTGGACGATGGGTTCGACTACGTTGGAGACGCAACGCAAAGTGGATCGCGAGGCGACGCATCGGGTGACGCTTACGAACAATTACTACATCGGCGTGTTTCCTGTCACACAGGCGCAGTGGGACCTGATCCAGCCGAGCCGCACCGCGCCGTCCTACTTCAGCAATCCCGCCGACCGCGCGATGCGTCCGGTGGAGCAGGTGTGCTACAACGAGATTCGCAACGCGGCAAATTCCACGACGGCGAACACGGACTACGACTGGCCGACTGATCCCAATCCGTCGTCTTTACTCGGAAAGCTCCGCACGAAGACTGGCATTGACTTCGACCTCCCCTCCGAGGCGCAGTGGGAGTTTGCCGCCCGCGCCGGCAACGGTGACACGAAGTGGGGTGACAGTTCGGGTATCCTGAATTCCGACGCCGACGCGAACCTTGACAAGTTGGGGCGCTATCAGCGTAACGGAGGACAGGTTCTGAGTGGCTCCTCCTACGCCAATCCAGCCCCGTCCTGCGGGGCGACGAACGGCACGGCCATCGTCGGCTCCTACGCACCGAACGACTGGGGACTCTACGACACGGCGGGCAACGTGTGGGAATGGTGCCTCGACTGGTATGCGGTCGACATCACGGCGTTGAATGGCGCCGTCAACACTACGTCGGGCGGGAACCGTGTGAAACGGGGCGGGTGTTGGAACTCCACAGCGGGAAGCTGTCGACCGGCGTATCGCGACAGCGGCGATCCGTCTGGCCGCGGCCCCAGCGGCGGTTTCCGCCTCGTCTGCACCGCCGGGTTGCAGTAGCCGCAAGCAGCCAAGATGGCGGCTTTCCATATGGTACTGTATAATGTCGTTATGAATATTTCAGCTTTCTCTCGTGTATTGGTCTTCTGCCTTTCCGTTGTAGCTGCCGCCGCATACGCCGAGCCAGGCATATTCCACGTTTCGCCGCATGGTGACGACGCCAACGACGGTGCTACGCCTGCCGTCGCGTTCCGCACGCTTGAGCGCGCGCGCGACGCCGTGCGTGCCTTCCACCGCGCCGAACCTGGTCGGTTGTGCCGCGTGAAGATTGCGGCTGGACGCCATCTTGTCAAGAATCCCTTCGTCCTCACGGCGGAGGACACTGACACAATCTACGAGCCCGAGGGCTCATCCTCGCCCATCTTCTCCGGCACCTGGACACTCAAGGGCGGAACAGAGACGAACGACGTGCACGGTCGGCTCTGGCGATTCGACGTTCCCGGGGCGGCCGAGGGCAGGGTATGGTTCAACCAGCTCTGGGTGAACGGCTCGCGGGCGGCGATCGCACGCTGGCCGAAAGCGCAGAAGGACTGGAAGTTCGCGACGAAGCGCACAGACTTCCTTCGCCCTGCGGGCGTCTCGCAGACAATCACGACGAACGAGGCCATGCGTGCCGTGACGGTGACGCAACGTCTCGTGTCCAACCCCGGCGACCTCGACATTCTGAAAGGCGTGGTGGCGGCGGACATTAAGGACGTATCGCTCGTGGTGTGCCACAACTGGGACGCGACGCGGCGCATAGTCCTCGGCTTCAACCCCGCCACCGGCACGCTCGAGGCGCGCGGGCGCCCGTTCAAGTCGTGGAACCCTTGGAGGAAGACCTCCATATACTACCTCGAGAACGTGCCCGCTGCGTGCACGGAGCCGGGGGACTGGAACTTCCAGAGCCGCACGGGTATCCTCATATACCGTCCGCGCCCCGGAGAGCAGCTCGCCACGTCGTGTCTGGAGATCCCGCGCACCGGGCACACGCATCTCGTGGAGATGGACGGAGCCAAGGGCATCGTGTTCCGCAGGCTGGTCTTCGAGGGCTGCGATGTGACGCGAGAGCACGACGCCATGCACCAGGGCAATCTCCGCGAGGCTCTCGGCGGCGTGGCGTGGGATGCGCCGGGGCCAGTGCAATACGATCCGCAGCAGGCTGCCTTCTACGCCGGGGCAATGGTGCGCGGCGACAGGCTTGCGAACGTCGCCTTCGAGGAGTGTGTCCTGCGCCATACGGGCGACTACGCCATCTGGTTCCGCGACGGCTGCGTGGACTGCCGGGTCGAGCGCTGCCATGTGTACGACACCGGCGCGGGCGGCATCCGCATGGGCGGTACCGACAAGAAGAATCCCTCTCGTGGGCTTCTCGTCAAGAACTGTCTCGTGGAGGACTGCGGATTTGTGAATCCCTGCGGCGTGGGCCTCTGGATAGGCGAGCCGCAGCACTCCCGCTTCCTGCACAACCACATCCGCCGCACGCGCTACACAGGCGTCTCGATGGGATGGAACTGGTCCTATGTCGGCGTGGGTGAGGGGAACGAGCTCGCGTTCAACATCGTCGAGGACGTCGGGCTTGGCGGCCTCACCGACGAGGGGGCTATCTATCTCCTCGGCCGACAGGATGGCACTATCATCCACGACAACGTCCTACGCCGCGTGGACGGCTACACCTTCCGCCGTTACGCGCTCTATTTCGACCAGGGCACAACCGGCGTTACCGCCTACAACAACCTCTGCTATGACGCGATCGACGGCGGCTTCATGTTCCACTACGGACGCGACAACGTCGTCTCGAACAACATCTTCGCAACCGGCCGCGCCAATCACATGGTTAACGTCGCGCGCGCCGAGAAGTTCAAGATGATCGAGTTCACGCGCAACATTGTGTGGTGGGACTCCAACGACGAGTACTGGGACGTGTGCGACAAGACCGTCGCCTACCGCGACTACGGGCGCGACCGGCAACCAGGCACGATGGTCTTCTCCAGCAACATCTGGTGGTGTGCCAATGGTGAGGTGAAGTTCCGCGCAGGACCGTTCAAGGACAAGAAAAAGCAGATCGACGGATTTCTTTCCTTCGACGAATGGCGCAAAGCCCCCTACCAGGCCCCCGGCAACGACGACGGTTCGATCGTGGCCGACCCGCAGTTCGTCGATCCTCACGCCGGGGACTTTCGCATCCGCAACAAGGCGCTCGTCGAGCGCATCGGCTTCCGTACGTGGAACTGGCGCCTCGCCGGAATCGAACCGAACGCCAATATCCCGCAATGACATATTTTGGATATGAAGGGTCAGACCATGGTGATGCCAACGGAAATGAGGGGTCAGACCCCATGTCTGCGAAAGTAAGTGGGAAAATAGGTCTGACCTGTTTTCCCACACTTTAATGCTCTCATAGTGATGGTGGCCGACGCGGCGAGGCGACGGCATCACGCCAGACATGAGTCTGGGAAGTACGCGAGGGTCTGACCCCAGCGGGGAGTGTTGCTGGTGGCGCGGGTTGGGTAAATTCGTTCCGCATGATTCCTACCGCCACCACCGGATTATGATAGGCGAGAACGGTCGAGACACCCGTTTCCCCAGTCTGCCGCCAAGACGGCAGGTTGGCGACGGTCATGCTCTTCGCGAGAGAAGGTATGTCATGTAGAGCGGAAGGTACACGACCCCGTCCTTGACTGCAACATCCTTCTTGTGAAGTACAAACGGTGTGTCGATGAACGCCGCGTATTTTGTCCTGTACTTGTCCATGGAGACGGTAGAGTACTTGCGTCCGCTCTTGACTTCTATCGGAGATACGTTGTGCTGCGGCATTGTGCGAGACTTGGACACGAGGAAATCCACTTCCATGCGGTTCGCGGCGTCAATCCTGTCGGAGCAGGAATAGAAGTAGAGTTTGTGCCCTGCGGCGCGGAGCATCTGAGCCACGATGTTTTCGACGATCATCCCTTCGTTGATCTCGATGTCGTCATTGAGAATCCTGTCGTGGATGGCCGTTGCGGTAAGTTCGTTTTCATCGAATGCGAGGCTGACGAGAAGCCCCGTGTCGCCGAGGTAGCACTTGAGCGTTGTCCTGTCCATGTTTAGGCGCAGGCCGACGCTCGGCTCGCTCGCGCTGTAGCAGATGTTCACGGTCATCGCACCCTTTAGCCACTCGAAGGCGCCGTCATAGTCGCGGATGCGCGCATCAGCCTTCAGCGCCGAAACGGAGAACTTCTTTTCGTGCTTGGAGAGTTGGGCGGGTATTTCGCTGAATATGGACGCGACCTTTTCTCTTAACGCACCGGCGAACTTATGTATATCGGCACGGTAGAGGCTGAGGATGTTACGCTTCTCGAATTCAACTTTGTTCAGGTCATGTGTCGTCGCGAACACTTCGACGGCCTGCGGCATCCCACCGACGACAAGGTACTGTCTGAACACGTCCATGATCTGGCGATGCGTGTCGGCTCCAAGCGGGAGACGTTCCCTGAACCTCCTTTCGATCAACGGCAGCATCGCCTCGTTCCCTGTCGCCCATGCGAATTCCTCGAAGTCCATGGGGAACATCTTTACGTGGTATTCCTCGGAGGGGATTACGATGTTCTTCACGTTCTTGCGGATGGATATGAGAGAACCTGTCTCGATGTAGTGGAAGCGTCCGTCCTTGACGAGATACTTGATCGCTTCGCGAGCGCGTGGGAATCGTTGGACTTCGTCGAATATGATGACGCTGTTACCAGGAACTAGTGTTGTGTGATAGGCTGTACAAAGATACATGAAGAACGTATCGAGGTCATCAAGGTACTCCTCGAAGTAGCGTTTCACCTTCCGTGGAGCTTTTGCGAAGTCAACGACAAGATATGCGGCGTATTCTTTTTTGGCAAACTCCTCGGTAATCCAGCTCTTGCCGACTCGCCTAGCACCGTCCAGCATGACGGCCGACTTGCCGTTGCTGGTCTTTTTCCACTCAAGCAGCGTGTTGTATATCTTGCGTTTCATAACATTCCTTTCTGGGGAAACGCACATATTATATCATTCTTCGTCTTGAATCGCAAGTTCGATATGGTCGAATTCAAGGTATTCAAAAATCTAAAAATCACACGTTTTCAAGGAATTCACAAGCGCATAGACAACACCTTTTCAGGGTATTTGCTTCAAGGGGTGTCAAAAGGGGCAGGCCTTTGGGCATAGTTCCTTTCAAAAAGCGAGGGCCGCACCTTTCGGAACGGCCCTGCACCCGTTCGCCGAAGCTATTCGGGGGTTAGATACACACATTGTACCAAACCGCGCCGATGGAAACAAGAGACAATTTCCAACAAAAGAAATGAGGGGTCAGACTATGGCTATGCCTAGGTCTGCCCCCCTAAACATGCGTCCCACTAAACTTGGATGCCGCGCGAGGGTCTGACCCCAGTGGGGGAGTCTCCGCTAGTGTTGAATGGTGCAATGCCAGCGGATGTCCGTCAAACTGCCGAACGAAAGTTCGTCAAACTGCCGAACGAAAGTTCATCAAACTGCCGGCCTGAAGGTATATATTTTGTCTTTCGATAGATGCCGGATCGTGTGGATATGTCTTGGTGCGGGAGGCGAAGTACTTGACCGCTACGAGTTCATGGTTGGAGTCGAGTTTGGAGTAGGCAAGCATTGCACGGACAAGCTCTGCGAGGTCAAGCCACTTGCAAGTAGGGAGTCCGCGCAACAATCCATGGTAAAGATTGCCGCCGTCGATGTAGGCTATTGTCTTCATTTGCATTCAATAAAAGAGAGGGCCCCAAACCTTGCGGTCTAAGACCCTGTTCCGCGTCGGCAGAGCCTTGCGGCTGGATGTGAACCTTTTAACAGGTTCGACGGACATTGTACCAAATCTCTCTGCCGTGCGCAAGGGGCGAATTTCGCGAAAATTGATTTTGGGAAATGCGGAGTCAGAAATAAGAAGTCAGCCCCTGGCGATGCCAAGGTCTGCCCCCTAAACATGCGTCCCACTAAACTAGGATGCCGCGCGAGGGTCTGACCCCAGTGGGGAGTGCGCCGATTTATTTATCACCTATTCGCTATTATTGCCAATAGGTGATAAAATGTCAGTTGCAATATGTTACCGAATCGTATTATAATAACCGCCCAGAAACTACTCATGGAGGTGCGAACGTCCCGAATGTGATTTGGAGAGAGGTGCTCAGATAGATCTTCTGATTGATCGCGATGACGGAATTGTAAATTTGTGTGAAATGAAATTCTCGTCGAAGGAATATGCAATCTCTTCTACGGATGATGCATCCATGAGAAACAAGAGGGCCGCGTTTAAGCGAGAAACACGGACGCGCAAGGCCGTTCATGTTACTTATGTCACGACATTCGGGTTGAAGCGCAACGCCTACGCAAACGATGTCCAGTCAGAGGTGACGCTTGATGATTTATTCAGGTAAGTCATTGGATTGACTGTCAATCATAAGTTATCGCTAGGTATTCCGGCCTTTCGCTCGCGCAGGGGACATATATCTGAAGTCCGCCGTAGGTCCAGTTAGGTTTCGGCATCCCCGGGAAATTCACACGGTCCATCGTGAGGAGGATGTATTTGTGCGGGTAGCCGTCAGGCAGTTCCGCGAACGCCGGCCACCCGCGTCCGTGCGGATACCCTGATGCGCTACCCCACGGCGGCGGCGACATCCGCAACTTCCCCAGCATCTTCAAATCCGGGTAGGAATAGATGTAATATGCCAAATCCGAACTGCCTGAAAGGCAATAGCGCGTTCCTTCGACCCATGCTATCGTTGTGCCGGTGGAGTCTTGTGCGACGGGGCCCGCGACCTCCTTGTAGCCGCCGTCCCATCTGTCGGACTCTAGCATTACCGCCTTGATTCCCTTGATGAACCGACACGCGAACATCCGCCACTTCTTCGCGTCCGAATCCCACACCCCGCACGGATCCTCGTGCATATTTTCAAGTCCCAGAGACTTTGACCTCATGACGGAAAGGCCGTGCAGCGGAGACGTCCGCGACCAGACGGCGTTCACGCCGCCCTTGGCGCGTCCATCCAGTTTGTCGTTGCCAGTCGAAAAGTTGCAGGCCCAGCCGCGCCATTCGCCCACCACGTCGTCGAAGAATATATGCGGCGCAAGGTCGTTGCGAAAAAGGCCGTCGCCGTAGTCGTACAGGATTATGCCATCGAAGCGGACTCCTCTTTCGGGATGCACGGCGTCAATGCTGCCCACGCCCGTCACTGAAGAGTAGAACCTCGCGCTGAACGTAAAGTAGAGGCGGCCATCCTCGATGTACGGCCTGCCTTCGCGTCCTCGCGTAACGAAACGGACATCCGCCTGCCCTACGCCTGGCGAAAGCCTCGACTTGACAGTGTCCGCCCCACCTTCGGATTTTACGGAGAGAAGGTGCGTGTAATTTTGCTTGCGCGGGTCAAATCCCTTCGGTAGCTTCGCTATGTAGGCGAGCGTTGTTTTGCCGTCCTTCGTTGCGAACACCGCCGGACTGTCCGCGCCCGTCATCGCCACGTGCATCGTGAATGGCGGCACGATGTTCGTTGGTGCGGCAAATCGCGCCATGACATCGCCGGCGGCGTTCTCAATGCGCATTCCGGCAGGTAGGCTCTTGATCTCCGCCTTGTACTCTGCACCCGGTACGAACGTCATGTTTCCTGGAAACGGCAACGCCGCGCCAAGGATGTTCCGTCCTTCCCACACGCGCTCAAACTGAATATTCTTAAACTCGGGAGACGCCCACAATGTCTGCAATGCCAGAGCAACAACCGCAAAAATCCTATTTTTAAAGGGTAGGGACCAACGCTTCGACGTCACCACAGCCCCATTAAACATTATGTGCGGACTTCCCGCATAAGGCTTCCCATTGAGTGTTTTTCTTGTTGTCATGGATCTCTTCATTTCTTGCTGGATACATTCCAAACAGTTTCGGGTGTCATGTCAATACTTTTCGCCTATGCTGTTTGTCCCAGACGGCACATATTTTACACTTTCCTTCTTTTGCCAGTCAAGGTATGCGGATGTTTCAAAGGGGGTCAGGAGACCCTTGGGGATCAAAGGGGCTGTCCCCAGTGGCAGATATAGTACGGGTTGTAAATTTCAAATCTAAGCTCTTTTCCCCCGCCACGAGCGTAACGAAATATGCTACACTACTTGCACCCGGAGAAAATCGTATGGCAACATCAAGCATCGCAGCAAACTTTGTCATGAGCGGGGCTCTGCTCCCAAAAGCCGGAATCGCATGTGTCATTGCGTGCTCACTGGTCTTCTCGGAGGCGGTAGGCGCAGTCGAATCGCCGCTAGTCCTGTTCGGTGCGCAGAGTGGCAGTCCGACGGAGGCCGATGTCATATGCACGCTGGAGACGGCCAAGGCGGCCGGCTACTCGGACTTCATGGTCTATCCGCGCAGCGGCCTTGAGTACGAGTACATGGGCGAGGAATGGCTGGCGCTGGTTGAGCAGTACCTCAGGCACGCCGAGCGCCTTGGCATGAAAATCTGGCTATACGACGAGTTCAACTTCCCCAGTGGAAGCTGCAAGGGCGCTGTGACCGCCGCCAATCCCGACTTCACCTCCACGACCTGCGCACTCTACAAGAGGGACGACGGAAGTTTCGACTGGCGTCTCTTCCGCGCTTCGCCCATTTCCGGCAACATCTTCGACACGGAGGCGATGGCTCTCTTCATCAAGCTTACCCACGAAGTGTACGAGAGGCGCTTCAGGCGGTATTTCGGCTCGGTCATAAAGGGAATATTCTGCGACGAGCCCGGGTCTCAGTTCTGGGTAAAGGTTGACAGCGGCTCGACGACGCAGTTCAGATGGTATCGCGGGCTTGAGCGGGACTACAGGGCGGAAACGGGTCGCGATTTCCGCCGTGACATGGAGGAATACTGCCGCGACAGGACGAAGACCGGCGTGTGGGAGGACTACACCGCCGTGATGGGCCATGCGTTTCGGCGCGCGTTCGTCGATCCGATCACGGCTTGGTGCGACAAGATGGGCATCGTCTCGACGGGACACCTGATGGAAGAGGTCTCTCCATATAACGCGGCCAGTTGCAATGGACTCGTTCTGCATGCGCTCGATGGATTCTCCTTCCCCGCGATCGATGAGATATACACCAAGACTTCGCCGGAGAGTGCCGAGTGGCTCACCCTTGCGACGGCGCAGCACGCCATGGGCAGAAACACCCGCGGCGGCGCAGCCGAGCTTTTTGCGCTAGGTCCGTGCGACTTGTCGTTCGACAGGATGGGGCAGATGATATGGCTGGCCTCGCTTCACAAGGTCAACACGTATTTCCTCAGCCTGCACCACCAGACGTCGCGCGGCTTTGTGGAGAAGCCGCACTACGCGATGTTCTCGTCGCCGTTGCAGCCATGGTTCGGGTGCCAGGAAGGTTTCCACGACATGGCCCGCCTTGCATCGTCGTTCGCCCGCAAGCCGTTCCTCTGCGACGTGGCTGTGCGCTATCCGCAGCGCAAGGCCGGCATGCAGCGGTACACACGCGCCGTGAAGGATCGCGACATCGCGCTTGTCGACCTTCTCCGCGCGCTTGACTCTGCGCAGGTCACATGCGATCTGTACGAGGAGGATGAATCCTGCGACAAGCCCGTTGTCTTCGACTTTGAGGACGGCGATATCGTGGAGCGTCGCAGCGGAGGGCGCATGAAGTCTGGTGACGAGGCGCTCCGATTCGTGCGCACGCGCTTCCCGGACGCTTGGCATGCGGAGCGCGCAGAGGACGGATCTCCGGCCGATGCGCTTGTCGTGCGGAGGTATGCGGACGGCAGCGCCGCCGTGCTGAATCTTCTGGAGTGTGACCGTTCGCTGGTGTTCGTGCGCGACGGCGTACGCATCCCGTTCCATCTGCCCGGGCGCGGATTCTGGACGTTCCGCCCCGTCGCCGAACGCTGGAACGTGTCGCTCGACAGGCCAAACCGCCGTCGTGTGAGGTTTCTTGCAGGAGGAACGGCCGAGATTACTCTGGAGCGGGAGACGGAGGTTCGCTTTGCGACGTGCATTCTCACAAACGCCATGGCATCCATTACGCTTGACGGCCGCCCGCTTGCCGGAACGAAACCGTGTACGTTCCTCGGTTTCGGCTACGACTGCGACTATTCCGAGACGGAGCGCATGCGCCTTGCGCCGGGACGCCACGTGTTCACGTGCAAGGGTCGAGAGGATAGAGGTCTGTTCATGCCGATTCTCTGGATGGAGGGCGATTTCTCCGTGCGCGAGCCGGGGATGATACTCCCGCCGGTCTCCGAAGCGCCGTGCGGATCTTTGGCGTCAATCGGCTACGCGGACTTTTCTGGAATGGTCACGTACACAGCGGAAGTGTCCGTTCCGGCAGACGCGACTTCGCTCGTTCTGGGGACTGGCCGTGCGTATGCATCCGTCTCGCTCGGCGGGAAGAATCTCGGGGCGCGGCTGCTTCCGCCATGGGAATGGAGCGTACCGGAAGAGCTTCGCGGGCGGCGGCTTGCGCTTTCCGTCAAGATAGCCACCTCGGCGCGTCCGATGTTCGGTCTTGACGCCGACGAGACGCCCGGCGCGCTTCCGGCGAACCGTCCTAAATGGGTCGTGACCATCAGTCCGGAACGCGATGTGGGATTGCCGTATGCGTATTGGCGCTGATGCGGACTGAGCGCCAGTCCAGAGGCTGCACGTGCCCGAAGCTGCTCGCGCGCATCGCGGGCGATGAAGCTCAGGGGCAGGGGGCTCTCGCCGGAGGACTTCGCCCGCGAGGCGAAGGAGATCAGGCAGAAGCGCGCGGCGGAGCGCAGAGGCGCGTGGATGCGGTGGGCCGTTTACGAGCACTCGCCGCAAGGCGAGTGAGCGGAACAGGACCACCGCGTCATGCGCCTCGGAGCGACGACCATGCACTTCACTGACCGATTGCACGGAATCCGATTTTGTGCTACAATGCACGGCATGAGAAACATTTCCCCTGAAGATATGCGCTCCGGTCTTTCGCGTCGCTCGTTTCTGGCCTCGATGGGCGTGTTTGCCGCAGCAAGTGCCATGAGCGCCCCAATGCGCGCCATTGCGTCGCTTGCAGACACCACACCTCTGCCGGAATACTGGAAATTGTACATCGACGCTGTCGCGGGCAAAGTGCGCGCCATAGCCGAGAAGACCGCCGACGGATTCTGGTTCATAACAGACCTGCACATCACTGCGAACAGACTGCGCTCTGGAAAGGTGCTAACGGCGCTTGCCTCGCGCACACCGCTTACCAAGGTCCTTTGCGGCGGCGATCTGCCGGAGGCTTTCGCCGCCAAGTTCGACACGGACAAGGCCGGCGTGGATTATGCTGTGAATCTCTACCGCTCCCTATGGGTCGAGCCAGTGGAGTCCGCCGGCATGAAGATGTACACGGCGAAGGGAAACCATGACTTCACGATTAGGCACGACGCGAAGACGAATGCGGGCTTCACCCTTTCGGGGATTGACGCGCGCAATGTGATCATGGGTTCAAAGGGGTGTTCGGAGGTCGTCACAAACGCCGCCGATCCAGAGGCTTGCTACTATTATTTCGACAACGCCACTGCGCGCATCCGATACATCACTGTGGACACGACCGACTCCATAACCGATTCGCGTTCCTACTGGGCGGTAGTCTCGGGCATGCACGACACGCAGCTTCTGTGGCTTGCCGAGCATGCGTTCTCGACCATCCCCGCCGGATGGAGCGTTGTGGTCATGCACCACATTCCCTTCGTGAAAATCGTCGGGAACGAACATGACGCCAAGCTCTATTCTCCGTTCCGCACTTTGATGGAGGCTTATCAGCATCGCAAAGCATGGACGCATGCCGGGCGCACATTCGACTTCTCGGCAGCTCAGGGCCGCATATTGCTCGATATCACCGGCCATTACCATGCAGAGCGCCAGACGTACCTCAACGGCATTCTCTATGTCACGGAGCCTTGCGACGCCGCCTATGGAGACTACATCATCGGTTCAGCGCCTTGGTGCGGAGATTTGCCGCGCAAGGATGCCGGCACGGTGAACGAGCAGACGTTCGACGCCGTGCAGCTCGATCCAGCCAATGATCTCGTGTATTTCACGCGCGTCGGCGGCGGACAGGATCGCGTTATACACGCAAGGCCTTTGCGGATGAAGGAGGGAGAGACGCTGCGCATCGATGCAAAGACGCTTTCCGGGCCGCTCACGTGGGGTTGCTACGACGCTGATCGCCTAAAGTATTCCCCCAACCCCAAGAATCGCTATGTGAACCTCGTCTCGTATTACAATGACATCGCGACGATAGCTCCCGACGGTGTACTTACGGCGAAGAAGCCCGGAGAGATAATGGTTCTCGCGATGGACGCTGGCATCAAGAAGGAAATATTCCCCGTTACAGTGACTGCCGCATGAAGCGATCTCGTTAGGGTCACGTGTCCCGCGTGATTGTACGGTAGGACTGTCAACGGATGATACGGGATGATTTGCAAACTGTCATTGACGGCGAAGGGGAAATACGGTATAATCTACCGGTCATGGACATATTAAAGAAGTGCTATGATTGGCATAAGGCGGATGACGTGCGTGAAGCGGGCGTCTATCCTTATTTTCACCGCCTTGATTCCCGTCAGGATGTCGAAGTCGTCATGGAGGGGCGCCGCAGGATAATGCTTGGCTCCAACAACTATCTTGGCCTCACCATATGTCCGGAGGTTGTGGAGGCAGGGATCCGCGCAATCGAGAAGTATGGCACAGGATGTTCCGGTTCGCGCTTCCTCAACGGCACCCTCGATCTCCATCTTGAACTCGAAGAAGAGATTGCGCGTTTTCTCGACCAGGAGGCTTGCATCACTTTCGGGACGGGATTTCAGTCCAATGCCGGCATAATCAGCGCGCTCGTGGGCATGCACGACTACGTGATATGCGACCGCGAAAACCACGCGAGCATCTACGCCGGATGCCAGCTCAGCTACGGGAAGCTCCTGCGCTTCAAGCACAACGACATGGACGACCTCGAATCCTGCCTTGAGCGCGTGCCTGCGGATTGCGGTGCCCTTGTCGTCGTTGATGGAGTATTTTCGATGGGCGGGGACGTCATCAACCTTCCCGATGTCATTCGTCTGGCGAAGGCGCACGGTGCTCGCGTGATGGTGGATGACGCGCATGGCCTGGGCGTGATGGGCGAGGGCGGGCGCGGCACGCCGTTCCACTTTGGTCTTGAAAAGGAGGTGGACGTGTATATGGGCACCTTCTCCAAGTCGCTTGCGTCGCTCGGCGGCTACATGGCAGCAAGCGCCAAGGTCGTGGACTACGTCCGCCACAATTCGCGGCCTTTCATCTTCTCCGCCTCGCTTCCGCCAGCCAACGCTGCCGTGGCCCTGGCCGCGTTGCGTCATCTTGAAGCGCACCCTGAGCTGCCGAAGCGCCTGAAGGACATTTCAATATACGCGAGGCAGGGATTTACCGCGCGCAGGTTGCGCATCAGAGAATCCGCCATGGAGGTTCCAACGCCGATCATCCCATTGTACACCTACACCACTGAGGCCACCTTCGCCGCGGTGAAGGCCGTTTACGAGGCCGGGGTATATGTGAATCCAGTCGTTCCGCCCGCCACGCCCGAAGGAGAGGGGCTTCTGCGGACGAGTTACATGGCTTCGCATACCGAGGCGCTACTGGACGAGGCGATGGACAAGATAGCCGCCGCGCTTGGCGAACTTCATAAGAACGACAAGGAAAACCAATAAAATGAACAGAACGACAATACCTTCATATCTCAAGGCGCTCTGCGCCGCCTGCACGCTATGTGGAGCTGGATTCATGAATGCGGACGAAACTTTCAAAGTAGGCGAAAAGGTCAGCGGATTCGCCGTAAGGTCAATCACCGATCTCCCCGATGTGAACGGCAGGCTCGTTCGCATGGAATACGTCAAGAACGGCGCCGACCTGGCGTGGCTCGACCGCGACGACGACAACAAGACGTTCGCGATCAGTTTTCGCACTCTGCCCGACGACGACACCGGCGTGCCGCACATAATAGAGCATTCCGTTCTCTGCGGATCGGCCAAATACCCGGTGAAGGAGCCGTTCGTGGAGCTTCTGAAAAGCTCGTTTTCTACGTTCCTTAACGCCTGGACGTCATCAGACTGCACGATGTATCCCGTCTGCTCGCGCAACCAGAAGGATTTCCTGAATCTGGTCGATGTCTACATGGACGCAGTCCTGAATCCTCTCAGCGTGCGTTCGCCGCAGGCTTTCCGCCAGGAGGGTTGGCACTACGAGCTTGACAAGCCGGACGGCGAGCTGAAGCGCAACGGCGTGGTCTTCAGCGAGATGAAGGGGGCGTTCGCCGATCCTGAACGCCGCCTTTACCAAGAGATGTCGCGACTGCTCTACCCGAACACGACGTATGGCCATGTATCTGGCGGCGATCCGGCGGCGATACCGTCGCTGACATTCGAGAAGTACAAGGCTTTCTACGAGAGGTTCTACCACCCGTCGAATGCCCGCATATTCCTAGACGGCAAAATGGACGTGAGGGCTCTGCTCGCCAAACTCGATGTGTTTCTCGCGCCATATGAGCGCAAGGCCGTCGATGCGCAGGTGAAATTCCAGTGGCCGGTTTCCGCCGAGCGCACGTTCGACTATGCCATCGGCCCCGGCGAGAAGGCCGAGGGCAAGGTCTTCATGTCTACTGGATGGGTTTGCGGCCGTTTCGACGAACGTGAGAAGCGCATTGCGCTCGATGTGTTGACGGACGTCCTGGCCGCCGACAACGCATCGCCCTTGAAAAAGGCGCTCATTGACGCAAAGCTCTGCGAAGACGTCAGCTTCGGCATCGACACCCACGCCCAGATCGGCGCGATGCTGAAGGTCAAGGGAGTGAAGAAGGAAGACGTCGAGGCCGTTCGCACCACGATTCGCGAGACGCTTGCCCGTCTTGCGGGAGAGGGACTTGACCATGTTCGCATCGCGGCGCTTCTCGACCGCGCGGAATTCCACGACCGGGAGAAGGACACCGGCAGCTTCCCGCGCGGGCTTGCGTACTGCTGGGACGCCACGAGCATTTGGCACTACGGCGGCGATCCCGCCGACGCATTCCGCAATTCGGCGATATTCGCGTCTCTTCGTGAAAAGATTTCCTCCGGCTGGTTCGAGAAGCTCTTGAAAGAGTGCTTCATAGACAATCCGCACAAGGCCAAGCTGACGATGCTGCCTTCGGTGACGCTTGCCGACGAGATTCGCGCAGCGGAGAGGAAGGAACTCGACGCGATCAAGGATGGATGGAGCCACGAAGAACTTGAAAGCGTTCTGGAAGAATGCCGCGCGCTTGAGAAGCATCAGGCCGAACCCGACCGCCCTGAGGATCTCGCTAAGCTGCCCAAGCTTTCAATCGCCGATGTCTCGGAGAAGGGGCGCTTCGTGTCGCGCGAGATAGTGAAAGAAGGCGGCGTGACGATCGTGTATCCTCACACCCAGGCCAGCGGAGTCCTGCACGCGGAGTGCCATTTCAGCGCTTCTGACTTCACGGCCGAGGAACTTGCCGATCTTCCCGTTCTCTCGCTCGTTCTTGGCGAACTTCGCACTTCCAAGCATTCGCTGGAAGAACTGCGCAACATCCGCGAGGGACGCCTCGGACGGTTTGACGTCGGCACGCGAGTGTACTCTCCGCCGAAGAGCGGCGAGGCGCGGCCATATTTCTCCGTGCAGGTGTCGGCTCTCGAATCTCGCGCGGAGGATGCCCTGACCTTCGTTTCCGAGGTGCTGAGAGACACCGTGTTCGATGACGCGGGAACAATCGCCAAGCTCGTGAAGCAGAATCGCCTTTCGCGCGAGCGTTCCGCCAACGGAATCGGCGGGTACGCTTTTGCCCGCCGCCGCGCGGCCGCGCAGCTCACGTCCGGCGGAGCGGTTTCGGAGATATTCGACGGAATAGCGCAGATTCGCCACCTTCAGGCGCTCGACAAGAGCTTGGCCGGGAACGGCCCCGATTACGCGAAGCGTCTCGCCGGCCTTGCCGCAAAGCTCTTCACCCGCGATCGCCTTGTCGTGTGCCTTGCGGACAACATTCCGATTTCGTGGGCCACTCGCCTTGCCGAGTCTTTCCCGCAGGGCACAGTCGGCGCTCCCTGCGAAATCAAGCCTTTCCCCTTGAAGAAAGAAGGCTTCCGCACTTTGGGAACGATAAGCGGCGCGGCGATGGTGGCGCATCCTGCCAGCTATCCATACGACGGCAGTGCCGTAGTCGCGGCGCGCATTCTCTCGCTTGACCATCTCTGGGACGAGATACGCGTGAAGGGCGGCGCGTATGGCGGAGCTTTCCGCGTATCCCCCGACGGCGACGCGCAATGGATGTCGTGGAACGACCCCAAGCCGGCGCGTTCGCTCGGCGTGTATGCCGGATGCGGGAAGTTCATCAAGAAATTTGCGGACGGCTCCGATCCTTTGGACCGCTACATCGTGAGCGCGGTTGCATCGACGGAACCGTACATGACCGCCAGCTTCGAGACTTCGCAGGCCGTGTCTCTTTGGCTTTCAGGACGCACCCCCGCAGACCAGCAGCGCCTGCGCTCCGAGATGCTTAAGACCACGAAGGACGATCTTCGCGCCTTTGCCGCCAAGCTCGACGCCATGTTCCCAGCATCTGCCACATGCGTCGTAGGCGGGCAGCAACCGCTTGAGACTTGCACGAATGTCCTTGACCATGTCGAGGCGCTCGCACAGTGACGATGAAAGCCAGCCGCCAGCGCTGCGCACGAGAATGTAAATGAGGATAACTTTGATGATTGCTTTCGTTTAGCGAAAGCAAATAAAAGAAACTACAAGGAAGTTATAAACAAAGAGAGAAAGATGAAGACAGATTTGACGAGAAGGGATTTCCTGATGGCGTCTGCGGCGATGGCGGCGGCAGGATGCAGTTCGTTGCCGGAGCCGACTCCTTCGCAGCAGATGTCTGCCGAGGGCGGCATACGGCTGCGCTTTCTCGGCAGCGGCGCGTCTGGATGGAAGAATGAGTGGTTGGTGAAGTCGCCTCACATGAGGCGGCAGTCAAGTGTGCTGATCGAGAACCGCGCGCTGATCGACTTCACGATGTGCTCCTTCGACAAGATGCCGGAGAACTGCCGTCCCGAAGTCCTCTTCCAGACGCATTCGCATGGAGACCACTATGATCCGAAGGCCGCGGTGAAGTCTGGCGTCAAGCGCATGTATGTGCAGGAGACATGGGCCGCCGCCGCGCGGCGTGAAGTGGAGGCTGCCGCAGAGGAGCTTTCCATGTCCGCGCCCAAGGTGATTGCGCTTCCTTTCGGCAAGCCTGTTGTCGAGTGCGGGCTTCGCTTCACCGCCGTTCCTGCGAATCACAGCACTTCGCGAGTCACGGATGGCGTTCTTGAGCGCACGTCGCTGTATCTCGTAGAGAAGGGACCGTCGCGGCTTCTTTACGCCACGGACACCGGCGGCATTCCCGGAGACGCAGCTCGGATGGTAGGCATCGATCCGCATGTGACCACCAAGAACTTCGCGCGTTTCAAGGAGATTTCCGGGGATTTCGTTCATGAACCCATGCCGATAACGGCATTTGTCATGGAGGCGACGGATGCTGACCTTGACGAGGATTTCCGCCTGTTCGTGCACTCCAGCGTGCAGACAGTTGCGCGCACTGTGAACATGATGATGAAGACCGGGCGTTTCGCTCCGCCGCCTGGGCAGTGCGCATACCTTACGCATCTCGGCATAAAGTACCGCAGTTGGCCCACCGACAAGATTAATGCC
>Ga0310786_10003360_pt1 | contig 23317 bp, 23 predicted proteins | sample AusTroGonzalo_MG_FD_203881 | JGI IMG/M metagenome (GOLD analysis project Ga0310786, IMG submission 203881) | Bovine rumen microbial communities from tropical cattle in Woodstock, Queensland, Australia - Gonzalo_03 (v2) (version 2) | ecosystem: Host-associated > Mammals > Digestive system >...
GTTTCGGACACAATTCTAAACGGGAAAAGGTCTTTACTTTTTTCGATGTTATTGTTCATATAGCCTCCGTTGTTGTGGTCACAGATGGTGACCCGTTTGTTGTTAGAGGCGTTTTCGCTATAAAACGAAAACGCACCTCGCCTTAAAACAGCGAGATGCGTCGGGCATTAATGTACCTATATTCTAAAAAATTGGCACAAATGCGTAAGGCGAACATTGCAAAATAAGCTTGCTTATTTTATAATTGAGCCAAGCATTTGGCGCTTGCGCAACGGGAGCATGAAAATTTTACAATCCACGAGACAATTTTATTCGTTCTTTACGCAGCGGACCGAGTACCCGTAAAACTTAACATCATCGTCGTAGCGAACATCCTTAATGTAGTAATTCATGAATACGTCGTAAGCGTTGTCTTCATCACTCTCAGAGGCACTCCAAAAATGAGCGAAATATCCTTCAAAATCATAGTCTCCAGCACGTGTTCTGAAGCCAACAGGAATAGCAGAAAATCCAACGGCATCCGTACCATTCCCCTTACTATACCAACCATTCTGCGACTTAAGCACCCCAGCCGCGACAGATCGGCCTCCTACAGCTTCAAACAAAGCTTTCCATTCCGCAAGCGTAGGCAAATGCCAATCCGAGGGGCAAATTCCATACACTGTATCAGGTAAGGTACAGGTCATGCCATCACCGCAATCCAACGGGTTATCGGCATCATTCGCAAGCTTCATCGAATCAATTGCCGCGGCCCATGTATAAAAACGGCCAGCCACGTCACAGGTAGTGCTATCCTCATTGTCCTTCTTTCCAAAGCACCAACTTTTTTCCTTCACACTTAAATTCGTGGCATCATAGTAATTCAAATTTTCGGCCATCCAAGTTTGGTCGCCAATTTTCACCGTCTTGTATGTTTTGCCATCACGTTCATCGGTCATGGTGCCGTAGGTAATTTCGGAGTTGAAACGGCATTCCTTCGGCACATTCCAACTCCACCCCGTCTCGCCTTCCAGAAGCACCGAACAATTCACATCGCCTAAAGAACTGCTAGAAGACCTTTCGACAGGTTCTGAGTCCTCGCTACTACTAGAACTTGATTCAATTTCACTAGAGCTCGACTTCGGTTCCTCTACAGAAGAAGACGATGTAGCACTAGACGAAGATGTCATGACACCGCTATTTGACTGCGAATTCTCAACAGAAGACGAAGATTCCGACTTTCCCGAACTTGACGAAGCGTCATCCACACTACTGCTAGACTTCCCCGTCTTTTCACTGGAACTGGATTGTTTCACCTCGCTCTGGGCGTTGCTTGACGAAGACTTCGCCTTTTCACTGCTAGACGAAGTTTCATTTCCACTACTGCTAGATTTCCCAGTCTTTTCACTGGAACTGGATTGTTTCGCTTCGCTCTGGGTGTTGCTCGAAGAAGACGATTCAACACCCGATTCGTCATTCGGCCCAGAGGAAGACGACGAATCATCCCCGCACCCGACAAAAGCAAACGCAGCCACTCCCATCGCAACAAGAAACTTTTTCATAAAACATTCCAACTTAAATTTATCCGCAACAAATGTAATTTATTTTCACCCCAGAACACCCAAAGGCGGCCTTACGACCGCCTTATGTTACTTCCAATGCATGGTCAGTTTGCGTTTGCACTGGGCGCAATCCGTCAAATAAGAGTCAATAAGGGTCTGGTAGGGAATGCCGACCTCTTTCGCCATATTCTTGAAGTACTCAATAGTACTCGAATTCAGACGGATTGTAATCTGCTTTTTCAATGCGGCAGCATAAGGATTTTTCACCGCCTTCATGCTTGCAAAATCGTATTCCTTTTTCATAATCCGCCTCTCACATAATAACCCACTCAAATTCTACTTCCATGCAGAACCTCGTGGTGTAATTATAATATAATTACATTTAATGAGAAAAGCAGCTAATTGTGTGATCATATTATACTTTTTACCGGGAACGCCTCCCGCGAGCGAATAGAGAACATCCCTATCTCTCTATATACACGCCATTTTCGGGCGTTTGAATACCAATTTTCTGGTAAAAAGATTTTATCAAAAAAAAAGGGGAAGATTGGTCTTTCACTTCGTTCAAGCCCCAACTGTTCGGCTCGATCATAGTCATGCGAGCATGACTACGATACTCGCCTTTTTCAGTTGTCCCCCTGTTTTCGGACTCGTCTCAGCCTGCTCCGCACGCTCACAGGTCACCACCTAAAGGTGGACATGTACACTAAGGCATAGAGGCCAAGTGTCCAAAGGCCACAACGCCCCAGCTAGTTTTTGAGGCAACGAACAGCGAAAGCGCTGTGCTTTATGATGAGATACAGGTACGCATCCTCGTTGAGCTTGTACAAGTACACATAGTTGACGTGGGTGTTATCGCCCTCAGAGGCACTCCAGAAGTGGGCGAATTCGTCATCGCCATAGAAGTTTTTGCCATCGTGGTTCACGAGGCCGGCGGGAAGCGCGGAGAAGCCGAATGCGTCTGTGCCATTGCCGTTATCAGGCCAGCCGTTCCGGGATTTGAGAGCCTTACCGGCTTTCGATTGACCACCCACAGCTGTGAACAGTTTTTCCCATTCAGCGTTATTCGGCAAATGCCAACCCGGCGGACAAACCCCGTAGACCGTGTCGGGTAAGACACAAGTCTTGCCATTGCCGCAATCCCGCGGATTGTCAGCATCGTTCGCCAACTTCACCGAATCAATGGCGGCGGCCCAAGTATAAAGGCGCCCCGCAACCTCGCAGTTCTTGGGTTCATTCTTGTAGCACCAAGACAAATCATATTTGTTCTCGCCCGAACCTCCCTGACCCGCGTCAAAGTTCAGGTTCTCAGCCATCCATACCTGGTCACCAATTTTCACCGTCTTATACGTTTTTCCATCACGGGAGTCCGTCATAGTACCGTAGTCAATATCAGGATTAAATCGACATTCTTTCGGCACATCCCAGCTCCAACCCGTTTTCCCCTCCAAAAGCGCCGAACAATTTATCTTGACCGCTGAACTGCTGGAATTTACCACAGTTCCGCTAGAGCTAGACTGCACATCTGCAGAACTGCTCGACACAACACTCGAAGAAGACTTCTCTCCTTCGTCATTGCGACTTGAACTGCTTGCGCTGAGCGAAGTCGAAGTTGAACTCGACGAGTTCGAGGCAAGCTCCTTGCTGCTACTGGATTCCATCCCCCCATCAGGGGTCCTAGATGACGAAGATGTCGCAACGTTCGATGAAGACTTTGCCGAGGAACTCGACTTCGCGCTGCTGGATGTCCCTGCATCACCCTTTTTACTGCTGCTGGACACAATCGAAGACGAAGACTTCGCCTTTTCACTGCTGGACGACCCACGTTCCACAGAAGAAGACGATTCAACACCTGGTTCCTCATTGGGCCCAGAAGACGAAGAATCATCCCCACAAGCAGCAAACAACATCGCCGTCAACCCCACCGCAATAAGAATCTTTTTCATAAAACCTCCAATAATTCAATATAACAAATCAAAAATAAACGTCAATTTACTTACCCTCCCAAAAAGAGCGAAATCCCATATACCGTATCAGTCAAGGTACAACATCAGAACTCATAAAAGTCATCCCAATTAAATTGAACAGCAATAAATGAAATTTATTTTCAGACTTTTCTGATTTTCTCAACATAAATGCGGTCGAGCCAGCATAAAAAAAGTATATTCAAAAGTAGATTTTATAGTGGCCCCTTATGGACCGAGAATAAACTAAACAATTCGCATTCGCAAGGACCGCAAATGAAAAATTTTCTCCTAATAACAGCTATTACTTTTTCTACTATTTTAACGGCTTGCGATAACGATGAAAGTTTTACCGCACCAGAAAAAATAAATGGTATAGAAAGCAGTTCCTCTAAAAAAGCAGAATCCCTATCAAGTAGCAGCTCTACAGAATGTCCAGACGAGACTCAATGCGAGAACATTGTTGAAACAGATATCAGCACCTGGGCCTTTACTGTCAAAGACGCTGAAGGCAATGATGAGAATTATGTCAATGAAACCAAGTATGTCGAAATTGACGAGTACGGAGGTAGAAATTATACGAAAACGGAAGTTTTTTCAATCAACGCGAACGGTTTCAAGAATCTAATTTTCGCATGGGCCTATCAACAGGGCGATTCGTTAAATTATAAGGACGGCTATAAAATTGTTAAGTCCGCTTGCATAGATCGTGTGCAGCAACAGCATTGCAGAAATCCACAAGCCGATAAACCAAACGCAAAAGATACGACAAAAATAAACTGTTATGCAACTTATATGAAATTAGAAAATGGAGATTCCTTAAAAGTTGCAGAATGCGATGATGGCCGATTGTGGCTATACAATTCAGATGACATTATATCTAAAAAATATTTTTCAGAACATGTCGGACGAACCATTCCGTATTACGATGAAAATTACGCCGTCAATTGCCACATAGGAAGCCAGTGTTACGATTACGTTGAACAAGGCGAAAGAAAAGGTGGTTGCGTTCCTTCTATATGGTGTCCAGAAAAATCTACATTATAGATTTATTTCATCTTTATCTGATACCCATCTTCAGGGCGAATCCACCTGTCAACAAACGACTTGTTTTCAGTGGGTTCAACCAACTTCACAACAGAACCTAGATAAAGCCGAATCATTTTCTCAGCGTGTTTATGCGCGAGGAGTTTTAGTTCAATACCATTTTCGGTCTCATACTTTTTCTGCTCGGCAACAAAGAACTTCTTGAAGTCTTCGAATTTAATGCCATTAAACCAACCACTCGTTTCCCACAACACCCTAATGCTTTCGAAATCAATGCTATGGCTCAAAATCTTTGGTTCGGGAAGTTCTACAAGAATCATTCTTGTAACAGAATCAACGTTGATTTTGACATCTTTTAAATCGTAACCTACTTTAACATCACCTTGGTATTCCAGCGACAATTCCTTTATAGACTTATTGATGCGCCAGTCCGGCATGTAGTCCAAAAGTTTTTTCGCATCTTGATAGTTAGCGACTTTTCTGTAATGGTGATGGAGCGTTGCAATTTCGGCAATTTCGTTGACCCGCTGTTCTACGAAAGCGCTCGTAATCTGCGTTTTACTGGAAGCTGATGATTCCAATTTTTTCACAACAAGAAGTGTTGCAACGACAGTCACGCACAAAATAAATACAATGAGGACAATTTTTAAAGCAGTCCTCACTACCGGTTGACTTTTTATTCGGCTCCACCATTGAACGGCCATATAAAGATTCTCCTCTTGCGCTTCTATAAATATCGCAAAAAATTTCTAATCAATCAAGTCGTTTTGGAATCTGGACAGGTGTTCGAACGGTAAAATTTGCCTTCCTCTGAAAAGTCCGCAACCATCGTTAATCAATTGGTTATTGATAGCCTTGAACATATTTACGTCAAGTTTCGAAAGTTCAAGCTCTTGCAATTTGATCAAGCGTTCGTAGGCTTCGTCAAAGTAGACGCATTCACCGCTTGGAATTTGGTCGTGCTTGGAGCGCCGCGTTTCTTGCGTTTTTTCATAACCAAAATGGTTTGCTTCTCCGATTTCGGCAAAATCATCCATGTCTTTTGTACGGAGTTGCAGTTCCGTATAGCAACGCGCCAAGTTGTCATAAAATGTTATATGTAACGATTGATAACCGGAGCTTCGCGGAGTTGCAACCGAATCATGGTAATACGGACGAACAGAATCTTTAAGCAAGTCACAAAAGCCGCCATCGGAATGTCTAGAAATTTCAGGTGTAAAACCACGTTCTTCAAGAAATTCGGGCATCACGTTTGCAATTTCATATAGATAGTTCCGTTCAACCTCGCTCCGTTCTTCGCCTTTTTTGATGTGACAGACCGGCATCGAAATCACGATGCGATAGGCAATCAAATCGCGGAAATTCAGTTGGCTTTTAATTTCTGCTTCAGACGGAAACACACCATTTTTCTTGTAGTAGTTGTAAACAAATTCAAGGATGTATCCATTGAATTTTTCTTCGGCGCGAATCAACGATTTTATCCGTCCTTTAAACGTAAATGCCAAGAAAGGATATTCTCTTGTCATAAACTTATAGAACTCTTTGATTCTCTGAGACTGCGAGGTCAAGAAGTCGTTATGCTCCAGCAATTCAATAATCTGTATCAGAAAATTCGAATGTGCAAGATCAATGCTGTTATGCGATTCTTTCGCGCTGTTTCTAAGGTCATTCGAATATTGATGCAAAATTTTCAGCACCGTATTCCCGGAAAACAGGTAGTCATTCAAAGAGATCATTTCTCCTCCTAAAGCCTAGGATTTTAGAGGCTTACAGGAAGTAATATAACAAAAAGCATTTGCACATCTTATTAAAACAAGATAAATTTCTAAAAAACTAAATTTTATAAAAACCGTTCACTCGAACAATTTACATAAACTGTAAAGAAAATTTTCAGGATACAAATTCATGAAAAACAGAGAACTCAAAATTCACGGCGTTTACAAGCATTTCAAGAACCGCTACTACATCGTCGAAGGCATCGCGAAGCATTCTGAAACCGAAGAGGAATATGTCATCTACCGCGCCCTTTACGGCGACAATACAGTTTGGCTCCGCGAAAAGTCCATGTTCCTAAGCGAAGTCGATCACGAGAAATATCCAGAAATCAAGCAGAAATACCGCTTTGAAGAAGTCGAGCTGAGCAAAGCATAACGACAAGGCCATAAAGAAAAGATTGCCCAATTTTCATTGGACAATCTTGATGTTTTTTATGAACAAGTTACTTTCTGGCAAATTTCACAACATAAGGCTTTCCCGAAGGGGGCTTCACCATTATTCCGTAAACGCCCATCGGTAAAGACGATAAATCCAGTTCTTTGCGGAAAACGCCACTCGCTATTTCAGCCCCTACAACGGAACGAATCGTGTAGCGGAATTCCGACGACGAACCACGAACTTGCAAACTATTTTCACGAATTGTCACACCGTAATCGTAAGCCAAGTGCGGCAACGAAACAAGCGAATCATTCCCCGTAGAATCCGGGCCCTTCGCAATCTTCGCCTCACGAGCATCATCAAAGAACTTGACCATTTTTTGCAAATTCTCATCCACGTACATTTCGGTTCCGCCATGCGTACCGCCTTTCACAGAGACTAGCTCCGTCACTACATTATGATTTTTCAGGGAATCATAAAGTTCCTGGCTTTGCTCTTTATTCACCACCTGATCGGAAGTCCCGTGGAAAAGAATTATCGGCGGATCATCTTCGCTGGCATAATACGGTGAACTGGCAACCATCCATTTATCCTTATTGCCTTCGCGTTCAACACCGATAAAAGCCCCTTCGAACGTTCCGTTTCCACCAAAGCTATTGATCGGATTCATCGTGTAAATATCGGTCGGCGGAGACCACAGCGAAGCAGCATCAATACAACTGCTCAACTCAGTAAAATTCCCCAGCGAGCCCACCAAATCGACCGTTACAGAACCTGATTTGCCTTCTTTCAAACCGCAGGTTGTTGCAACAAGACTCGAAAGGTGGCCGCCCGAAGAAAATCCAGACATTGCAATAAAGGAGGTGTCAATTTTGTATTTCGCAGAATTTCCGCGCAAGAATCGCACTACCGCCTTGAGATCATGCAACTGCGCCGGGTAAACGGCATCGCTTGCAGAACGATGATTCGGCGTGGCCACAGCATACCCTGCCTTGAGGAGCGCTGCACAAATTGTATTCAAGTCCGCAGAACCTTTAGAATTATTTTGACTCCAAGCGCTTCCATAAGTATGGATGACTACGGGGTACGAATCCTTTGTTTCCTTGGGCAAATACAAGTCTAATGAATGATAGGTTTTTCCATCGCCAACGTAGTTTACGTCGGAAAATTTTTCGGAATACTCCATTTTATTTCCGCCAGACTGAGGACCGCCGAAACCGCCACCCATACCGCCGCCCCATTGGGCAAACGCGGAAACTGCCAAAAACAGGCTTGTCGCCATTATTTTTTTCATAGACACTCCAATCAACATGCTCTGACATCAGAACCACATCCAATTTAAATTTACCACGAAAATGAGTTTATGTTTATCCAAAAGTCAAAATTACATTGTTCAATTTTACAACGGAGTTATTTTTTCAACTGACATTTATTATAAAACAGCCGTTATTTCAAAACAAGCAGCCAATTTTTTGAAAATAAATTTTCATAAAAAAACGTATAAGATTAATAATATTATATTACATGTCATGAACAAAAAAACACTTATCACCACACTTTTAATTATTGTCGGGATTCTCATGATCACGTTCTTCGTGAGAGACTGGCTTGTCTTTTACAACTGCGGCGCTGTCGAACAATGCCTCGTAGAAAGCAGCAACTACCAGAATATCGCAAAGTTTGCGGTAACCGCCATCATGACAGTTATTGTATTTTTCATCGGCAAAAACTGTCTTTGCAAGCGAGACCGCATCTTTTTGCAAGCCGGTTTTGCAATGGCCTTGTGCGCAGATTTCTGCTTGAAAATCATGCACAATTACTCCCATGTTCTAGAGCATCGCAGTGATTACACGTTGCTTGGCATTTGCTTTTTCATGGTCGTGCAGGCGTTGTTCATTTACCGCCACACGCGCACAAGCGACACGGATAACAGCTCCCCATGGGTTCTCTGCATTCCGTTCGCGGTCATGTTTATTTTGAACGCACTTCACCTGTTCCGCATATTTGAAGGACCGACAGTTCCGATTATCGGAACTTACGCAACATTCCTTTTCAGCTCGCTCTACGTAGCTTGCCAAGCACCCAAGAAAGGATACTTTCCCGCCAAAAACGCAAAGAACATCAAGCGCGGCATGATTCTTTTCGTCTGTTGCGATGTTTGCGTTGGCATTTCGCTTGCCACCGGCGAAGACCACAGCGTTCAAGAAATCATCGCCACAGTAGCAAACAACTTCGTATGGTATTTCTACACACCGGCATTGATCTTGCTTGGGCTTAGCGGGTACAAGAGAAAAGACGGGTGACAAAACTATTTTACAAGACGACCTTTGAAATCGTAGGCGCGAGGCACAGGCTTCGCGCCATTATTGTCACGAGCGTATCCGCGTTCATCACCGAATTGCACGTAAAGCATTCCGTTTTTGCGGTAAACTTTTGCGCCATAAACATGCGCTTGATTTGAAGTTCGTGCGCCCCCATGAATTGCCACAGTAGAATCCTTCATCGGGATTTTATCATCAAGCTTGAGCAAGCGCCACTTCTGGTTCCATTCCCAGTCATCGGCCCAGCTCTGCACCACGCGTTCGCCATCCGTCGTTGAACGCAAATACAGATTGCTATTCTGCATTTTCATGCGGACCACATTGCCTTCGTAACCAGACTGTTTTTCTAGAATCACTTTCTGGTGACCACCGCCGTTCCACTTGTACAGCCCCATCGTCACGCCGGCATCCGTCGATTCGTTCGGAACATCCAGCGAAAGGTCGCCAAAGTTGATGCGGTAAGTCGTCGAAGAAAGCGGCGTCATCGTCGCAATCGCATTATCACCCTTGCAATCGCCAAGCGCGAGTTTATCATCGGCAGTTCGAGTCATGCAAGTTCCAAAATTCATCGAGAAAATGCGCACGGTATCAGGCTTTGCTGGCTTCGCTTGCCACACACGCACCCAATCCGCTTCGAAATACGCAGGCTTATCCGCCGTAATGTCAATATCGTCGCCAGCCCAGCCGCCAATCGCTAAATTCACGATGATGTACTGAGCCGCAAGTTGCTTGATTTCCGTCGGGCGATTGTAACTAGCAAACTTTTTATCGTCAAAGTAAAAACTCAACGTGCTCTCGTCCCATTCCACCGCATACGTGTGGAAGCCCGCAGAACGATCTACATTATCGTCCTTGTGACCACCAAAGGAAGCTTCGTGATCCCACGCCGAGCCGTGACTGTTATACCAGCTCGGGTCGGTGTAATGCAAGTAGTAATGGTGTTGCTTGCGCGATGCCGGAATTTCGAGAATATCAATTTCGGGAGGCCAACCGTCTTGCAGAGTCCAGAACGCAGGCCAGGTGCCCTTTTGCGACGGAGCCTTGAAGCGGCCTTCAATGTAGCCATACTTCACTTCGAAATGATTCTTGGTATCAATCGCGCCCGAGGTGTAATCGACCGGAATTTCCTTATTGTTGAATTTAGCCTTTCGTCCTTTGGCATCAGGATGCGTTTTCTTTTCGCCCTTGAGCTTGAGCGTACCATCGGAGACAATCACGTTTTCTTTGGCGCAGTAGGCGCGATGGTTATGCGTGGGTCCCCAGTTGTAAGTCGAATTCCACTTTTTCGTGTCCAGCGAAGTGCCATCAAAATTGTCTTCGAAAACGAGTTCCCAACCGCTAAAATTTGCAGGAGGGTCAGCAAAAGCAATAGCCGCGAGTGATGCGATGACCGCGGAACAAGCCCGCGGCAGGCTAAAAATCTTTTTCATATCCAATTCCAATCCTCACCCACGGCTTTTGCAAAAGAAACTTGCCACCACCAAAAGCAAAATAAAAATGCCGCAGGTTTTATAAATATACCTTCGGCACTCCAATAAGCCTAGTTAAAAGTTGTAAAAAAGGTCCAAAACTGCGAAATTTGCGTTTTTTACTGAGCATTCATTACATGCTTGCGCCACTTACCACTCTTCCAACGGCGCCAGAAAATCACCGGAGCCGTGCTATAAACGGCAACAACCGCAATCCAAGCGTAATGGGCCGGCAGATGGAAAACGTAAGCCACAACGTACAAGGCGATGGCGACAAACCAGTTCATGATACCGCAAGCGAACATCACCCAGACCGTATCGCCCGCACCGCGAAGCGCACCCGCATAAATCACGAGCAAGACTTCGACAAAGATATAGAACGTCGCAATCCGCAACATGAACATACTCATTGGGCGAGCCGCATTAAAAATCGCAAGAGTTTCTTCCGTCGCTTCAGCAACATCCGGCCTGAAAATATCCGTCAACACTCCCGGCAAGAAGATGAAGAAAACGCCCATCACCAGAGAATAGCCCCAGCCAAGCTTAAGCCCCGAATAAGTCGAACGCGTTGCCGCCGCGGCATTCTTTGCGCCCACGTAACGCCCCACCAAACTCGTTGAAGCCACCTCCAACCCCATCAGCGGCACATACGCCACCAAGTCCCAGTTGAACATGATCGACGAAGCTGTTGCAGCCTCCGGACCAAGTGCATGGAACATCAAAATCAACGATTGGAACGCAGCCATGTTCAAGAACATTTCGACGCCAGACGGGATGCCCTTTTGCAAAAGTTCACGAGTCAAGGGCCAGCTAAACGCAAACGCAAAACGCGTACGGAATCGGTTATGACAACTCTTGCTGAAGAATTTCACAAACAGTATAACCGTCGAAACCACATTGCCGATGAGCGTGCCATAAGCAGCGCCCGCAACACCCATCGCTGGAATCGGACCGTAGCCGTAAATCAACACGAAATTGCAGGCCACATTCACAATCATGCCGACAAAAGCCGCCTTCATCACGATTTTGGTTTCGCCGATACCGCTAAAGAAACACGGCGCCGCATTACGCAACAAATTAATCACGCCGCCGAACATCAAGATGTTAAAATACGTCTTCTGGTATTCTAACTGATCCGGCGACAAATGTTCCAGCCCAAACGCAAAATGCCCTAGCGGAATCGTCAAGTACAAAAACGGCACAGAAATCAGCGACAAATACACCGATTGCATAAACACGCGAGCGCAATCCCACTTCTTTTTTGCACCAAGACGTTGCGCCACCATCGCCGTCGTGTAGCTGATAGCACCCGTAAAGAACATCGTGAGCGCAAGCTGTACCGCCCCCGCGCCAAGTGCCGCATTCATTTCGGCAGGGCCAAGCTTCGAGAGGAACAGGCGATCGATAAACGTCATGAACGTGTCGAAAGACATCGACATGAGCATCGGAAGCGCCACCACGAGCACATCCTTCACGTCCCCATTCTTCTTAAACTTTGACGGTTTATAAAACCTATTTAATATCGCATCAACCATAGCCTGGTAAAGATAGAAAATTCATAAACCGCACGATGGTTATAAAGTTCCAAAACTAGCGTTTCAACTTTTTCAAGTTTTCAAGGCGATTGAGCGCTTCGTAAAGCGTTTCGTCTTTCTTCGCAAAGTGAAGACGCACAAGATGATCCACCGGTTCGCGGAAGAAGCTTGAGCCCGGAACAGCCGCAACACCGACTTTTTGCGCCATGTCGATGCAGAATTTTTCGTCCGGCTTATCACAGGATGCCGCGCAATCGCGAGATTCGCTCACGGAACTGCGCGAGCCATACCCGAATTCGCTAATATCAATCAACACAAAGTAAGCGCCTTGTGGCTCGGTAAAACGCAACCCGAGATTACGGAGACCATTCGTAAACACATCCTTCATGTGCGTGTAATGCGCCTGCAATCCCGCATAATAAGAATCGTCAAAACGGAGCGCCGTCACAGCCGCTTCCATCAACGGAGCCGCCGCACCCACCGTCAAGAAGTCGTGAACTTTCTTGATGCGTTCCATAATAGGTTCTGCAGCAAGTACATAGCCCAAACGCCAGCCCGTAATCGAATACGTCTTGCTCAAGCTGCTGCATTCAATCGTGCGCTCGAACATCCCCGGGAGCATCGCGATGTACGTGTGACGATGCGGAGCAAAAACGATATGCTCATAAACCTCGTCCGTAATTACATACAAATCGTACTTGATGGCAAGCGATGCAATAATCGAAAGTTCTTCATGCGTAAAGACTTTGCCGCTCGGATTTGCCGGATTGCACAACACAAGCGCCTTCACGCCCGGCTGCGCCATCGCACTTTCCAAGACATCCGCATCAAAGCTCAAGTCCACCGGCGAAAGCGGCACATAAACGGGAGTCGCCCCACAGAGAATCGTGTCCGCAGAATAGTTCTCGTAGAACGGCGAAAACAGCACCACCTTGTCGCCCGGGTTGCACACCGACATCATCGAAGCCATCATCGCTTCGGTACTGCCACACGTAATCACAATTTCTTTTTGCGGATTGTAACGCAGCCCGCTAAAATGGAACTGCTTGTCGCTCAGCGCCTCGCGGAAATTCTGCGCGCCAAACGTAATCGCGTACTGGTGCGGCCCCACGGGAGCAATTTCGGCCAACCGCCGCGTCAACGCCTCCGGCGGCTCAAAATCAGGGAACCCCTGCGACAAATTAATCGCCCCGCACGCATTGGCGATACGGGTCATTCGACGGATAACAGAATCAGTAAATGTTTCGGTGCGTTGACTTAGTGGTTTCATGGTGGACAAATTTATATTTTTTTACGAGACATGGTCATTGAAGCGCATGGACAAGGAAGAAAAACACTATATCGTACTTACTCAATTTTAAGGAGGAACAACCATGAAGCGCTTGAGTTTTGCAGTGGCAACCATTTCGCTTGCCATTTTTGCCTGCAGCGATTCTTCATCAGACGCGTCGTCGGCATCATTGCCTGAAGTGGTCGGCAATCTGACAGAACTGCAACACCTTGAATGCAACAAGGATAACGAGGGAATCGTCGTCACTATCGCCGAGAACCAATCGCAATTCAAATGCGATGGCAAATCTTGGGTAGTCGACCCCTCTACGTTAGTGAAAGATTCTAGCTCCTCAAGCTCCGAAATGTCCTCCAGTTCAAAAAAATCTTCGAATTCAGAAGAGTCCTCCAGTTCAGAAAAGTCTTCTAATTCCAACAAGTCGTCCAGTTCCAATAAATCCTCAAGCTCCGCAAAATCGTCCAGTTCAGTAAAGTCCTCCAGTTCCAACTTAATATTCATTTCCCCAATAACGGAATCATCATCTTCCGAAACGCCAACCTCGTCTTCCGAAAGTACAGTCGTAAAAGACACGCTCAAATACAACTTCGGCAAGCTTGTCGACCAGCGTGACAACAACGAGTACAGAACCCTGACCATCGACACCATAACCTGGATGATTGAAGCCCTGCGGTTCAGCGACTCCACAAGCGTTCCCTCCCTTAAGGGAAAAACCGAATGCACCGACGAAATATGCCTATACACATGGGCGGCAGCCATGGACTCTGTCAACACCGGGTGCGGCATCGACAATGTCTGTCCAACTCGCTACTATCAAGGAATCTGCCCTAGCGGATGGCACGTACCCCTTTATGTAGATTGGGAAGCGCTTTTCAACACAGTCAAAGCAGAAGACGACAGCGTATATAATCTACTGCTCAACAAATACGATTTCTGGGGAACCATGCCCGACACGAACAGTGTAACAAAAGCGCCATTCTGGCTAGCAGCAACTGCCAACGGCACCAAAGAATCAATGAAGATTTTTTGCAAGAATTACAAATCCCACTGGATTTATACGAACGACTATTATAGAAAAGATTTCCCTTCAGCAGTCCGCTGCGTAAAAGACTAACCACGCAAGCAAATGGAGATCCTCATGAAAAATATAATTAAGCTTTCAATTGCTTGTGCAACAATCCTTTTAACATCTTGCGGTGATTCTAGTAGCGAAAGCGCCCCCGTCACAGCAAACTCGCTCATTTCGCTTTTCAGCATCGACGAGTTAAACCAGTTTTCATGCAACAAGGCACAAGAAAACACGGTCGTCTACATTGAAGAAGACGATTCCTACTGTACCTGCACCAAAGAAGGCGATTCCTGGAAATGGAAGTCCGACAAACCTTCCAGTTCTAGCGAAAGCAAGCCTACATCTTCATCACAGGCGAGTTCCTCGGCAAAATCAAGTTCCAGCGTCTCGACAACCTCGAGTTCCTCTGCGAAATCAAGTTCTGCCACCCTGGCACAGTCCAGTTCGTCGGTAAGTTCAAGTTCCTTTATCCCTGTAGACCCGTCCATTCCCCATTTCGGCCTTATTCAAGACACCCGTGACGGACAATACTACAAGACAGTCACCGTCGGTAACCAGACATGGATGGCTCAAAACCTGAACTACAACTATACCGTAAAATACGCACAAACAGACATCATTCAGCACAACAACTGGTGTGCCGGCATTGACGACAATGCAAAAAAACACGGTGACTGCGCCAAGTTTGGCAGGCTCTACACCTATGCGGCAGCCAGCGATTCAGCAAACATCGTAAGTTCCAAGGAAGCTCAAGGAATTTGCCCTGATGGTTGGCACATTCCCACATATCAAGAATGGAAAGCCCTAGGCAAAACAGCCAACGTCGAAGGAGACCCTTCTGGTTTTGATCCTTACGAATACTCTGTACGGCACCTTCTAGACGCTTCCGGCATTTGGAATAATCCATATAACATCCCCCTAGACAATTCCTTCAAATTCAATGTGATGCCTTCGGGCGATATTATGAACGGTTACGCATTACAGTTAGACGCAAGCTTCTGGGCCAGGAAAGAGAGTTACTCTTTTTACATAACATCAATAGCCCCCAAGGGATTCAGTATCAACTCCGTCAATAACCAATCAAAATTCTATGCGGCAGCTGTTCGCTGCGTCAAAGACGAAGTTGAAACCGACCCTGTCAATCTCTCTACAAATGTGATTGAGCCCCCTGCCTACAATATTGACCTTGGTCCCGTAATCAAGGAACCGACAAACCAACCTGCAGAAACATACCTGAACAAAAAAATCACGTACGACGAATTCACGGACAAACGAGATGGACAAATTTACAAGACCGTCGTTATCGGGGAACAGACCTGGATGGCGCAAAACCTGAACTATAAAATCAAGCCCGGTATCCAAAGCTGGTGCGGTGGCGGAACCGGACGTAAGGAAGGGAACTGCGACACTTACGGCAGGCTTTACACATGGGCCGGCATGAAAAACCGTAGTGAATCGGAATGCGGAGACGGGTATATTTGTAACGACTCTGCTTCTCAAGGGATTTGCCCCGACGGTTGGGAAATTCCTTCGGTAGAACAATTTGACACACTCTCCACCTATATCGCCACCATCACAAAAATTGCTCCGGGCGATGCCCTCAAGGCAAATTCAGACCTTTGGTACGAATACGGCAAGGGCTCCGACTTCGTGGGATTCTCCGCGCTTCCCGCAGGTTTGAACCGTAATACATTTGAAAGCGTTAACGACATAACATCCTTCTGGACACATGTAGAGCGCGGTGACAATTTCGGTATTGTAGCCTCCTTACGCGCCCGATACGACCGACTTCTCATAGATTCCTCAGCTACAAAAGACGAAGCGTATTCTATCAGGTGCATCAAGAAATAAGCGGTAAACAACATTCCCGCCCGCAGTCCACTAATATTCTATATTGGCGCTACTTCGTAGCGCCATATTACGGCTTAGTTATGCCAAAACAAAAGAATTGTTTTGGCGTCTACGACGCCAATGGCTTCAGCTCGCAAATGCAAAAAACGCATTTTTGCGATTTCTCACCTTGCACACTTTTGGCGCAACATTCGCCTTTTGCTATATTTGCCGCACTATGTTTTCACAACTGACTGATTCTCTAGAAAATACCCTCAAGAACCTGCGTGGGCAGGGCAAACTCACCGAAGAAAACGTGGCGGAATCGCTGCGTGAAGTCCGTCGCGCATTCCTCGCCGCCGACGTGAACTTCAACGTCACCCGCGACTTCGTCAAGGCCGTCAAGGAAAAGTCCATGGGCGCCGAAGTGCTCAACTCCGTGACGCCGGGTCAGCAGATTGTGAAGATCATCCACGACGAGCTCGTTGCCGTTATGGGTGGCGAAACTAAGGAAATTAACCTCTCCGGCCCAGCACCGGTGGGCATCATGATGGTCGGTCTCCAGGGTTCTGGTAAGACGACCTTCGCAGGCAAGATTGCTCTCTGGATGCGCAGCAAAAAGAAGCGCAAGCCGCTCCTCGTCGCAGCCGACGTGTACCGTCCGGCCGCTATCAAGCAGTTGCAGGTGCTCGGCAAGTCCATCGGCATTCCGGTTTATGACGAAGGCCAGGGCAATCCGGTCGAAATCATCAAGCACGGTTACCAGTACGCGAAGGACAACGGCTTTGACCTCGTGATTTACGATACCGCAGGCCGCTTGCAGATCGACGAAGAGTTGATGCAGGAACTCGAAAAGGCTCGCGAAGCCGTCCACCCGGACGAAATCCTGTTCGTCGCCGACGCTATGATCGGTCAGGAAGCCGTAAACGTTGCCGAAACTTTCTGGAACCGCTTGAACTTTACCGGCGTCTGCCTCTCCAAGATGGATGGCGACACCCGCGGCGGTGCAGCCCTCAGCATCAAGAAAATGACGGGCGTGCCTATATGCTTTATCGGCGTTGGCGAAAAGCTGAACGAAATCGACCTTTTCCACCCGGACCGCATGGCAAGCCGAATCCTCGGCATGGGCGACGTGGTCTCTCTCGTTGAAAAGGCCCAGCAGGTCATCGACGAAAAGGACGCCAAGGACCTCAAGAAAAAGATTCTCAACAACACGTTCGACTTGAACGACTTCTTGAAGCAGCTCCGTACCATCAAGAAGCTCGGTCGCATCAAGGACATTTTGAGCCTCATTCCGGGCTTAAACAAGCTCCCGCTCGATCAAATCGACGAAAAGCAGCTCGTTTACGTCGAAGCCGTGCTCAGTTCCATGACACCAAAGGAACGCAAAAAACCGCAGATTATCGACGGCAGCCGCAAGGCCCGTATCGCAAAGGGTTCCGGCACAGACGCCGCCCGCGTGAACGCCGTGCTCAAGCAGTACGAAAGCATGAAGGAAATGTTCAAGAAGGTCGGCGATTTCGCCAAGCGCCAGAACAACGGCGGAACAATCGGTTCGAACTACACGCCGCCTAAAGATAAGAACAAGAAGAAAAAGAGATAGGCGCCGCGCATCTCGCGCATCTCGTCCAGAGAATTTCAAAAGTCCGTTTGCAAAAGCAAGCGGGCTTTTTTCATACTTCCTACCGTCTACTCAAGCAAAGCCCCTCTTGTATCATTCACTAAAATTTTTGTTTCATTTATAAAAATAAATTTTATACACATGTAAAATTCTTTGATTTTTCGTTAAAAATCTAATTTTTTGTATCATTTTCTATTGATTTTTGCAAAAGAAAACGTTATATTTTTTCATGTGAAAACCTGAGATTCTCAGTCGAAGCCGATGACGAGAAAACAATAATCGCATCAATGCCGCCAAACATTAAACCTAAAACCTGTCACCTAACCCCATGAAACCGATAACCGAATATCAAGATTACCGCCGCTACATGCAGGACTTCTACGAAGAACGCAAGAAGTCCGGCTTTACCTGGCGCGAATTTTCAAAGGATGCCGGGTTCGCCTCGCCATCGTATCTCAAGCTCGTCTGCGAAGGCAAAAGTTCGCTGAGTCGCGTGGGTCTCCCGCGCGTAGCTGCCGCCATGAAGCTCACGGGCTTTGAGCTCACGTATTTCGAAAAGATGGTTGAATTCGGGAACGCGACTAATGACGAAAAGAAAAAAGCCGCTTTTGCAGACCTCACCCGCATCGCGAAAGAACAACATGCCCGCGTGATTGATGCCGACACGTTCGCCTACTACGAATCCGCCGTGAATTCCATCGTCCGAGAACTTGCGCCCTTGATGCCAGGCGCCCTCCCGCTTGAAATCGCAAAAAAGATAAAGCACGCATTCACCGCGCAGCAAGTCCGCGATTCACTCGCGATGCTCACCAAGGCAAAGTTCCTTGAAGAGACCGATGAAAACACGTACCAGCAAACGGACAAAGCCATCACCGGTTCTTCCGAAGCCATCCCACTCGCGCTCCGCTCCATGCACCGCGAAATGACAGACCTCGCCAAGGAAGCCATCGACAAAATTGACGTGAACGAAAGGAACATTTCAGGCGTCACCATGGGCATCGACACACCGACATTCGTGCGCATTTCCGAAGAAGTCAACAACTGCCGCAAGCGCATTATCACCCTCGCCAACGAATGCAAACGCATCGATCAAGTTTACCGTCTCAACTTGCAACTGTTCCCGCTGACGGAAAAAATATAGGAGATACAACCATGAAGTCCGTAAATAAAATGAAGTCCCTCGTGGTTGCCACATTTGCAAGCATTTCTACAGCCGCATTCACGTTAGTCACAGTCACCATCCTTGCCGCCTGCGGAAACAACAACTCCGCTGGCACCGACGAACAACCAAACGCCATCACGGCACAAATCGATGCCGCCGTTGACAGCGCATCGGCCATCTGGTTCCAAGGAGAAAAAACACTCACCGTTGATCCGGCAACAAACGTTCACTCCCCATCTCCCACGCCCCAATACGACATGATCATTAATCCTGACACGTCAGCAGAAAACACAAGTTTATTTGCAGGAATAAAGACCGAACACGGATTATTGCGCCAATTAGATATTGATAATTTCGCTTCGCTCAGTTGCGAAACAGAAGAAACATGGTTCGCTTACACAATCCAAGTTACGAGTTCGCTTATACAAAAAACATTTATTATTCCCGATACCACGGCAGCATCTGCCGTAACCGAATTCGAAGCGGATTGCACTCGAGAAAGCGGTGAATTCATCACAGATACAGAAGGCGTCACCGAAGGGCAACAAATCTACAGTTGCAAACTCATTCCGACCGAGGAAAACCTCGTCGAGAACAATGAAACGCAATATACCGATCCGAACTGGGAAAAATACGGAAAGCAGATTATAAAAATCTGTAGAAACTAAAAAATTGAGAATTAAGCATCAAAACGAAGGTGTCAGGACTTTAATGTTCTGACCCGTTACGGAGTACAACCTTTTAACAAAGGAGGACATCATGAATAACATAATCACCACCAAATCAATCACAGGAACAATCGTTGGAGCTGTAGCATTCGCGCTAGCCGCCTGTTCATCGGACAATTCCGTTGCCGCAGAAACCTCCACCGCCCAGACATCAAGCGGCACGAGCGCACAAGTACGCATCGTTCCCACAGACTCAACCCAATCAAAATCAATATTTGCCGTTTCCGCCGAGACCGAAGAGAATCTCGAGATCTGGCTAAAAAACAATCATCCGATAAGCAACCAAATAACCGTAGATAATTGGTGCTACCCGGAAAACCCCGACGATCCTTTGTGGTGCTATCCGGCTCGACTCCAGTTAGAAAGTGGAACCATATTCAACTCCTATCACGGTACTTTCAATGGGATTGTATGCGAAACCGAAACGGACACCATTTCATATGGAGTTCATTTAAACAACGACATCATCACGAAAAGATGGATTAATCCATGGTTCAACACCGAAATGTACCGCGAATCTAAAACGCAATTCAAGGAAGCGTGCAAGGCTGAAGGCGGCGATATCACGGAAGACGAAGAAAATAAAATCGCTTGCGATATAAAAATAGAGCCCTTCCCCACCGAGTACATCACGACAGAAGAATCAAGGCAATATTACGAAAACCACCATTTCTACCACTACCTAGACCCAAACTGGACAGATTTCGCCACAAAGGCAATCGAAGCGTGTCGGATTCGCCCTCAAATCGAGCCCACCGCATCACCCGCGCCCGCTATTGATTCCGCAGAAGCCGAAGCCACCATCAACGGCTACACAGACAGCTATTCCATTAGCGAATTAATTGCTATCGAACCCATTCCTCTGTGTTCCGCAAGCCAAGATTATCCGGGCGACATGATGTGGTGTTACAAGTTGCAACTGGAGCAAGGCCGTACAAGCCGAAGGTTTCTCGGCTCAAGCGACAAGATCCTCTGCGAACGTAACCGCAACACGGAAGATTACGGAATACTTCAGGACACGATTTCTTATAAAGTTTCCATAGACAGCAACATCGTCACCAAAACGTTGACAAACACGATGCAATATTTCAACCCCAATGCATGGAAACATTTCAATGATTTAAAAAGTGAATTCAGCGATTCTTGCGTGGCAGAAGGCGGGCAAATCACCGAAGACTCCTGGGAAAAAACAACCTGCAAAATCGAAATTGCTCCCTGCGATAACGAATATTGCCGTGAACAGCCGGAACCGACCTACAATTACAACGACCCGAACTGGAAGCATTTTGTGTTGCAAACGGTTAAGGCTTGCAGAATCAGCCCTGAAATCGAGCCAGAAAACTGAGAAATATGCAAAACGAATGCATTTCTATGGCATCAATCAGCTCCTCGAGCCTCCAAAATGACAATTTAGACAATGCATTCGGCAAAGCATAAGAGCATTTAAAATCTTCGATTTTAGCGCAATTTCGGCAATTTTTCCTTATTTTCGCCCCTTCCGTTATTTACTTTATAAGTAAATGACGGATTTTTTTTCATTGCCGTCCTTTACACACAAAAGTAAGTTTGCTATATTTGGCATCAAAAGAACAAAAACCCCGGCATTCCGGGAACCCCAAATAAGAGGTATAAAATGGCAACCGTTATCCGTCTCGCCCGCTTCGGCAAGCGTCACAACCCGATCTACCGCGTCGTCGTCATCGACAATCGTAAGGCACGCGACGATAGCTTTATCGAACAGGTCGGTTTCTTCAACCCGAACCTCAAGCAGCCGGAAATCCGCTTCGAACAGGAAAAGGTCCTCAAGTGGCTCTCCGTCGGTGCTCAGCCGTCTGACACTGTCAAGTCCCTCCTCAAGAAGACTGGCATTTCTGACTTGTTCCACGACCTCAAGGCCAACCGTTCCATCGAAGGTAAGGCTCCGAAGGCTCGCGAAATCAAGTCCAAGCAGAGAAAGTTGAGCCCGAAGGCTCAAGCTCGCCTCGAAGCTGAAAAGGCAGCCAAGGCTGCTGCAGAAGCTCCGGCAGAACAGGCTTAATTGCGCTTTTAAAGAAGGGTCTCGTGCGCATGCACGGGACTTTTTTCTTTAGCTAGTCAATGGTCAATAGTCATTAGTCAATAGTTATAAAAACGCACCGCAGGTGCCAAACTTCAACTAATAACCAACGACCAATAACCAATAACTTTCTCGTCCTTCTAAGTTCTAAGCTCTAAGTTCTACCAACTCATGACCGATTCTCAAGAATACATCACCGTCTGCCAGCTCATGCGTGCGCATGGCGTCAAGGGCTATATCAAGGCAATGCCCCTGACCCACGACATCAACCGCTGCAAGAGCCTTAAAGACGTGCGCGTCCAAAAGAGAAATGGCGAAATTGTGGAGCTGACCGTCGAAGACGCCAAGGTTGCCAATACACTCTGGCACCTGAAATTCAAAGGCTTCGACACCCCGGAAACCGTATCCGCACTCGTCAATGGCGACGTCATGATTCCAGAATCTGAGCGTCTCCCGCTCCCCGAAGGCGAATATTACATTGACGACCTTGAAGGTTTCCGCGTCCACACCGAAGACGGCCGCGATGTCGGCGAAGTCCTCGAAGTGCAAGAACTGATAACGGTCGACGCGTTCCACATCAAGTTCGACCTTTCCATGCAATCCGAATTCAGCAGCAAGTCCATCCTCGCCCCCTGGATTGATGATTGCGTCAAGGAAATCAACGAAGACGGAAAGTTTATTGTTTGCGATAGCGATTATTTAAAATCCCTTTGCCCGGAGGAACGATGAAGATTGACTGCATCACCATCTTCCCCGAAATGTTCGCGCCTATGAAAAGTTCAATCATGGGCAGGGCACAGGCAAAAGGCTTGTTTGAGTTCAACACAGTCTATCTACGCGACTTCGCCATCAACGCTTACGGGCAAGTGGACGATGTTCCGTATGGTGGCGAACCGGGCATGGTACTCCGCCCCGAACCGTTAGCCAAGGCCATCCGCAGCACGGGCGTCAAGGAAGACGGCGGCAAGGTCATCTATCTCACGGCAGATGGCGTTCCCTTCACCCACAAGATTGCCAAAGAACTCTCTCAAGAAAACCACCTTGTACTTGTCTGCGGGCATTACAAGGGAATCGATGATCGAATCCGCCAGACCGAAGTCGACATGGAAATTTCCATCGGAGATTTTGTCGTAAGCGGAGGCGAACTTCCGGCAATGCTCGTCACGGACGCCGTAGTGCGACTCCTGGACGGAGCTCTGGGTCACAAGGAATCCGGCGAGACAGACTCCTTCGCGCAAGGCGTTTTGGGATGGCCGGTCTACACCCGCCCCGAAGAATTCGAAGGAAAAAAGGTGCCCGAAGTGCTACTTTCGGGGCATCACAAGAATATTTCAGAGTGGAGACGCCAAGAATCGTTAAAAAGAACGAAAGAAAGACGTCCCGACATCTTTAAAAATCTTGAAATAAATACTACATTTGGCGACAAATAATAACGAGGTACACATTATGTCCCTGAACATTGAAGCAATCCAGAATGAAAATTTGAAGACCGACCTTCCGGCATTCCGCGCTGGCGATACCGTTACCGTTAA
>Ga0310786_10003361_pt1 | contig 23316 bp, 12 predicted proteins | sample AusTroGonzalo_MG_FD_203881 | JGI IMG/M metagenome (GOLD analysis project Ga0310786, IMG submission 203881) | Bovine rumen microbial communities from tropical cattle in Woodstock, Queensland, Australia - Gonzalo_03 (v2) (version 2) | ecosystem: Host-associated > Mammals > Digestive system >...
CCATTACAGCCTGAGAAAGCGTAAGCGCCGATAAAAGTAAGAGTTGGCTGGAGATCAATATCCTTGAAATCGGCATTGTTGCAGTTACAGAAAGCATAATTACCAATATAAGTGATCTTTTCAGGAACATGGACGTTGATCATTGAAGAACAGTTGTTGAATGCATAATCGCCGATTTTTACAGCTTTATCAGTGATGTTGCTGTTAGTCATAGATGAACAGCCGTCAAAGGAATGACTGCCGAATTCTGTGATAGTATCTGGTATGATTATAGTCTCAACACCGTTAAGATTGTGGAATGCATAATCTGAGATTCTTGTACCACCAAGAATAGTTATTTTTTTGAGAGACTTTGGAATAAACCTTGTTATATAATATTCCGATGTAGAGATATTAAAGTAATCTGAGCTATTGCCATTGTTGAAATAATTAGCGATCTCACTTCTGACAGTTGGATCATTAGTAGTAGCTGCACTGAAACCTGCAAATGGGAGAGTAATGTCTGAGAGAGATTTACATTCGCTGAAGATATAGTTACCGATACCATCTGAACCACCTTTGATAACTGCAGTTTTCAGAGATGAACTGTTACTGAAAGCATATTCACCGATAGTATTTACAGTATCGGGAACGATTACACTTGTAAGTCCATTACAGCCTGAGAAAGCGTAAGCGCCGATAAAAGTAAGAGTTGGCTGGAGATCAATATCCTTGAAATCGGCATTGTTGCAGTTACAGAAAGCATAATTACCAATATAAGTGATCTTTTCAGGAATATGGACGTTGATCATTGAAGAACAGTTGTTGAATGCATAATCGCCGATTTTTACAGCTTTATCAGTGATGTTGCTGTTAGTCATAGATGAACAGCCGTCAAAGGAATGACTGCCGAATTCTGTGATAGTATCTGGTATGATTATAGTCTCAACATCGTTAAGATTGTGGAATGCATAATCTGAGATTCTTGTACCACCAAGAATAGTGATTTTTTTGAGAGACTTTGGAATAAACCTTGTTATGTAATAATTCGATGTAGAGATATTAAAGTAATCTGTGGCATTGCCATTGTTGAAATAATTAGCGATCTCGCTTCTGACAGTTGGATCATTAGTAGTAGCTGCACTGAAACCTGCAAATGGGAGAGTAATGTCTGAGAGAGATTTACATTCGCTGAAGATATAGTTACCTATACCATCTGAACCACCTTTGATAACTGCAGTTTCAATCGAAGAGCAGCCACAAAATGCGTATTCACCAATCTTTTTTACTGTTTCAGGAATTTCTATTAATGTTATTTTTTTAAGATTTGCGAAAGCATATGAACCAATTTCAAGCAGCGTTTCAGGAATAGTAATTTCATTCAATAAATTACAGTCACTGAAAGAATAATTTCCGATAGAAGTTATAGCTTTAGGCAATATGAGTTTTCCGACAGGGCTTTTGTATTCCCTGACTTTTGCAATTACTTCACCTTTTTCATTGGTTTCATAATAAATTTCATAATAATCTAACTTAGGGAGAGAAGAACAATTTCTGAATGCTCCGTTTCCTATACGTTTGATTGTCGGCGGCATACTGATAGACGTCATATTGCTGCAATTATAGAATACATTGTTGCCTATGCTTGTGATTGAGCCGCTATCATTTTCATCATCATCATTTTCAATAATTACCTTCTTTATGATAGATGGATCTCTGAACGGTGATGAATTGAAATCATACATATCACCATGCCCGCAGATATAAAGATATCCGTCAGGATAGAGCATATATGAAATGTGGTCACCAAGTGCATCTGTTTCTGCTATTATTTTATCCTTACTAAAGGAAAGAGCAGGAAGCGTATTAGTTACCATTGGCTTTTGTGTAGTGGCTACTGTTGTAACAGCTTCACCTGTTCCAATGCTGCCTTCTCCGTTGGAAACGCCTATTACCTTTCCGTCATCGTCAACTTTTATTTGTTCTTTGAACTCCGGATTTAGTGCGGAGTTAGTTACTGTAATTGTACCTGATCTTAAAGTTTTTCCTTCATAAGTAATGGTGTAATTATACGTACCGGGCAGGCAATAGAAAGTTGCACCGTATGGTCCGACAGTTGTTTCCTTATTGTCGAGCTTGACTACAGCTGGTATATATCCGCCGTCAATTTCGCTTATCTCATAGAAGTTGACTCGGTATCTGTTATAATTACATTCACCCATGTGGCAGCCGTCTTCATAAGATACATGGAAGTTTAACGAAGGGATATGGACTGTTAATTTGAAAATATTCTTTTTTACCTTTTTTCTCAGGGCTGATGCGGTTGCATCGCATTCGGCAATAAAATCAACAGTACCTTTCAAACAAAATTTGCAGGCGTGATAATAATCTACACTTCTTGAATCAACAATTACCTTATCACTTGATTCATCGATATTATCCGCATATTGATTAAAGATATCATCTATACTGCCGGAAACACTGACTTTAAAACCTGCCTTGAAATCAAATCCTGATGAGGCAACTTTGGGGCTGAATGCAACAATCTTCGGAGCTAATTCAATACCTGCATATACTGAACCGCAGATCTTCAAATTTGCTTCTGTATTCTCTTCTTTGAAAAGCTCAAATTTAGGACGAAATCCATCGTTATCCCAAACAAAACCAAATATATTTTCCCATTTTACGGTCAATTGAAGATTTCCTGTTATTTCCGCAAAAATACGCGGTTCAATATCAAACATTATACTTGGAACAGAGGTAGGGATTGTTAATTTTGCAATTTTAGCACCTAAAGAAGCTAAACCATCATGATGTGCTGCGTAAAAACCTTTTCCTGTAAAACCAAGAGTAAAAGTTACAGCAGGAGTTACTTTTAAACCAAATTCTATATCTCTGGTTGTAAAACTTATATAAACATTAAAGTAGAATTCAACTGTAAGAGTTCCTTCAAGTTTGTATTCAGGTTTTAAATTTAAATGCTTGTCAGTAATATTGCTGAGCGGATCCTTTGTTTCAGGATCGAGAAGTGATTTTAAGTTGAATACTTTTTTTCTGTTGATTTCAAAGTCAACGGCATCATATTTGAGCGCATCATAAGCAAAGTCGAAAGAACCGTCGTCGTTAATGATAACATCACCGTTTTCATCAACATTCGGGAATGAAATACCTTCATCCGCATAAGATGTATCAATCTGTAATTTATTTGTATCAGCATTTGTTTCGATTTTTACAAAATCGAACATATCATCAATTTCATCGTTACCCGATATAGTAACAGTATCACCATCTACATCTACATTTTCGATATTAACAGCGATGATATTTTCTTCATCAGGCTGAATGAAGAATAATTCTCCTTCCTGAAGTGAAGATACTGATTCATCAGCATTGTCAAATACGAAAACATTGTTGTCATAGTCGGCAGAAACGAGAGTATTCTGATCTTCCGAGCTTTCTGCTGTTACTGTTTCTTCATTGAGAACAAGGAAATTGGTTGTCTCATCTTCATCGAGATTAATGACCTGCTCTTCATCAAAGGCTGTTATATCGGTTGCTATGATCTCCTGAACCTCCTTTGTATATTTGCTGAAGGTATAAGGTGTGCCGACGGGACGGTTCAGCTGATCGAAAAGCTGAGCCTTAACAAGATAATACTGCGGGAGCTTTGATGTATCAGCTTTAAGCTCACTGTTGATGAGCTTGCCGGCTTCAACAGTTGTCTCAACACTAAGGACATTTTCCGTTGTCTCATCATTAATAAATGAGATTACGATTTTTGCTTCTGTTGGTTGAGTAGATGCTACGTGGACTGTTCCGGTTTCTCTGTCAAATTCCAGGGATGTGATCTGGAACTGAGAATTTAATACATTTTCAGTGAGCGGATTCTGTGCGTCTTCTTCTGCTTCTGCTTTGTGTTTGAAATAATTTCCGAGCGAATTTGTAGACTTTATGTCATAATCGCCTGAAACAGTTTTTTTATTCTGTGAAACCGCTTTTGCCTCGTGATTGGCATGATTTGATAAATGATTAGGCAGAATAGCTGTTGTGCAGATTATTGCACTGAGCGTTCCTGCAATTAGTCGTTTTATCATACACTCATTCCTCCTTAATATTTATATACTTTATTGTAATGAAAAATAGATTCTTTGTCAATATAGTTATTGTTTAATTTAGTGTGTATCAAACCACAGATTGTGATTGAAGAAACAGGGAGCTCACCGGCGCTTTGCAAATAGTGATAAATAGTCACTTTCTCAATTATATGGAGTACTTATTTATTTAATCAGATATGTTGAGTGTACTATTTCATAAAAATAAGGGACTTTCCAAATTCGGAGAGTCCCTTTGCGGTTTATATCATTATTACGAAGCACCATTGCCCTTGAATACGACAACGATAGTTTTTAGGATTATCTTTATATCAAGGAGCAGGTTCCAGTTTTCGATATACTCGCGGTCAAGGCGGACTACCTCTTCAAAGTCGGTTATGCCGCTTCTGCCGCTGACCTGCCATAGTCCTGTAAGTCCGGGCTTTATACTCATTCTTATCCTGTGACCGAGGTCGTATTTCTCCCATTCATCTATAGTAGGAGGACGAGTACCTACAAGGCTCATATTGCCTTTGAGAATATTATAAAACTGTGGAAGCTCGTCAATAGAGTATTTACGGATAAAATTGCCGATGCCCTTGGGTCTGCCGTGTTTATCCTTTTTCTCGCTGCCGATAATACGCGGGTCATCGTCCATTTTGAACATCATGTCACTGCCTATCTTGTTTTTAGCCATAAGCTCCTGTTTGCGCTTTTCTGCGTCCATGTACATACTTCTGAATTTGTACATACGGAAAGGCTTTCCGTTCTGACCTACTCTGTTCTGAGTGAAGAATATAGGCCCCGGGGACTTGATATAAATTATGGGAGCAAGGAAAACAAAGACTATCATTGTGATGATACAGCCAATAAGACCGCCGATGATATCCGCAAGGCGTTTAAGAGCCATTTCACCTGCAGAGGCAGGGGATACGCTGCTTGAAAGCACTCTGTAGGGACCTAAGTTTTTCATTTCCGTTATTGGCCATTTGCCGTCGGAAAGAGAGGTTATGGAGTAATTGACCGTTATGCCCATGCGGAACAGGCTTTCCATAAGCTTTGAGGGAAGCTCCATATTTTCAGTTTGCAGCAGGAATACCTCGTCTACCCAACCATGGGTAAGCTTAGCGATAGTATCGTCATTGAGGGAGTAAAAGGGGATATCGTTTTCTTTTTCTCCATCAATACATTCTCTGTCAGTGATGACTACTCCCGAAATGAAGTAATTGCGGTGTTCCTGCTCACTTATAAGAGCAGAGAGCGTCTTTTTTGCGATGCTTCCCGACGTTATCAGGACTATCGATTTGCGATTTTCCTTATACTTGCTGGAATTGAATACTCTTGCCTTGTTGAGCTGTCTGACCAGATAATCTACAAGAGTAAAGGTTACCGAGGTAAGACCGAACTGGAGTCGTGAAGCGGTAATTGAGTGTTTTACAGCAAAGAGGTATACAAGCGCGATAATGATTATCCCTGATATGTATTTTGCAATGGAGAATATTTCCTCCAGCCGCCCTCGTCTGAGTATGCCTCTGTAATTGTTAGAAAAAACTATAACAAGGAGCTGGCACGTTGTAAGGATAACAGCCTGATACTGGTAGTCATCGGTACGGTACGGGTTAGTAAAGCTGATATGCATCCAGTAGCTTATTGTAAAGCAGAATTGCAGGCATATCATGTCGAGTATGATGAAATCTCCGTGCTTCAGCCCTTCCTTTAGACCTTTATTACCCACGAAGCACCTCCGTGATTTTTATTATGTCCTTGAATATGACATTGGTTATAATAATTATAAACCATAACCCGACCTGTGTCAAGGCTAAGGACCTTACTATTATATAATAAGGAAAATTCGCAAGTTATGCGTTGACATTCAGTATAATATGAGCTAAAATTGATTTATAAGAGCTAACGGCTAACCTATAGAAAGGAATGAGCTTATGAAAATAATGAAAAGAGTATCTGCTCTTGCATCTGCGGCTGTTATGGCACTTACGGCTTCGGGAGCAGGCAGCAGGGCTGTAGCGGCGACAACGCCTGATGTTGCAGACTATGCCGAGACCGAAAACAACTGGGCAAAGCTTTTGCAGTACACACTTTATTTCTATGATGCTAATATGTGCGGTACGGGAGTTTCCGAGAACAACCGCCTTTCATGGCGCGGAGACTGCCACGTTTACGACTCAAAAGTTCCTATGCACCCCATAGACGATGATCACAACGGTACTAATATGTCTGCGTCATTCATGGAGAAGTACAAGGATATCCTCGACCCCGATGGTGACGGATTTATAGATGTTTCGGGCGGATTTCACGATGCGGGTGATCATGTGAAATTCGGACTTCCCGAAGCTTATGCGGCTTCTGTGGTGTCGTGGGGCTATTACGAATTCCGCGAGGCTTACGTGGAAACAGGACAGGCAGAGCACGCAGAGACGATATGCCGTTATTTCTGCGACTATTTCATGCGCAGTACCTTCCGTGACAAAAACGGTGATGTTATTGCCTTCTGCTATCAGGTAGGTGACGGAGCTGTTGACCATAGCTATTGGCAGTCTCCTGAGATAGATGCTATGGGAAGACCTGCTTTCTTTGCCACATCAGAGCTTCCCACAACGGACGATGTTTCCGAGAGTGCGGCTGCTCTCGCAATAAACTATTACAATTTCAAGGACACCGATCCGGAGTATGCTGAGAAGTGTCTTGACTACGCAAAGGCACTGTTTGACTTTGCCAACAAGAACGAAAAGAATGTAGGACAGGGCAAGGACGGTCCTGCAAGCTTCTATACCTCAAGCAAATGGGAGGACGACTTCTGTTTTGCAGCAGGCTGGCTCTATCTCATTACCCGTGAACATGACTACCTTGAAGCCTGTGAGAAATATATCGACTACTATGCACCTCCCGGATATGTGCTCTGCTGGAACGATATGTGGAACGGCGTAGGGCTTATCTTCGGACGCATACAGGACATATATCCCGAGGTTTGCGAGGAGACCCGTGTTGCTATAGGCAGAGGACAATATGAAGTCCTTGACTTCTGGGAAATGGAAGCAAAGGCTATAAATACGGTAATGACCAAGAAGCTGACTCCTGCCGGCTATTTCCACCTTGATACATGGGGAAGTGCAAGATACAATACGGCGGTACAGTTCACGGCTCTGGTGTACGATAAGTACAACAAGGGCAAGGACAAGTATAATGAAAAAAATCCTGATTATACCTTCTCACAGTGGGCTCTGGGACAAATGGAATACATCATCGGTGATAATCCTCTCGGCAGAAGCTATGTAGTGGGCTACGGAGAGAATTCCGTAAAATTCCCGCATCATCGTGCAGCGTCCGGACTTACAATGGCTGAGGATCCTGCCGAGCACAAGCACGTACTTTATGGTGCTCTTGCAGGTGGACCTGATGAGGAGGATCAGCACAATGACGTTACAAAGGACTGGGTGTACAACGAGGTAACTATCGACTATAATGCAGCTATCGTAGGTGCTGCGGCCGGACTTTACCTATACAAGGGCGATAAGACCATGAAGCCGGAGGAGAATTTTCCGCCTGCTGAAAAGACGGACGATACACAGCTTTTCTCGGGTGATGATTTCTGGGCAGCAGGCTATTGCTCGGACGCTCCCGAAAAGACGGGTGCAGGCGTTACTAGGCTAACATTCTTTGTTAATACAGACTCCCTTGAACCCCATGACGATATATCTATCCGTTATTATTTCAGTATAGAGGAATTCGAGAACAAGACTATCCCCGGAAGCTTCGTGCTGCAAAAAACATACGATCAGGTAGAGACCGAGGTAACAGGAAAGTCTGCGGTGCTTTCACAGCCGAAGCAGTACAAGGACGATATATATTATATCGAGATATCGTGGCCTGATTATGCTATTGCAAACTCCAACAAGAAGTACCAGCTCATTATCGGCAACTATTTCGGTGAGAATTGGGACTCATCCAACGACTGGAGCAAAAAGGGCATGATAGACCTTACCGAGGAAGGTGAGGACTACGATAATATCGTAAGCGGCGTAGAGTTTGCAAAACGCTGCGAGAACGTATGCGTATACGCTGACGGAATGCTTATCGGCGGAACAGAGCCCGATGGTACGAAGCCTGCTAAGGTATATAAGGTAGCTCAGCTTGTAAGATTACGCAGAATGCTGCTCGGTAACGATCCTTTCAGCAGCGAAGAAGCGGCTGCGCAGTTCGACTTTAACGGCGACGGTGAAGTAGATGTATATGACGAGGTCGAGCTGAGAAAGCTCCTCATTTCACAGAAATAAAAAATAAAGGCGGATTATCCGCCTTTATTTTTTTATATTTAGTGGCTAATGACTAACAGCTCAATCACTGACATCGGTATCGAGGGTTATGCTTACATGATAGTCGGGATACAGCTCCTGAGTTTCGTTCAGGATATGCTGATATATCTCGTCAATGTCGGGAGCGGCAAAGTCGATGATGATATCGAAATGGATAGTTTTGTGCTCCTCGTCAAGGTAAAAGCCGTGTATCTGCAACAGATATTCATGTGACATCACTATCCTGCGTATCTCCGAGTACATCTTCGCTGCTCTGTCGTTTGCGGTATTTGCTGCATAAACGCTTATTCCTGCAAGAATTACTCTATGCTCTGTCAGGACCTTTTCGGTTATGCGGTGTTCAAGCTTATCAAGCTCCGCAACTGTGAGAGTATCGGGAACTTCTATATGCACGGAGCCAATGAGAGAATCAGGACCGTAGTTGTGCAGTACAAGGTCATATGCGCCCTGAACTTCGGGGAATGAACAGACTGTCTGCTTTATCTCCTTTGAAAGCTCACTGCTTATACGCTTGCCTATGATATTGGAAAGGCTGTCGCCAAGCATACCCAGACCCGATTTTATGATGACAAGTGCAATTACTGCACCAAGCCAGGCCTCTGTGCGTATATCAAAGAGGATATAGATAAACGCAGCAAGAAGAGTTGAAGCCGAGATGACCGAGTCCAGCAGAGCATCGCTTCCCGAAGCTATAAGAGAGTCGGAATTGACCTTTATACCAGTCTTTTTTACGTATGTTCCGAGGAGTATTTTTACCACTACTGCCGAGGCTACTATTATAAGTGCAGCCGCAGAATAATCGGGAACAGCAGGATGTATTATCTTTTTTACGGACTCCACAAGAGCCGTAACGCCTGCATATAGGACGATTACTGCGATAAGGGTCGTGCTGAGATTTTCAATTCGTCCGTAACCGTATGGGTGGTTCTTGTCGGGACGCTTTTTGGCAAGCTTAGTGCCTATGATGGTTATTACCGAGGACATTACATCGCTCAGGTTGTTTACAGCATCAAGGACGATAGCTATAGAGGAGCTGAGAATTCCCACTATAGCCTTGAATGACGCAAGGAACACATTGGCAATTATGCCGATGATACTTGTTCTGACAATGACTTTATCTCTTTCCAATAATTATTCCTCCCGTTTTAGTGGTTGGTGAACAGCGATTAGTGTAGGGGCGAGTATTATCCGCTCAAAAGTTTCTGATCAACTTTTACGCTGCCTTAATAGCCGCCGCCCTTTACGTTTATCTCGTCGTCTGTAGCAGTTACATTTCCCGAGCGTCCGCACCAGCCGCAGGTCACGCGCTCCTCATTGTTCCAGCAGCTCAGCTTGCCGCATCTGTCGCACTGCACGAATTTTATAGTTTTGCAGTAGGGGCAGCCGTTGAATTCATCGGCAGGGTAGAGATTGCCTTTTATTTTCACCTTGTCGAAGCCCTCGTGAGAGGCTCTTTTTTCGTCGATAGGGAAAGCCCATGTTCTGAACCAGTCTCCCTCCCACTCCTCGACTCTTACGCCGTAGATACGGCGTGCTTCGGGACATTTCATAAGTATGACTTCAGCCTTCATTTTCCTCAGCCTTTCTTTTTTGTTCTTCGCGGTATTCAGAGGGCGAGTGACCCTCGCACATCCTGAACTGCCGCACAAAGTAATTATACGATGAATAGCCGCACTCGCGGGATATTTCCGTAACGGTCATATCCGTCTGAGCCAGCAGAGTTTTTGCACTGTCTATGCGGAATTGTATCATTTCCTCGATTATGCTCCTGCCGAAATAGGATTTATATATCTTTTGCAGATAGCTCTTGCTGAGATACAGACTTTCGGCTATCTCGCTGATATTCCACGGCAGCTCGGGGTTTTTCATTATCCTGTTTCTCAGCAGGCACAGCTTTTCAAACTGCGGATTGGAGGTTGGCTCGGATATCGTGTAGGAGAATACCCTGTTCATGGTAGCCTTGTACATTGCGTCCGAAAGATCGGAGGAGTCTGTAGCCTCAAAGTGGGACAACCCCACGGAGAAGTCGATATTGCAGCTTTCCTCACCTGTGCTGAACTGAGTTTCCTTTATTTTTCCGCAGAGCTCGTTATATATAGCTTCTGCGCGTCCGATGTCGGGACTGATAACGCAGAGCGTCTGGGAAGCCCATGCACCGCATATTTCCTTGCTGTGTATGCAGGAGCGTAGCTTCTTGGCAAAGGCAGCCATTATACTGTTGGATTTTTCCTCGCCGCTTTGATAGTAAGCTTTTTTCAGTCCGTGGAGCTCGAAAATTATACATTCTACCGAGCCGTTTGCAGTCGGGAATTTTTTTCCGAATTCCTGTTCTATGCCGCTTCTGTTTAGAAGCCCCGTAAGGTGATCGTAAAGCAGAGCCTTGCTTGTGTTGAGGATAGTACGGTTCATTATAGCCTTGATACGTACCTGTTCAAGTGCTACATTGACATAGTTTATCCATTTCATGTACAGCGAGCTGAAGGAACGAGCCTCTTTACCGAAGGATACTGCGCAGTAACCGAAGAAGTTATTATTATAATGTAAGGGGGATATGAAAAATGCGGACGGATAACTGCGATCTTCGTTGTAATCGGGAAGTATCTCAGATGAGCTGAATATGAGGTTGGTCTCGGCTTCGCGCCATATTGCGGATTTTGCAAGAACTACCTTCATATTATCACCGATAGTGAAGCCCAGATCTTCGGCATTTTTGTCAACAGTAGCATCAACATAGCTCTGGGTAAGGCAGATGCGGACCCTTCTCATTTTATGCAGGAAGTAGGTGTAATTATCCAGCCTGTCAGCAAAGGTAGAAATATTATCCGCATTTGTGATATCGAAAAGCATATCGCCGTAGAGCAGTTCTGACTCAAAACGTGCATTTATGCTGATATTTCGCAGTATGCTATGCCTGAGACTCGGGTTTTCGGTACAGCCGCAGCTCTCTCCGAGGCGGAGCTCGCCGTTTTCGTTAGGGACTTTGGCACATATCCTACCTGTGATTATGCGGTAAAGCCTGCGTACAGCCTCAGCTCCCAGCTGAAAGTTCGGACGGCTGTAGCTTGTTATGGAAGGGCTTGCCTGATAGCCCTCGATAGACGCATCATAACCTGTTATGGCGATATCCTCTGGGACTCTTATGCCCGCGTCTATGAACAGCTTTGAAAGAGTTATAGCCATTACATCGTTGCCGCAGACTATAGCCTCGGGACGTTCAATCTCGCCGTTGAGTATGCGCTTTGCGTATTTTTTTGGAGCTTCTGTCCAGAAATCGCCGTATTCGTACCAGTCCTTATCTATATGTATGCCGTGCCTTTTCATTGATGTCTTGTAGCCTGCAAGTCGTTCCTCGCCGCTGAAGGTGTTTTTCGGACCTGTAAGGCAGTATATCCTTCTGTAGCCGTGTGTATTTATAAGGTGGTCGGTGATGGTCTCGAAGGCATCGCGGTCATCAACCGAGGTGGTTTCAAAGCTTTTGTGATCGTTGTAATCAAGGAGCATTACAGGCTTTTCCGTACGTTTGCAGAGTTCGTCTATATGTCGGCATATGTCCTCATTTTGCAGAGAATTCCTGTCGTATATTATGCCGTCTATATCCTTCGACATTATAAGGTCAAAGATAGTTTTCTCCGCGTCCTTGTGTATGGAGGAAAGTGAGAAATTATGAAGAGGAGAGATAACAGCTACATCGCAGTTGCTTTTGAATGACTGAGTTATGATACCGCGGAGTATCTCGCTTTGGAATGCTATATGACAATCGGCTATGATAACGCCGATAAGTATTCGGTTACCCATTATATCCCTCCGTTCTTTCAGCTCTTAGCCTATGTTAATCACTAATTACTGACGGACTGATGCAGGCATCAGCCGCTATTATTGTATGTACTATTGTATCATATAAAAGTGATAATTGCAAGATGATTTTATATATTAAATGTTACGATTTCAAAAAATCTTCTGAAAAAGATAGTATTTTTCATTGCAAATGATAAGAAAAAGTGTATAATATACTTGTAGGCATAATAAAGCGTTACGGACGATAGGGGTCATCCTACGTATTATGTCTTTCAGGGGATCGGCGCATTTCTGACATCGGGCAGTAGGCAGCCTTTTGTACAGCTCGCGCGGATTTAGCTCGAGGAGCTATTTGTACAGGACAATTTTTCAGAGTACCCTCTCTGATCAATAATTCTAAATATTCCCTCAGAAGAAAGTCTCCTTGCGGAGGCTTTTTTCACTGTAATGGCAAAAAGTGCGGAAAATAGCCTTTTTTTGATATAGAATGTATAAAATAGCACAAAAATAGGCTTGTATTTATATTTACCGTGCCCATTGACTTTTTGCCTGTAAATGTGTTATGATGTAGGTATTAGTTGCAGTATGCACAAAATCAGCATATATTATTTGTGCATACAGGCAGAAAACAAAGGAAATTCGATATGCTTGCAAGCCTAACAAATATAAATAAATTCTATAACGGCAATCAGGTGCTGTGCAATGTTTCCCTTACTATAGACGAAAATGACAAGATAGGCCTTGTTGGAAACAACGGCTGCGGAAAGTCCACACTGCTGAAGATACTCACAGGCTCTGTTGAGCCTGACCGCTTTACCGAAAAGGACGGTATAGTATCTATGGCGGTAAAGACTACAGTGGGATACCTTGAACAGATGGGCGGTCTCAATACAGAGAATACCGTCATCGAGGAGATGCGCAGCGTTTTTGAGCCTGTTCACCGTGCTATCGACCGGCTCCGCGAGATAGAGCTGGAAATAGAAATGGGCGATAATTCCGCCGCAGACGAGTATCAGCAGCTCTCCTCATGGATAGAGGCGAATGACGGCTACAATACCGATGTCAAGATACGTATGGTACTCAATGGTATGGGCTTCTCGGGCGAGGAGCTGGAGCGCACCGTTTCCGGGTTCAGCGGCGGTGAAAAGACCCGTCTCTGCATTGCAAGGCTTCTTCTTGAAGAGCCTAATCTGCTCATTCTCGATGAGCCTACAAACCACCTTGACTTCAAGACTATCATGTGGCTCGAGGATTACCTGCGTTCCTACAAGGGTGCGATACTCATAGTTTCACATGACAGATACTTCCTCGACAGACTTTGTACCTCTATCTGCGAGATAGAGAGAGGTGTTCTTACCAGATACAGGGGCAATTATACCGCTTTTGTGCGTCAGCGTGAAGAAAGCGATGCAAGGCGCGAAAAGGAATATGAGATGCAGCAGAAGCAGATAGCTCAGCTTGAGGACTATGTTGCAAAGAACCTCGTCCGTGCTTCTACTACGAAAATGGCGCAGAGCCGCAGGAAACAGCTTGAAAAAATCGAACGCATCGAGCGTCCCGTACATGATACAAAGCACGCGAAAATACGCTTTACCTACGCTGTCGAGCCTCCTATAGATGTACTGAAGGTCAAGGGCATCGACATTTCGGTAGGTGAGGGGAGCAGAAGAAAAACTCTCGTTGATACTATAGATTTTGAAGTGCGCAGAGGCGAAAAGGTCGGTATCATCGGTGACAACGGTATCGGAAAATCAACTCTTCTGCGCATCATTCAGGAGCAGCTCCCCCATAAGGGCGTTGTTCGCTGGAACAGCAATATAAAGATATCCTACTTTGAGCAGGAAAGTACCAATTTAAATAAAGAACTCACTGTAATGGAGGAGCTCCACAGCCGCTATCCGCTGCTGTCAGACCTTGAAGTGCGCAGTCTCCTTGCACAGGTAAGACTTGTAGGAGAAAATGTATTCAAGGAAACAGGAGTAATAAGCGGCGGCGAACGTGCAAAGCTCTGCTTCGCTATAATGATGCAGGAACACGGCAACGTTCTTATACTTGACGAGCCTACCAACCACCTTGACCTCAGCTCAAAAGAGGCTATCGAGGAGGCGTTGGCTGAATATACGGGAACGGTCATATTTGTCAGCCATGACCGATATCTCCTGAGCAAGATCGCTGACAGACTCATTGAGCTTACCGACGGAAAATACAGGCTCCATAACTACGGCTTTGAAAAATATCTCGATGTTCTCAGAGATGAGCAGGCTGCCGAGAGAAGAGCTGTAGAAGCCGAAAAACAGCAGAAAGCTGCGGAAGCGGCTAAGGATAAGGCTGCTAAGAATTATCGCAGTAAGCAGCAGAGAAGTGCCGATGCTGCGAGAAAAAACGAAATGAAACGCCTTGAGAAGGAAATCGACGACCTACAGGTACAGATAGACGCTCTCACCGAGGAGATCGGTAAGGAGGAGGTCTACAGCGATTACGAGCTTATGAACCGTAAATGTGCCGAGATCGAAGAGCTCAAGCAGAGGATCGATGAGGATTTCGAGCTTCTGATCGAGCTTGACCAGTAAAAAGGAGTATTATTATGAAAATCAGAACGCTTATGAGTATAGCCGCTGTGGCTGCGCTTGCCGCTTCATCTGTGGGGATCACCGCATCTGGTGAAGCAGGTCTTTATCTTATCGGCGATATAAACGGCGATGGTATAGTAGACTCAGCAGACGCTTGTTCTGCACTTGCTGCATATGCGTGTACTTCATCGGGCAAGGACAGCCCGTTATTCACCTATCAGGAGTCAGCTGCTGATCTTAACGGCGACAGACAGGTAGATGCAGTTGATGCTTCGCTCATACTTTCCTACTATGCTTGGGTATCTGTAAGCGATGAGACAGCTATAATGACAGACTTCCTCGAAAAGAACGGATTCAAGCAGAAAAACGAGGAGGAAAAGCCTGCCGAACAGCCTGCTGAAGCAGGCGGAGAAGCTCCGGCTGAAAATGTTCCTGCTCCTGCTGCCCCCGCTCCTGTTGAATATGTCCCTCAGAGGATAGACAGCGAGTATGAGGAATGGTTCTGGATAGGAGACTCGCGTACAGTCGGTATGGCAAGAAGTATTGCTATCGACTATCTGGGTAAGGTAGGTGCTGCAATAAGCTTCTTCAGGAGCAACGCAGAGAGTATTTATCAGATACGCGACAAGACGGTGATTATGAATCTTGGCGTAAATGATCTGGACAGCAATGCTTACCTTAGGCTTTACAACAGTATGCCTGATGAGTTCCTCGATAATAATACGGTCATCTTTATGTCCGTAAACCCATGTGACGGAAAATATTCTTATCTCAATTCAAGGATAGATGCTTTCAATGATGCGATGAAGAACGGTCTCGACAGCAGGATACAGTTCCTTGACTGCTGCTCTTACCTTAAATGGTATGGCTTCGGAACTGTTGACGGATTGCATTATACCGATGCTACCTATGCTGATATATACAATTTTGTATTTGACAGTCTTATGGGTGAGGAATAAAATAAAAATATGAATTTTATGAAATAACTATTGCAATGACAATTGATTTATGATATAATATTATAAAGTATTTTGCGGCTATTACCGCATGATCCTATGGAGGTTTAAAAATGAAACACATTAAGACTATCAATAAGGCTAATCTCAAGGAGTCAGCTCAGAAGGGCGGCTGCGGCAAGTGCCAGGCTTCATGCCAGTCTGCTTGCAAGACTTCATGCACAGTTGCTAACCAGAAGTGCGAGAGATAAGCTGAACGCTACGATCGGTCGAGGCAGTATGCAAATGCTGCCTCATATTTTTTGAATAGAGGGTAAATAAATGATACATAAATATAAGCTTAACGGCTTGAATATAGTTCTCGATGTAAACAGCGGCGGAGTTCATCTTGTGGACGAGCTTACATATGATCTCCTTGATAATGTAGAGCCGCCTTTTGACGCAGAATGTCCACAGAAGGTCGTGGACAAGCTTGCAAAGTCATATGACGAGCAGGATATCCGTGACTGCTATGACGAGATAGTGGAGCTTTATAACGATAAGATACTCTTCTCTGAGGACGATTATGAGAAGTATGCGCAGTATTCCGTTGCTTCTCCTGTAAAGGCTATGTGCCTTAATATCGCACACGACTGCCAGCTCAGATGCAAGTACTGCTTTGCATCTACAGGAGATTTCGGCAAGGGCAGAAAGCTCATGTCCTTTGAGACAGGAAAGCACGCTATAGACTTCCTCCTTGAGAATTCGGGCGACCGTCCTAACCTTGAGCTGGATTTCTTCGGAGGCGAGCCTCTTATGAATTTTAATGTTGTAAAGCAGGTAGTTGAGTACGCAAGAAGCCGCGAAAAGGAGTATAACAAGAAGTTCCGCTTTACTATAACTACAAACGGACTTCTTCTTGATGACGAAAAGATAGAGTTCATAAACCACGAGATGTCGAACGTTGTTCTTTCTATTGACGGACGCAAGGAGGTAAACGATTATTTCCGCGTACTTCCTAACGGTCAGGGCTGTTACGATATGATACTTCCTAAGTACCAGAAGCTTGTTGCAGGCAGAGGGGATAAGGAATATTACGTAAGAGGTACCTTCACAAACAAGAACCTTGATTTCTCAAATGATGTTTTTGCACTCTATGAAGCAGGCTTTGATCAGATATCAGTTGAGCCTGTTGTGGGCGATGATGATATATACGCACTTACGGAAAAGGACCTTCCTGCTGTATTTGCTGAGTATGAAAAGCTTGCACAGAAGCTTCTCGATAATGAGAAGAATGGCAAGAAGTTCAATTTCTTCCATTTCATGCTTGATCTGGATCAGGGACCTTGTGCTATCAAGCGTCTGAGAGGCTGCGGCTGCGGTAATGACTACGTTGCTATAACTCCTGACGGTGATATCTTCCCATGTCATCAGTTCGTAGGTATCGACGAGTACAAAATGGGCAATATTGACGAGGGTACCTTTGATCAGAAGATGAAAGCGGACTTTGCTAAGGCTCATGTTTACTCAAAGCCCGACTGCCGCGAGTGCTGGGCTAAGTTCTATTGCAGCGGCGGCTGTAACGCTAACAATTACCAGTATATGGGCGATATAAGAGCTGCTCATAAGATATCATGTCAGCTTGAAAAGAAGCGTCTTGAGTGCGCTATTATGATGAAGGCTGTTAAAATGGCTGATACTGCTGAATGAGCTTTATTTAGTGAGCAGAAAGAAGTGTAGGGGCGCACAGTGTGCGCCCTTATTATTTGTTATGACAAATTGTTATGTGCTGTAAGCAAAGTATAGGGAACAGTTTGGGAAGGTGTTAGCTGTATGGGCGGATATTATCCGCCAGTAGGTAAAGAACATGGAAAGAAGGAATGTTTTTATTATTCCAGCTTGGATAAGCCTTTAGCTCTTAGTTCCGAATAAAACATTGATTTACATTGCAGGATATGTTATAATAATAATATATCAACAGCAGGGGGTGGAGTTATGAAAATAAACCGTATACAGCTGAATTGCAGGCGTGATACTGCCTTCGGCGGTGAACTTGGAGCTGACCCTGTTCTGCTCTTTTTCAGGTCGCCTGTAATGTATATGGAGGGCGGAAAGGCACTGCATACCTCGGGTGGAAGTGCGGCTCTGCTCACAAGCGGCTATAAATCCACGTTCCGTCCTGTAAAAGGCAAGCCGATCCGGTACGACATAGTAAGCTTCAAGACCTCTGCTGCTGACAGGCAGTACATAGCTTCTATGAATTTGCCGCAGGATACTCCCATAGAGCTTGCGGACGATTTTGTGATAGCAGGCACTCTAAGAGCCATGAAGTCACAGTCTATGCACAGAGGGCGGCATTTCAGCGAGTTCATGGAGCTTTCCATGCGTATGATATTCATTGCTCTAAGCGATGCGGCCGATGTCCCGGAGGCTTCGCCAGAAGAGAAAATACCGCGGTATGATGAGCTAAAAAAGTACCGCGAGCTTATATACGATGACCCGATGAATATGTGGTCTGTTGATGATATATGCGAGGAGATGCAGATAAGCCGCTCGTATTTTCATCGCCTTTACTTTACGGCTTTCGGAGTCACCTTCCGCCAGGACGTTATCGAGAGCAGACTCGTAAGAGCAGCCGAGCTGCTGAAAAATACCGCTATGTCCGTTACGTCTATCTCAGAGACCTGCGGCTATGACAGCGAGTCGTACTTTATGAGGCAGTTCAAAAAGCATAAAGGCTGTACCCCGTCGGAGTACAGAAGAAGAAAGGAAAATTCGGAAGAATAGGGCTTCTTTGTATATTTTGTATACTGAGCATTGAATTATGTGGGAATTTATATAGCCCTTTAGTGCAAAAAATCAAAAAAACACTTTACAAGTACAAAAATTTGTGATATAATACTGAGTATGAGTAATTTTACGTGAAAATCATATTGGGGAGCAATTTTTGGAGAATACCGCATTTGTATGCGGTCAATGGACAGGCAGTATGCAGCTTACACTCATTGAGCTCAGATGTTGCCGTAATTTAACCGAATATTCTTTAAGGAGCGATTTCGTTTTATGACTAACGGAGATAAGCGAAGAAACCGCAAAAGAGAGAAAGTATCCAAACGCTATAAGGTAAGATACGACAGGCTCGTTGCGGTAGTCCTTGTTCTTGTGGTTCTTGTGGTGGTGCTCGCATCATGCTGTAAGAGCTGTTCGGATAAGGAAAAGAAACCAAACTCCGCAGCAACAACTCAGAAAACAACAAATGCTGACAATACACAGCAGTCTTCTATTATTGACAGTCTTGTTACAAGCAATGAGACAAGCTCACTTATAACAGGTACTCCCGACGGACAAAAGCCATCGGAGTCACAGTATACAACAGAGGTACATAATGCGGCTGATATCAACAGAGGAAACCTCGTTCTCGTTAATTCAAGCCACGAGTATAAATTCCCTGAGGACGATATCGAGCTTGTATCTATCTATGACAGCATTGACGGTGTAGCCTTCCATGTAAGCGATATGGTCACAAAGCTTGATAAAGAGGCTCTCGATCAGGTCAAGGCAATGATGCAGGCTTTCTACGAGTCTGAGAATAATTCCGATATCTATGTTATCGGCGGATATCGTACAAACGAGGAACAGAACGATAAGTACTACAACGGCAATTCACAGTTCCAGGGCGGCTATTCCGATTATCATACGGGCAGAAGCTTCGATATGGCTATAGTTCCCAAGGACTCTACATCAGGCTACTATTCGCCTACAGGCGTTTACAGCTGGATATATGAGAATGCCGCTGATTACGGCTTTGTAGTGCGTTTCCCGGAGGGCAAGGAAGGCTCGACAGGTGAGCGTGCAAGAGATTATACATACAGATATGTAGGTGCTCCTCATGCCGTATACATGAAGCAGAATAATTATTCCCTTGAGGAGTATATCGACGTGCTTAAATCACATAATAATCAGGAACCTATCGAGGTAACTGTCGGAAATAAGCTTTATCAGATATACTATGCTCCTGCAAATGCAACAGGAAATACAGATGTTCCTGTACCCGCAAACAAGACATATACTGTTTCGGGAAACAATGTTGACGGATTTATCGTGACCGTAAGCATGAACTAAAGCTGAAATGTCCCCCGACTCCGGGGGACTATTTTGGTTGTTGGACAATTATAATTCGGGATTACGAATTCCTGATTTGAAAAGAATGGAGATAAATGTGAGAAAGAAAAAGATATTTTGCATCGTAGCCTGTGCGGTGATGTGCCTTGCGAGCCTTCCGGGCTGCGGCAGCGGCAATAAAAAGGGCGATGGCTCGGGACATATGTACAGGGCGGCTCTGCCCTGTAACCCTAAGAGTCTTGATCCTCAGTACGCTACAGACCCTTCCTCTGCTACGGTCATAAAAAACCTCTACAGCGGACTTGTTATGAAGGATCAGAATGGCGGCATATCTTGCTGCAACGCTAAGGATTACAGTGTTTCGGAGGACGGCTGCGTGTATACCTTCCACCTGCGCGAGGACAATTACTGGTTCTTTGACGAGAACAATGATGATATCATAGACGATGACGAGTATTTCCCGGTTACTGCCAAGGATTATGTATTTGCTCTCAGGAGGATACTTGATCCAAGTATGCATTCACCCTTTGCAAGTGAATTCATGTGCCTGAAGGACAGCAGGCTTGCCCGTGATAACGCTCACTCTATGGAAGCTCTGGGCGTTGTGGCAAAGGACGACTATACGCTGGAGATATCCCTTGAATATCCCTGTGCGGAGTTTCTGAGCCTTCTTGCTACACCTGCGGCATATCCCTGCAATGAGGAATTCTTCCTGTCAACAAAGGGACGCTACGGTCTGGACGACAGGTCGGTAATGTCCAACGGACCATTCTATGTCCGTCAGTGGTACTACGACCCCTACGGAAATGCAAATATACTTTATATGCGTAAAAACGAGGTCAACGAGAATGAAAGCTATGATATATATCCTACTTTTGTAAGCTTCTCCATTGAGAAAAGCGAGGCGGCTGTAAAGCAGTGCTTCAAGGACGATACTGCCGAGTGCTTCTCGTCTGTGAAGGTAGGGGGCTACAATCCGAAAAAATACCATATATCAGGCTATAAGGCTATGACTCTCGGACTTGTTTTCAATCCGCAGGATAAGCTTTATTCAAACGAAAATCTTCGCAGAGCTGTAGCTCTTGCCGCTGACAGAGAGGCACTGAAGAGTGAGTCAGGCGGTGATACACAGCCTGCTTACGGCATCATACCGCCTGCTGTTGATATAGTTGGACGAAGCTATCGTGAGCTTTCATCGGAAAGACAGTTTGATATTTATGACGTAAAAGCTGCGGCTGATGCGCTTGAAAAGGCAAAGAGCGAGCTGAAGATAAAATCTGTGGAAAGCGTAAAGATAATCGTTGATTCAAGCACTATCGACTCACGCTATCTCCATGTGCTGTCACAGCACTGGCAGGACAGTTTAGGTATTTATATAGGTATCGAGGACCTCACATCGGCGGAGTTTAACGAGAGGATAGAGAGCGGTAATTACAGTATCGCACTTTACCCGGTTAAGGGCGATTTCAACAGCGGTCTCGCTGTGCTTGATAAGTTCAGAACAGTGGACTGTCTGAAAAATGCGGCAGGAGAAGGCTTCAACACCGATAGTATTATGAAAAGCTCGTCTGTGACAGAGCTTGTAAACAGCTATACTGCTGTCGAAAAGAGTATCCTTGATAAATTCGGCTTCGTGCCGCTGTTCTATAAGAGCTCATATCTTGTGGCAAAGGATACCAACGATGATATTATCTACGACCCGTTTACGGGCTCTATAGACTATCGGATAGCTAAGAATTACAGTTAAAAATAACCCGTGAAAGGTCGGTAATGACTTTTCACGGGTTTTATGTTTGAGTTTTATTTGTTTTCGTTGAGATATTGGCTTGCAAGGTACAGAGAGCCGCATATAACGGCGACTCCGTTGTTTTCCAGTGCAAGTGTCTTTGCCTTTTCTGCACACTCCTCAAGTGTTCCGGCTTCGGCTTCCGTGCGGAATGAAGCTATATCAGCGATAGTCTCCGAGGGAACTGCATTGGGCGCAAAGCCGTCAACTGCAAAAAGCTTGTCGGAAAGCGAGGATATCTTCTTCACACATTCGATATAGTCCTTGGAGTCAACCATGCCCATGACGGTGTATATCTTTTTGCCGCGTGTGCTGAGGTACATGAGCATAAGTGAAAGCATTGAAACGCCTGCAGGATTGTGTCCGCCGTCCACTATAACAGGCGGCTTACCGTCAATGTACTGCACTCTTGCGCGTACCTGTGTAGTTTCAACCGACTTTATTATCGCACCGTCGCTTACTTCAAAGCCCTTGCTCCTGAGGTATATGCAGGCGGTAATTGCGGTCTGAGCGTTATATTTCTGGTGTATACCGGCCATTGCAGGGGTGAGCTTTATGCCGCGGTACATGAATGGTGAGAAGAGTCCGCCGTCAGCATCCGGGGGACATGGCTCGCAGGGGATAAGCTCCGCACCTGCTTTTTCAGCGGTGTTGCGTATTATCTTACGTACACTTTCGGGATTGTCCTCGGAAAGGACTACAGCGGAGCCGCCCTTTATTATTCCTGCCTTGTGTACAGCTATCTCTTCCACGGTCTCGCCAAGAAGTGCTGTATGATCGAGAGATATTGAGGTTATCACAGAAAGCAGCGGCGGCGGTATAACATTTGTGCAGTCAAGGAGTCCGCCTATGCCTGTTTCAAGCACTACGATATCACACTTTTCACGCTCATACCAGAGAAGAGCTATAGCCATAGTTATCTCAAACTGAGAGTACGCCATATCGCCAACGCGCTCCTTTACGAACTGTGCGATATCGCAGAGCGATTTCTCGTCTATCTCGTCATCGTTTATGCGTATCCTGTCGTTGTATCTCAGGATAAAGGGTGAGGTGAATTTTCCTGTCTTATAGCCCGAAAGCTGTAAGGCATTTGCGATATATTCAAGGGTAGAGCCCTTGCCGTTGGTGCCTGCTATGTGTACGAATTTAAGCCGCTTCTGCGGGTCTCCTATACGCTCCATAAGGTCGCTTGCACGGGAAAGGTCGGTTATCCTGCCCCCTGATTTTGTGTAGGAATTTATGAAGCTCATACATTCTTCGATGTTCATGGTTACTCCTTATGATGTTACATCAGAAATATACAGGCGAGCTGAACTCGCCTCTGCAAATATAAAACGCAGGGCGGCGAACCGCCGCCCGTACATTATCAATTATCAACTTTCAATTAATAAACCCCTGCCTGTTTTTCAGCCTTTGCAACAGCGTCCTCAAGGGTCATTCCTGTGAATTCCTGAGCGGAGAAAATACGTCCACACTTCTTGTCGTCCACAAAAGCTCCCACCAGTATTCCCGGGAGTGCGCTTTCTGGAGAATTAGGTGCATTAGGACCGCCGAGATCTGTTCTGCACCAGCCCGGGTCTGTAAGGCTGAGAGTAACATCTGTACCCTCGTAGTACTTACCAAGATCCCGTGTTACCTTGTTGAGAGCAGCCTTGGCTGCTGAGTATCCTGCCTGCTCGGGTTCAAGGTCGATACCGCTTGTGGTAT
>Ga0310786_10003363_pt1 | contig 23311 bp, 32 predicted proteins | sample AusTroGonzalo_MG_FD_203881 | JGI IMG/M metagenome (GOLD analysis project Ga0310786, IMG submission 203881) | Bovine rumen microbial communities from tropical cattle in Woodstock, Queensland, Australia - Gonzalo_03 (v2) (version 2) | ecosystem: Host-associated > Mammals > Digestive system >...
CTGGACCATCCGGTCCAGCCGGTCGATCTGGGCTTGATCCGGCGCCTGAATCACTCCCACCGTCATCACCTCCTCATCCAATTAGACGAAACACAGCTGTAAAACTTAAGCGAAAGAAAAAATAAAAATCGTCTGTTACCGGCAGACTGCCAAATAACAGACGTTTATAACCTGGTATTTTCTTCCAAGTGGACACTGGGGACTGTCCCCAGTGTCCACTTTCAAAAACAAAAAAGCCGCCCGGAGGCGGCTAAGTCTATCAACGGATTAATCATCCGCGGATTCGTATTTCCGGGCGGAGAAGTATTTGTCGTCCTCTTCCGGGAACTCCATCGTCGGAACATTTGCGGCCATGGCTGCCGTACGGGCCGCATCCTTTTCCAGATCACGCACTATGATCCGGTTCATCAACGCTTCGTCGACCGGGATCACCGGCTCCGCTTGCTCCTCTTCGATAGTTCCTGATTTCATCTGTTCCCGGATAGCTTTCCGGGCTTCAATTCCATCTTTCAGCGCTCTCACGCCTTCTTCCGTCTTCCGCGCACATTTCTTCCCCAGCGATCCAATTCCTGTCATCACAGCATCAAACCGTTCCGCGGCTTTCTCTAACCGTGCTTCACGTGCTTCACGCGCTTCCCAGCGAGCTTCCTGCATCGCTTCCTTGAATTCCCGTCTGTTTTCCCGGAACTCCCGGATTTCTTTCATCACAAGTTTCGCAGTTTTCTTTATACTCTTTCCGCTTTTCCTGGTTTTCCCGTACAACGTGACATCCCGGAGGGAGAGCCAAATAATCAGTCTCATGACCAGAAACAATACAACCATCGAAATCGGTCCGAGCATTCGTTCTCCCTCCTTTCAAACAGGAATGCTTTACGGTATGGAAGCAGTATAACACCTCAGGTGCTGTCAAAAAAGGATTCTGTTCGTAAAATATCCAGCTATATTTTTCCAACAGAGAAAACATACCGGTGGCCCCGCCGGCTGTTCAAATTTCTGAGCGCGATCCGGAGCAGTGTCATAGCCCGTAACATTGCTCATCTGTCGTTCACCTCCTGCATTTGTACAGGCGATTTAAAACCACATTCATCGCATTTTATCTTTTCTTTTTTCAAAAAAGCCGCCCGAAGGCGGCTATGATGTCCGGCTCGATTCTCCCGTCAGCCGAAGATCCCCATGGAAAGATCCACCAGGCCGTGCAGCAACGCACAGCCGAAGATATTCCCGTACCGGCGGTACAGCCAGGTGCAGACCAGGTGCCACACAAACTGCATGGGCGCATTCGCAATAAAGGTAGGCCAGTATTCCGCCAGTCCCATCCCCCGCCTGGCCATCTGGAAGGGCATATGCATCAGCACAAACAGGATGCCGCCCGCAAGGATCGTCAGCCATTCCTTCTTCAGGGCAGGAAACAGCCGGGGCTGGATAAACCCGCGGAAGGCAATCTCCTCACACAGGCCGATGATAATAAAATACTGGTACACATTGTACAGAATCTCACCCGCCGGCAGCAGCTTCGCCCCGGAAACAATCCCGGGAATAATGGTCCAGGCTGACAGGAATACCAGCCCGATCGCCGCTCCCATAAGCAGGGACGGTTTCAGGTTGCGCAGGGTAATGCCCACATGGGACAGGTGTTTCACACACAGCAGCACCGGTATCAGGGCAAGAATCAGGTTGCCGGCCTCGATCAGGTAACGTCCTGCCCGGGCCTGCTCCCGGCCCATCCAGAAATAAGCCGCCATAAACAGCGCATAGTAAATCAGCGCCGCTGCCATATCTTTCAGGGTATAGTGCTCCATCTGTTCGCGGTATACCGGATCCGCCGCCAGAAAACCCTTCTTCATGTTCCAGTCTCCTAAGTCTGTTTTTTCCGTCTCTCCGGGATCAGCATCAGGAGGCATTATATCACAAACGGCGCCGTTGGTTCGTTCCTGATTCAATTCAGGTTCATGCTTTATCAGATAGTTCCGCAGCTGGGCCCGGACGCTCCAGGGTCTTGAAACAAACTCACCCGGAATCGGCGGCATCCAGCCGATCAGTACACTCATATAGTCCCAATGGCCAAAGGCGCAATACACAAATTGTGTTTTGTGTTTGAGCTGTTCCTCTTCCCGCTCTGTATGATAGATCCACGCAAGCAGGACGTAGCTCCACACAAATACCATCCTGTCATCTGATTCAGGAGCTTCCGCCCGGCACAGGGCTTCCACTTTCTCTTCCAGTTTCTCACTGTAACGATCTTCCGTAATCAGGTCGATCACAAGATCCAGCAACGGATTGTCCTCATTCGCCGCTTCCATCGCAAAGGACAGCATATCCGATAACGTTACAATTTCATATTGCCAGCCCCAGCGCAGTTCCTGCCACGTCCAGGACTGTTTATACGGTTTTAATTCAGAAAATGCCGGAGCAAAACCGGCAAATGTTTTCACGTGCATCATCCGGCAATCACCGTCCTCAGTCCAAAACATAAACAGTTCAGGGGTTCTGTGCCCTGTGCCGATTATATCATGGCTTCAGCGGCCGCAGTGTAACAATACCGTAAACATTTATGGACACCGAAGATATTCGGTGTCCACTTTGCAGAATTCAACAGCTCTTACTTCTTCCGCCCTATTCCCGCCAGGCCAAGAACGGCGAAAATAATCAGGGAAATGGAACCCACCAGCAGGAAATAATACCCCATATTGTTCTGGATTAAGGATCTTGCCAACGCGTCTATTTCTTTCCCCAGATTCGTTGTAATGCTGTTGTTCTCAATGAAGAACATCGCTAAAGAAGCCATCCCCAGAAATATTACCGGTAAATATTTCCCTATAATGGAGAAAACCAAAGCGGCTCCGGCAATGATTAGAATATAAATCCAGTCGTTACTGTCTTTCAGGCTTTTGGATACCGTTACTCCCAGGCCGGAAACGGAAAAATAAGGGAGGAAAGCGCTGACGCCAATGACTAAACAGGCAATGATGCAAAGGATCTTTATTTTCATCTGAATCATCTCCTCAATGCTTCAATATATAATAAACAATACCATCAAAATATCATCCACACAACAAAAAAAGGCTGCTGCCCGAAAGCAGCAGCCTGACATATATCAATTCAATTGTTCACAGCATCATATCCGCAATCTCAGTCGGCGCAGCAGGCATCGCTGACGCTTCAACCCGCTGCTTGCTTCGATTGACTCGTTCACTTCATTTCGGCTTCGCCGACAGCCCACAGGGCTGACATTCAGCTCGCTCCCCAGGGTTCCTCATACCCCATGGCCCGGTCGCTGTCCTCCAGTCCGGCAGTAGTGGGATCCACGATCACGCCGATGAGTCCCAGGAAGGTCAGCACCTGGTTCAGCAGTTGCACCACCAGGTTCTGGGTCACTGCCGGGAACACGTCAAACAGCGCCAGCAGGCTGTAGATAAAGCCCACCACCAGGCTGAAGAAGCTTCCCAGCCACACCTTGTTCTTAAAACGCACTTTCCAGTTAATTCTCATCATCGTTCCTCCTTACAGATGTTTGATTTCCTTCAGTTCGTCCTGCAGGTTTTTGACGGTTTCCTCCAGACGGAACATCCGTTCCACCACGCTGTTGTGCTTGTCCACCTTCTCCTCCAGCTTTTCCAGCCGGTAGGATACCAGTGCCGTCTGCTTCCGGTTGCTCACATACACACCCAGGAATGCGAACCCGGCCGTGATAAGTGCGACCACAATCGTCTCGATGTTCAATCCGTTTCACTCCTTTCAATTCACAATTCATAATTCACAATTCATAATTGCTTCTTCTCCTCAACGTAGCAGGAGATGTGACAGAGGGACAGGCCTACTGTCACGTTCATTAAGAATGATGACAGTAGGCCTGTCCCTGCTGTCACATCATTGCTCAGAATGACTGGTGCAGGAGTTCTGTCCAGGTTTGGGGACCGCAGATACCGTCCACGACCAGGTCATAATCTTTCTGGAACGCCTTTACCGCTTTTTCAGTCATCCTGCCGAAATCTCCGTCCACGCCATAGGCGCCAATGTCATACCCCAGCTTTTCCAAAATGGACTGCATCTCTTTTACAACATCCCCTTTTGAACCTCTCCGGATCGTTTTGTGTTCACGCAAACCATTTAATTCTGAATTGTCACCGGCATAATCCACGCCGGTGAGCTCTCCCCAGTGTGTCCACTTCCCGGCGCTGACTTTTGTCGTAGTCACGCCTTTGATCGTCCCCATGGCCTCAATCACGATTCCGTCGCCCACATACAACCCCACATGGCTGTAATTGCTGCCATTCCAGACGAAGACCGCAGTACCTGGTTTCAGTGTCCCCTGATCCGTCCGCTTCCCCTTGTTCAGTTCCCCTTTGTTCACGCAATATTTCCGGTACATGGTGTCGGAGCCGTGGTACATCGTTCCGCCCAGTTTCTTAAAAGCCCACGAAAAAAGGCCGCTGCAGTCAGCGACCGTGTGTCCGATCCATTTGCTCCCGTACTTTCGTCCCTGGGCCCGGCTGGAATCCGTTGTCTTTTCCAGTTCTTTCTGCTTCGCCTCCGTCCAGGCTTCCCCGGCCGTACCCCAGATGTAGCCCCAATGCTCGTCCAGCGCCTGCCGGAATTTTGCGATCAATGCTTCCGGTGTAATCATTCAATTCTCCTTTCATCCATACAATAGACTTGTCTATTTTTCTCTTTTTGCCCTGTTTCCCGCTTCCCGGCTGTCATATGATGTATGCAGTAAAAAAGCGGCCTTCGCCGCATTTGGAGGAAGATATCATGAAGAAAGAGATGTTTATCGTAAGTTTCTGCTACCGTGGTTTGCTCGGCGGTGAAATCATCGCGGATGATCAGGCCATCACCTACAAGACCGGCAAACTGACAATTCCCGCTGAATACCGGAACCTGGAAATGAAGTATACGGATATCGCCTATGTCTATGCTGACAAGGCCGCGTTTCTTCCGGCGGTTTCCGTTCATATGAAGAATAGCAGCAACTACAAGTTTGTCTTTTTCTTCGGCCGGAAGAAATTTTTTGAGCTGATGAAAAGCCAGGGAATTGCTGTTAATTCATAATTCACAGCAATTCCGGAATCAGATCCAAAAATCTATTTTTCTCTATTTGTCCTGTTTTCTGCCCCCCGTTTTGTAATATGCTGTAGCCTGCAACATTGCGGCAAGTGCTGCAAACGGAGGAAGATTTCATGAAGAAAAACAGGTTTTACGTAAGTTTCTGCTGCAACAAGTATTATTATCCGGACGGCGAACTCACCGTGGATGATCAGGCCGTCACCTACAAAACCACCCAGGTGACAGTCCCGGCTGAATACTGGAACATCGAAATGAAGTATACGGACATCGGCTATATCTATACCGAAAGAACAAAATGTTTTAAGACGGTTGTTATTCATATGAAGGACAGCAAAAACTACAAGTTCATCATCTATTTCGGCCGGAAAAAGTTCTATGAGCTGATGAAGGGCAAAGGCGTTATTGTCAATTCATAATTCAGAATTCACAATTCAGAATTATGTTTTCTTCACGCAGTGATGTTCCTATTACTTGAGGGTTTACATTCCCGGAGGAGATTTCTCCGCAACCTCAATCGTCGCTGCTTCTTACCGCAATCTCAATGGTCGTGACTCCCCACTGGGGAGCTCACTCTCTTTCGATTGACCTCACCTCTGACGAAATTTCCGCCACCGGCGGTCGTCAGATGTTCGCCCTGGAGCGCTCTCACCGCTCGTTTCGGTAAGGATTCGCGCGCGCACCGCGGGCGGAATTCCCGCCTCGCGCACCGCGCACGACAGGACTCCGAGTCACTTCCTGCTTCGCAGGATAGCCCACTGGGCTATCGCTTCCCTCGCTCCCCACTCCCTTTGGTCGGTCGAAATGACAATAAAACGCTATGGACTTTTCCATATTGCTGCTCTTATGGGCCAAGCAAATATAATTATGCATTATGCATTATCCCGATCCCCGCTGGGATCGGGAATACTTTACTCACCTCCACAGGTGATGAGCCCGTTATAGTCACACTCCCGTCCCCGTTGTCTGTCTGCGTACTGCCCGGCAGGGCGATACCCAGCACCTCGGGGACGGTTTTGTTTGTTCCGTCCCAGCTCCACAGGGCCAGCTTCGCCAGCAAGTACTGCCGGAAGGTTTCATCCGGCACATCCGTTCCAATATCGGTACGGTTCAACCCGATGGCTGCCGCGATCTGATCCAGCTGAACCCCTTCAGCTTCTCCGAAGGAAAACACCGCCTGCAGCTGCGCAGCCAGTGCCGCCAGGTCCGATGCCTGCCGGAGCACTGCCTCCGCCAGCGCCATAAAGCGGGGCCGGTCCCGGGAAGCGCCCGGGAAAAGAGAAAGCCATTCCATTCCTTTTTCCCCCTTACACAAAATGTATCGTAATGCCCGTACCCGGCGCCGCGGAAATCTTTTCATTCCACGCGCAGGGAACCAGATCCCGGATCACACCGGTAGTTCCCGGCAGGGTTGCCTGCACGTCCGTAATCACAAAGGTCTTCGCGATGGCCGGATCCGCGGCATAGGCAACCCCGTATAACTGCGGCACGTTCAGCGGAACCGTCAGGCCGAGGCTGTCCAGGTACTCTGTTACCGCGGGAAGCACCGCGTTCTGGATTGTTTCCTGGTTTCCGCCTTCCACCACCCGGATATACAAATGGAGAAAGATCCTCTTTTCCGTAAACCGGGTAAACGCCACCGTATGTTCCTGCCCCTCCGCGTCCGTCGCGATGCCGGAGTTGCTGCCCCAGGTTCCGATTCCCGGCGCCTTTTTGTCATAGATGGCCTGGGCCACCGCGTTTGCCCCGCCGGCCCGGGTAACAACTGCGATGCTGTGGGCCGGAATACCGATGCTGTCCGTACTGTCCGTTTCATTGATGTACATCACCGCGTCCCGGACGCCCCTGGCCGCTTTCACCGCCGCCAGCAGGGCGTCCGCGGAGCTTGCACCCCGGCCTGCCAGGGAATCCCGGATCCGGGCACGGACCGAAGCATCCGTTTCCCCGGCCTCCCGGGTGATCCCGTACTGGGGCAGCAGCAGATCCAGCGCCTGGCCCGTCGCATACGCCGGATTCCGGCTGTTATAGGCCTGCAGCACCAGGGCGGATACGTCGTCCAGCGCTTTGGCAAAAACGGAAAGCAGCTGGTAATCCGGCACGGAAGCGGACAGTTCCGCTTCAATGCCAAAGATGCTCCTGTACGCCTCTGTCAATTCTTCCAGCCGATCCTCATAGGTCGGAAGATGAATGCCCGCGGCATCAATGTATGGGGCAAAGTAAGCCATAAAACCTCCTTGTTTTCCTCAGGGAAAAAACTTTTATGCTAAAATGAAACCTGTTTTCCGGCTTCTCCGTCTAACGGATGGAATCAAACCCGGACAGATGATCTTCAGGAGGAACCAAAGTGACCAACGAAGCCTTTACCGAGGCCGTCATCCGGATGACGCCCACGCTCTACCGGATCGCCCGCGGCCAGCTGATGATCGAGGCGGATCAGCAGGATGCCGTACAGGAAGCCATCCGCCGCAGCTGGGAAAAACGAAACAGTCTGAAGAATGAGCGCTATCTGCAGACCTGGGTCATTCGCATTCTCCTGAACGTGTGCCATGATATCCAGCGGCATGGAAAAAGGGAGTTCCCGGTTGAAGAACTCCCTGAACGATCACTGGCGGCACCGGATTATATCGACCTGCGGGATGCCCTGTTCCGGCTGAAGGAAAAGGAACGCGTCCCCGTCATCCTGCATTATGTAGAAGGATATGACGTAAAGCATGTCGCTGAAATCCTGAAGATTCCTGTCAATTCTGTCAAAACCCGGCTCATGCGTGCCCGGGCCCATCTGCGGGACATCCTGAACGAGGAGGCGCTTGAAGACAATGAAACGAAATGAAGATTTCAGAAAAGCATTGGGCGAGCCGGATGAGTACTTCCGGCAGTCCGTCATTGATACACTGGATCAGCTGAACATACAGGCGGAAAAGAAGAGCCGTCCGCAAAGGAGATATACCACCCGGATTATTGCCTCCTTCGCGGCGGTGGTGCTGCTCGTCGCCGGCATTATCCTGAACCGACAGTATATCCCGGGCATCTCCCCGGACGGGCATGTTGATACCATCAACCCTACACCCACTGTTGCCACCCAGGTTACAAAATCATCTTCTGTTGTGGAAACAGACCTGGCCACACTGTCCATCCGGAACGCCGGTATTGACGAGAATACCGTGTATGTCTCCGTGGAAGTCATGCCCCGGAAAAAGAAAAGCCTTGCCCTGAACTGGAGCATCAAACCTTATTCTGATTCCGTAACCACAATCGGAAAAACACCTGATTACGAAGGGCAGACCGTTATGGGCTGGGCCCGGGAACACGATTACGAGGAACTCATTCGCGTTGTCTTCAGCAATGCGTTTGAGCCCCTGACGCCAGGTGTTGTGGACGCTTCACTTGGCCAGCAGACCGGTCCTGTTCCTGATCCTGCTTTTGATTCCATCTGCATCAACCATTCGGAATATGAAGATAACGGTGCCACTGTCATTTATGTCTCCGGTAATTCACTGCCGGATACGAAAGAATATATGCTTGGCTTTGTGCTTCAGGTCTGGGATATGACGCTGAAAGACCATGAAATACATGACTCTGCCTTCAGTATTGATACACAACAGATTTTCGGCAACATTCCCTTCTCCATTGGCGAACCGGAAGAACCGGAAGTAATCGCGGAATATAAACCTGTATTGAATCCGGAGAATACGAGTACAACCCTTGTGCTTCTCAAAACCTCTTATTCTGATTTTTATGAAATCAGGACGAATATCGCAAGTTATGTCCAGGAATATACGGGTACTTCCATTTTCGAATATGATAACGGTCTCCCAAGCCCCATCTCTGTCAGCATAACGACCGGAACCGAAATAAAAACGGAAGAAGGCAACGGCACGTACATCTTCAGGCGCGCCTGTGACATTAACGACGTTCCCGAAAAGTTGTCCCTGTTCCTGAAATCAGGGGAAACGCAGGAATTCGTCAAGACTTCCTCTTCCGGTCATGACTGGGGCAAAGAATACGAACAGGCATTGATTATCAACACACTGCCTGAAAGCAACACCGTGGAAACAGATTTCGCCGCCGTGAAGCTCCTGAAAGCGGACACTGACGGTTATGGTGTTTTCCTCTCCTTTGAGGTCAAACCCAAAAATGAGAAGACCCTGATTGTGGATACCAGCGTTGATCCCTATACCGAATCTCCCAGCAAAATCGGCCTGACTCCCGACCGCAGCGGACAGACGATCCTTGAGTGGGCTGTCGAGCATGGTTTTGAAGAACTTCTGGATGTGGAAATCTTCTCTTCATCCAACGTTTATAATCCTACCTATGACGCAAGCTTCCATTCTTATCCCGGGACGCCGGAACAGGATGGATCTGTAATCCTGGATGTTTACGGTAGTGCCCTGCCCAACACAGAGCTGTATTACCTGTGCTGCCGTACCACTCCCTGGGATATGAACGAAAAAAATATATACACGGATACACCCAACGGCCGGTCAATTGAACACGCCCTGCTCTGGGACCAGGACACATACACTTTTATGAAGATTCCTGTCAGCGGAGAAAAGGAAACGCCCGAAATCTTCGCGGCATATCGTTCAGATACCGACGCGCAGGGATCCGCTTTTACCGCTTCCCTTTTCCGCACCTCCATGGCTGAGTATTGCGAAACCTGGACAAACAATCCTGATTACACCGATAATTGGTACAGTTTCCTGTACACAGTTCCCTCCGGCAACTCTGTTTTCCCCAAGGTTTCCAGCATTCCCATGCACACCTGTATCCGGCAGGAAGACGGTTCTGTCCTGTTCCGTGACACTGTGGTCCTGCCCGAGGAATACCCTGATACCATCTCCGCGGAATTCTACGGTTTCCAAGGCCAAGTCGATCCCCCGGTCACAATGAAAAAGACAGCACTCACCCCGGATGTTCTGCTGATCGAAGAATACTCCGCACAGGCCTGGGCCATCACCGCGGAAGGCTATACCGACCTGCTGAATAATATGGATACCAGGATCGGCCAGGTATACGTAATCAAGGGCTTCATTCAGGAAGTGCTCTCTGACAATCCGCTCAGGGTACTGATGAACACCGGCGAAGACGGTGCTTCCCAGCCCGTCATCGTTGAATGCCCCGCTTACCGCAATTTCACCTGGGAACCCGGAACTTTCTACCGGATCTACGCAGACGCTTCTTCCATCGAGAATGAGATACCTGTGCTGACTGCCCAGTATTCCTATACTGAGTCTAAAGGAAACACTGTGGAAACGGATCTGGCCACCCTGACGTTCAGGGAAGCAGTTAGGGACGGCGACGATATTCGTATTACCGTGCAGCTTCAGCCCAAGAATGAGAAGTGCATTGCCACGTCTATGGTAGATAATCTGACTGACTCCTGCGGACCTGTTGCGGAGTATTACGGAATAGAGACCGAAAGATCCAATAAGACCCTGTACGGCTGGATGGTAGATCATGGCTATCAGGAAAACCTGGCGATCATGATTGATTCCCTGGAAGCTGAAGAAAACGGGAATTACCGCGGCACTTTCAGGACGGAAAAATGCCAGATCATGGACGATGGCTCCTCCTTATTGACCATTGCCGGCCCTGCCGCTGACGACAACATATATAACCTGATGTGGCTTTTTGTGCCCCGGAATATGGAAGAAAAGGGCCAGCCGCTCCTTTGGGACTCGCGTGATTCCGGAACCCTCCGGCTTGAGGTCACGGATACGCAGGAATTGTCAGCTACCATCATTGCGCCTTACATGGTACCTTGGGCTGAATCAGACTTGTCCGCTTTGGTATCCACAGGAAGTAATGACGTCCCACAGATGAATAATCCCGCTGTTGCGGATACAGATTATGCCACCCTGAAAGTCCGGGAAGCAAAAACAGACGGGTACGGTGTATTCCTGCAGGTTGAAGTGCAGTCCAAAGCGGAAAACACCCTGGTTGTGCCCAACAGACTGGACATCAGAAACGATTCTGTCATGAAACTGGGGATAGATGAGAACAAAAGCATTTATCAATGGGCTGTTGACAATCACTATCAACTTCTGATTGTTGATTTCAACCCACCGACTGACGCCGTAGACAGCGATACCGGCCTTGATCGGGGCTTCCATCCTTACTGGGCAACGCCTTCCTTTATCGAAGAAAACGGTTCCACAGTCATAAAGGCAGTTGGTTATGCTATCCCGGATACGGTCCAGTATGAACTGGGCTTTTCCCTGTACTCTGTTGATCAGGCTTCCTCTGATATCCTGCGCTACAATCTTCTGGAAACAGGCGTTATTCCTGTGACAGTCTCCGAAACCGAGGAACCGAAGGTTATCGCTGAATATAAAGCCACCAGCAGTTCGTGTGTAGATATCCCCACTCCCGATGCAACCCTCACACTGCTGCAGAGCTCTTGCTCGGATTATTGTGAATTACGATCCGGTGATACAGAGCATATATCTTCTGACTCGGTTTATTTTAGCTTTATGCTCTCCAATGACTTTTTTGCCGACGGTGAATTTGTCGAATGGGGTGAGCCGGTTAGCGTCTTCATGCTCTCTCATCCGGCAATAGAAGAGGACCACACATTTGTCCTCCGGCTTTTCTGGACATTCCCACAGGAGATTCCGGACAAATTCCGACTGTCCGCGTGGTCAGATTATTACTCCGGCTTATACGAAAAAGTCCGATAACATATAACCCAATCAGTATTCATAACTGATTTGAGCGGTACCATCCGCTGTTACAATCTCACAGGAGTAACGGAACTGTCTTCCCTCAACGGAAACCTTTACCTCCCGGACGTCCAGTACGCCGGGAGTTTTTCGTATGTACTCAGACATATAATTGGCCAGTACCTGCTGATCCGCCTCCGCCAGCCTGGATTCCTTCAGCATCTCCAGGATCCCGTTTCCCCAGGCTGGATTCTCCCACCATTCTCCGGTCAGCAGCCGCAGCCGGTTCCGGACAAGTTCCGACTCCGCCCGGACACCTGTCAGCAAATCGGAAGCAGATAACACCGGCAGAATATCGCCGGAATCATCCACAGGTCTGATAAACATTCTCAAACTCCTTTCGCTCGAAATCCGATGAAGGCGAAGGCGTCTGACAGGGAATGCTGCCTGCCGGATAAAGGAACCTCCGCCCTGCCGGACTCAAACCAGGCATCAATGTCGCAGTCTGCGAAAACCAGCAGGCAGGCATCCCCCGGGTTCACCTCAAAGGGCACGGGCATAAAAACCGGCACGTCCCGGAGCAGCGGCATTTCGCAGGGTTCTCCGTTTCTCAGTCTGCGTTTCACCGCCGGGCGGACGGAAGCCGTTCCGCTTTCCGGATCAAAGGCGTCCACAGTCCCCGGCAGGGCGCAGTGCATGGAGGAGAGAATCTCCGTCTTCAGCGCCTGGATGCCGGGAGGAAACCTCTCCGTTTCAGTCGAATTATTCATTCTGTCACCTCAAAAAGAAATGTGTAAGGAGATACCTTCTTTGAAACTGCTGATTGCTTCGGATATACACGGTTCCGCCCTGTACTGCGGAGAACTGCTGAAAGCTTATGATCGGGAGAAAGCGGACCGGATGCTCCTGTTGGGAGACGTTCTTTATCACGGACCCCGCAACGACCTGCCCGACGGCTATGCCCCGAAGGAAGTCATTCCCGCCCTGAACGCACGGAAGAACGACATCCTCTGCATCCGGGGAAACTGCGACACGGAAGTGGACCAGATGGTGCTGGACTTTCCCCTGATGGCGGACTATGCCCTGCTGTGCATTGACGGCCTCCGGATTTACGCCACCCACGGCCATGTTTACAACCCGGATCGTATGCCACCGCTTCAGCCCGGCGATATCCTGCTCTATGGTCATACCCATATCCCCGCCTGGGATCACCGGGACGGCGTCCTGTGCCTGAATCCCGGCTCTGTCTCCATCCCCAAAGCCGGCTCCGAAAGAAGCTACATGATCCTCGAAAACGGCACCTTCACCTGGAAAACCCTGAGCGGCGAAGAATACCACACTGTTAATGCATAATGCACAATGCACAATGCATAATGATATTTACTCACCACCCTGTTGGACTGTTTAGGTATAAAAGTAACTATCATTTTTAAGTTTTCAGTTTTCAGTTATTGAGCAGTTGTCCAAATCTTTGATTTGGGGCGAAGAACCGATGACCGCCAGTGGCGGGAATCTCATCGGGTCTGAGGTCAATCGAAAGGGAGCAAGCTCTACAGTGTAGAGTTGCGACCATTGAGATTGCGGAATACAACTGCCATGTTACAGCCGTTCATTTCTGCAAGCTATAAGCGCTGCAGAAATGAAATACGGCGATCACAAAGTATTCATTTTTATAATCAGCGTACTTTCCCACTTCCCGTTCATCGTATTGGCATCTACCCTCCGTTCCACAACGAGTCCCTCTGCGGACCCGTTTTTCCATTTTACGGAGACTTTTTCCCCGACCGGCCATCCGGTCACGGTGGTCCGCAGGATCATCTGCCCGTCCGTAAAGGAAGGCACGTCGATCAGGTCCCTTTCAGAAAGATACAGGCTTACCGGCAGTCCTTCCCGGGGAATCACCCGGAGTCCGACGGGGCTGAGGCAGGCCCAGGCCGGAACCGCGGACAGCGCTTCATTCACACATTCCGCCGTCCGGCCGTAAAAAGCCTGCCCACGGGTGCGGACAGGATCTTCCCCGGGAAAAGCCAGCAATGAAATCTCCGTTCCGGAGGCTGCCAGGATCCTCCGCAGGGTTTCGGAAACGGAAACGCCGGCCTCCACAGACAGGGAGACCGGCGCTTCCCACAGGGCAAGTCCCGGGGAAAAGATTACTTCCGTGACTGCTCCCTCCGGCTCATTCTGCCGGAGCACCGCCGAGATCCTGCCGTATGCCAGCAGGGAGTTGTCCCGCAGGACGGTCAGTTCTTTCGCGGCATACAGCTGCCCGGCACCGGAGTCCGGCAGATTCAGGAGCCGCAGGGTGTAAGGCAGCGGCAGCAGCCCCAGCGCTTCCCTGCCTGTCAGATGCGCATAACAAAAACCGGTCACCTGCTCTCCGTCCGCGAGGACGGTCAGTGACCGGAAAAGATTCTTTTCCATATCTCTTTATATATTCACATACTCCGAAACGTCCATACCGATCCGGCCCATGGCGTCCCGCAGGCCGCTGAGGATCTCCTCCCGGCTGAATCCCGCCCTGGCCAGGAAGTCATCATCCTTGCTGTTCACGTGTTCATAGAACATGAGGATCAGCGGTCCCAACGCATCCTTGGGCAGGCCGGAAGTCTCGATGATCTCAAACAGCCGGTTCTCCGCCGCGTTGATTTCCCCTTTATCCACCAGCTCCAGCAGATAATCGTTATTGCCCTTGAATTCATCCCCGTAGGCAATGATCAGATCCTGGGCGTCCAGCTTCTTCCCGAAAAGGATCACGGCCAGCATCTGGATAATGCCGTAGATCATGCGCATGATGTAGTCTTTCTCGTAGATATACATGGCCGAAATCTCCGTTTCGTGGTTTTTGTTCATTGTACCCTATCCCTGTCCGCAGGGCAAATAGAAACTATCACATTCGACGTCAGTCGAATATTTCACATCGCGAAGCGATATTTCACATTGAGTCGCCTGCGACTCAATATTTCACATTTGCCACAGGCAAATATTTCATTTTCAATTTACCTCCTACTTCCTACCTGATCTGGTCACTCCAGATCAACTCAAATTCCCTCAAACTCTCCCGCGCCGGATCCGGCTTCGCCGTCTCCTCTCCCGCTCTCAGACAAATCAGCGATCCCACCCCTTTCCCTTCCCGCAGATGCCGGAAGGGCAGCAGCAGATCATTCACTTCTCCCCGGGAGCAAATCAGCGGAATCATGTTCACCAGCAGATCGCCCGTTGCATGATCCCGCAGGGAAAAGAACCACTGGTCCGGTGCCGGCAGGTACCGGATTTCAATCTGCGCCTGCATCGGTTCCCCGTCCAGGATAACGTTCAGGATCATCACCTGTCGGGGAGAAGAATTTAAAGGGAGCAAATAGCCTGAGGAAGATGTAAATTCATAATTCATAATTCATAATTATTATAGTCTTGATTCAAAAAGTCTGTTCACAGTCTCGGCGGTCAGCTGAACCAAATTCCCGGTGAAACCTGTGTTCTCTCTTGTGGAGGAGTTGTCGTTGGTCTTCACAGCGTTCTCCCCGTCCGACGCTACATACTGGGTAAAGGTCAGGCTTCCGCTCCAGCCGCACTGGTTTTCCTCATCCTGGGTCGCCGTGATCTCCGTCAGCAGCATATCCGTATAGCTTCCCATGGAGGTGACTACCCCGCAAAGCATGCGGTCCCTTTTCAGTCCTGCCATAGCCGCCAGCATCCGTGCCGCCCAGCCGGGGGAATGCTCCGCGTCCGACTCGATCACGGTGAGGGTTACCCGATCCGGCTGGTTCCTGGCTCCGTTGATCAGATCCGCGCCCTGGGCGGCGGTGCTGCTCAGGGTCAGCGACAGGCTGTGCTCTATGGCTGTCACGCCGGTAAAGTGCCAGGCGCAGGGCTCGCCGTTCACCCGGGCGGTCACATAGGCGGCGGATGCGGCATTCATCTTTCTCCCTCCTTCCGGGCATGAAAAACGGCCTGCCGCTGGCAGGCCGGAATGGCTTTATCAATGTTTATCTGACAAACTGGAAGATGCAGAAGGCCGCGTAGACACACAGCAGGATGATGCCCTGGGGCCGGGTCAGTTTCTGGCGCTTGAGTGCGGGGATGGTCATAAAGAGCATCACGAAGAACATCACCGGGATATCCACAGCCAGGGAGACCGGAATTCCGAAGAGGCTCTTGGCAGCAGGCACCGCGAAGGGGCAGAGCGCCGTGCTCAGGCCGGAAACCAGCACCAGGTTGAACAGGTTCGCGCCCACGATGTTGCCCAGGCTGAGGGCGCTGTGGCCCTTTCGCAGGGCGGTGATGGCCGTCACCAGCTCCGGCAGGCTTGTACCCAGCGCCACAAAGGTCAGGGCGATCACGGATTCCGGCACACCCAGCCACTCAGCGATCAGGGTTCCGTTGTCCACCAGCAGCCTGGCGCCGATAGCAATCGCCGCCGCGCCGACCACCAGCATCAGCATCGTTTTCCAGAGGGGATTGTCCTCGGTATTTTCCGACTGGTCCTCCACGCCGAAGCCGTGCCGTTTTCCAGACCAGATGGTGTAGGCGATATAGGCAGCAAACAGCAGCAGCAGGGCGATGCCGGACAACCGGGTGAAATACCGGCCGATGTAAGCATTCAGCGCGTAGAAGACCGCCGCGGCGAAGAAGAAAATCACCGGCGTGCGGAAGGTCTTCGCTTCCACCTTGCAGGGCCGCACCGCGAAGGTGATGGCCGAGATCAGCGCCGTGTTGCAGATCACGCTGCCGATAGCGTTGCCGTAGGCAATCTCACTGTGGCCGCTGAGGGCGCCGGTTGCGGAAACCAGCACCTCCGGCAAGGTAGTTCCGATGGATACCACCGTTGCTCCGATAACGAGCTCCGGCACATGAAAACGGCGGGCCAGATCCGTGGAACCGTCCACAAACCAGTCTCCGCCCTTAATCAGCAGAATTAATCCGAGTATGAATAACAGAACCGGCACGAGCATGCTTATCTCCTCCTGACCGGTTGATTATACCATACTAACTCCATATCGCGACCCTTGCTTTGAGAAAATAGTCCCGGCTATTCCGCCGAAAACCGCAAAATAGATTTTTGCCTCAGCTGAAAGCGGACTCCAGCGTCCGCTGCAGGTACCGTTCCGTCATGCTGTACAGGGACTGGCCAATCTGTTCCGGATCCGTGCCGGAGGCATGCACCTGGATGCTCACCGGTGCGGAGACATTTTGATGGCTCTGGTAAACCGTGGACACAACCTCCCCCGCGTTCAGGCTTCCCGGGAGAATTGCTCCCGCCCGCTCCCGGCTTTCCGTAGGCATTAATTTCAAATCCTGAATCCCCAATTCAGAATTTGTTATGCTTTCTCTTGCCGCCGGGGACAGCTCCGAGAGCAGCTGGCGCAGCAGAGGCAATGCCTTCTCTTCCTTCTTCACGGGAATAATGTATTCCGCGTCCCCATCCTCCGCCACCTGCACGTCTGTCGGTTTGGAAAACCTACCGCCGGTGGACATCTTCAGGGTTGTTCCGGCACTTTTGCTTTCCTCCCCGCCCGTTTCCGCCCGGAACCTGATATCCACCGGCTCAGCAAAAATGCTGCGGACGCTGCTCATGGCGGATCGCGCGGCGGAAGTGATGCCGGAGGTATTCACTTTCAGGGAGATCGGCTGCTTCACGAGCGCGGTAAAAGCCTCATAATCGCTGAAAGCCCTGGACAGGTCCAGCCCCACCGCCAGCCCGCCGAAGCCGCCCATTCCTTCTGTGGTGATGCCGTATCCGGCGGAAAAGTTGGGCAGGATTCCCAGGTCCTCCGCGAAGGAGTGAATTGCCTCCGAAGCAGCGTTGAACGCTTCCGCCAGGGAATCTGCCAGCTCCCGGTTTTCAGTCAGGATCGCCTGGAGCCGGGATACCCCGGCCTCGTCAATCTCCACCGCAAAGGAAGCCAGGAACTCCTGGTCCGCCATCTTTTATCCCCCTTTCTGAAAAAAAGATGTCAATCAATGGAACTTTCCGTTATTCCCAGCGTCTGAATAAGTGCAGCCGGAAAATGCTGCAGGAAAGGAAGTAACGAAAATGAAAAAACTGATTGCCCTCATCCTGATGCTCCTGATGATGATCTCCGCCGCGTCCGCCGAAGGTCCCCTGGAAGGCGGCTGGACCCCCTCCGCGGATCCCGCTGTTACCGAAGAACTCAAAGCCCTTTTTGACAAAGGAACGGAAACCCTGACCGGCGCCAGCTATATCCCGGTAGCCTATCTGGGCAGCCAGGTGGTTGCCGGAATCAATCACGCCTTCCTGTGCCGGGCCGTTACAGCTTATCCGGGTTCCCTGGAAACAGCCCCGGCCTATGCCATGGTCTATCTGTATGAAGACCTGAGCGGCCAGGTATCCATCCTGAGCATCGCGGACTTCGATATCGGTTCCCTCTGCACCTATTAATTCCTGTCCCCTAATCCTCCTTCCGTCTCCGGACCGCCTATGGTCCGGGGCTTTTCTGTCCGGCACTGGACACAGGCGGATAACGGATGCTATCATTACCTCTGTTAATCCCCTTCAACCGGCACTTGCGGAGGAACAACAGCAGATGAAACTGATCAAGCCTGACATGGCCTGTGACCGCCAGATCCAGGCCTTCCGGGAGGAATATATGAAAACCGGCGGCTCCATGGACGGAAGCTCCGGTCTGAGGAAGTTTGAAAACACCCGGGACTGGCTGGATCAGCTGAATCCCCGGGAAACGCTTTATCTTTACCTCCGGGAAGAGGACGATAAGGTGGTTGGCATCATCAAAATCCGCCATCAGCCGGAGGAATACGCGGGCCACATCGCCTACTGCGTCCTTCCCAGGGAGCGGCACAAGGGATATGCCAGCCGGATGCTTACCCGGGTGCTTCCGGAATGCCGGCAGCTGGGCATCCATGACGTGCTGGTTTACTGCCTCACAGACAATGAGGCCAGCCGGAAAACCATCCTGCACTGCGGCGGCGTTTATGAAGCCACCGTCTCTGAACCCCGCAGCGGGAAGCAGCTTGATCAGTACAGGATCCATCCGGAATGACGGAAACAGGGAGGAATACAGCCATGAAAACCATCTATACGGTTCAGCATACACAATCCATCCATCACACCAACGGAATGGTCGGCTCCTGGACTGACTGGGAACTGACAGACCTGGGCAAACAGCAGGCGGATCAGATCAGCCGGAAGCTGCAGAAGGAACTGGAAGGGAAAGAAGTGGTCCTTTATTCTTCCGACCTGATGCGCGCTAAGCAGACCGCCGGGTTTATCGCCGACCGCCTGCAGGTCACGCCGGTTTACCGGACGGAGCTGCGGGAACGCAACCTCGGCAAATGCTGCGGCAAATCCGTGCAGTGGCTGCGGGAAAACATCGAATGCCCTGAAAAGACCATCGACGACCGGCTTTTCTCGGACGCGGAAAGCCGCCGGGACGAATGGAACCGGCTGAAGCCCTTCTTTGACAGCGTGATGGCGGAAGAAGCCGAAAACATCATCATTGTGTCCCATGGAGACCTGCTCAGCGTTTTCAACGCCATGTTCCTGGGCCTGGAAGCGGAAGCCCTGAACTCCGTGGACCTGTTCGGCTTTGCCGGAGGCGTTTCCCAGATGATCATCAAGGACGACGGAAAGCGGACCATCCGGCGCCTCAGCGATATGTCCTTCGTCGGATAATCGGCAGGGGATCCATCTTTTCTGAAAAAAATAAATATCTTACTGCCATCCTTTTTTCTGCTGCGTACAAATTCATGGCAGGCCGATGAAGCCCGCCGGATATGAAAAGCAGTTACCGCCTGTACAAGGCGATGAAAGGAAGGATATTTTATGAAAAAGATTCTCAGCATCGTCATGATCCTGGTTACCGTGCTTGCCCTGATGGTCCCCGCTTTCGCCTCCGCCGAAGAATACACCGGCGTGGAAATGTGGGTGAACTGCGAGAACGGAAAGAAACTGAACGTCCGTGAAACGACCAACACCAGCTGCCGGATCATCACCCGCCTGGAATGCGGCACCAAGGTACAAGTTGACTATTTCACCGGAGACGGCTGGGCCGCCATCAGCGACTATCACTTCTCCGGCTATGTGCAGACCAGGTTCCTGGTCAGCGAAAAGCCCGGCAAATACGAAATCACCGAGCGGGATGATAACTTTGTGAATGTGAAGAATCCCTACCTGGTCAGCGCCCTGCGCCGGAGCGCGAAATCCGACAGCAGCGTCGGCCTTCGCGAGAAGCCCAACAAGACCGCCAAGGCCATCCGCCGCCTGACCGCCGGCGACCAGCTGCAGGTGATTGCCCGCGGCACCGTCTGGAGCAAGGTTGTGGACCTGCAGACCGGCAAAACCGGCTATGTGGCCAACGACTATATCCGGAAGATCTGAGGCAGGAGGACAAGGATATGAACAGCAATCGTCGTGAACTGACCATGGAAGAACTGGAGCAGGTAAACGGTGCCGGCTTCTGGGATCTCCTGAAGGAAATCGGTGAAATGATCCTGGACGGCATGACCGGCGCGGACAACTGACGCCCGACGCCATATCATTCAATGCTTCCACCCGCGCAGCATCCGCCGTGCGGGTTTTCATTTGGAAAAATAACCGGGGATATTTCTCCCATTTGAATCTGTTTTTCCCGCTCCCGCTGCCTTATCCTATGCACGTACCAAATGATTGGTACACCTGATAAGACTTGAAACGGAGGAACATTAAAATGCTGCGCCTGCTTGGAATTCTGACCCTTGGAAATCTGATCTTCGGTGGCGGCCGCCGCCGCAATGACAGTCTCCTCGGAGGTCTTTTACTCCTGCCTGCGCTGATTTTTGGCGGCTGGATCGCCCTCGCCGTTGTCGGCGGTGTGTTCAGCCTGATTGGCACTGTCATCGGCGGGATCTTCTCCGGACTGGCTTCCATCGCTTCCGGAATCTTCTCCGGCCATGGCCTTGTGATCGGCATCATCATCGGTGTCGCCCTGTATTACTACGTCCGTCGCCAGAACAACGATACTGCCGAGGAGGAGTAAAGCATGCTGATTCTGATTGGCATTCTGGTCTTCAGCGCTTTCCTGTACAGGAAGAGCCTGCGGCTTGAAGGAGCCGCCGAAACAAACCAGGATCTGTCTGTCCGCGCCTATGTGGACGGCAAACGGGTAACTTCCTACGTGAAGGATTCCGTTTCCTGAAGAATCAATTTCCCCGGGCGGCTGCGGCCGCCCTTTTTTGATTGCTCCTGCGGATTCGGATCAGCTCCATGATATCCAGCAGGTCATCCAGGGTATAGGTGCCGTCCCAGAGTTCGTGCTGGCGCCAGTATCCCTCCGCCACAGGCAGGAACAAAAACTCATCGATATTCGGGCAGGTCAGGGGGACGTATCCGCAGTCCCGGTTTTCTCCCTCAACCCGCCTTCGCCGAAAAAACCGGAAAGGCTCCAGGCGATGCCTTCCATCAGCAGCTTCATGCAGGAGGGCGTGTCATGCTCCAGCTCCGGGTATCCCCATTCCGGCCCGGTCATTACCGGCTGCGGCCCGGCGGGCAGCAGCACGGCGGTATGATTCAGCACCGCCGTCATCACGGAGCGGAGCTCTTCCTCCGACAGGGAAGCAATCAGATCCAACATAGTCGGATGCGCATTCTTCTCTTCCAGCCGCATCAGCAGCCGGAGCAGCATGATCCCGGAAAAAGCGTCCAGTTTAGTAAGACGGAAACCAGTCTGGTTTCCGTCAATGTTTATCCGGATATCCTTATTGACTGTTCGCATACCAAACACTCCATAATTATGCATTATGCATTATGCATTGTGCATTGTGCATTGTTTATTGTCTTACTGTTCCGTGATCGTCGTTGCCAGCAGCGTATAACTCACGTTCGTCGCAGTCCGGTCATAGGTCCGGTCCGGAGCCTTCTGCAAGGAAACGCCGGTGCAGATCGTTCTATAACCGGAGACGCTGTCCGTAATGGTCAGCGTCCCCAGGGCAATCCGGTTCGGGCTGTTTGTATTCCTGGCCCACCGGGCCCAGCGCCGGAGGAAATCATCCCCCATGGAATTCTGCGGCACCTCAATGGTGATGGTACCGTTGGTTGTCTTCAGCCGGTTCACCACCACGTACCCGTCCGCTGTGGAGGTATGGGAGCTCAGGTCGCCCGCCGCGGCGATTGTGATCTTCCCGATCCCACACAGGTGCAGGTTGGCGGTACCCACGTCCGGGTGATAGAGAACGGACTTCACGTCCGGAAGGCTGTATACGTTATAAGCCATAATGTGCTGTTCCTCCGTGCATCAAGTATGAAGGGAGATTCGTATTCATGAAAAAGGTTGTCACATTTATTCTTGCCCTGTCCCTGGTTTTCGCCCTCCTGATTCCAGGCCTGGCAGATGAGGTTTCCCCTGAAACCAAAGATTCATTCACACCCCCGACCGTTGTCCCCGCAAAGGGAATCGAAGACTTTATCGGTGAGTGGCAGTTTTACTGGATTATCCAGGATGACGGTACGGAAATGAACCGTGAACAGATGCTGGCGGACGGTCTCGTTGATAGTCGTGCGGAAGTGACCATAACCGAAAGTGAGCTCATATTATATACTGATTTCGAGGAGCATCTTAACCCCATCAAACATGAGTTTATTCCGGAAGACGGATCCCTGAAAATCCTGAACGGCAGTGATGAGCCGCCTGTTTTCCGTCTGAATGACAACGGCATGCTTTCAGCTTTCATACCAGCCAACAATTCTTTTTGCGCCTCAACCGTGTATCTGATCCGCAAAGAACCTTAACCGGGAATGTTCTCCCCTTCAACCACATACCCGTCCGCTGTGGAGATATGGGAGCTCAGGTCGCCCGCCGCGGCGATTGTGATCTTCCCGATCCCGCACAGGTGCAGGTTGGCGGTGCCCACGTCCGGGTGATAGAGAACGGACTTCACGTCCGGAAGAGAATAGATGTTATAGGCCATAGATGACGCCTCCATTCATCTGGAATTCAGCAGGTGCACAATCCGCTGTTTTCTGGTATAATTTTCCACATCAAACTCATAAGGAAGTAAACAGACGATGGACCAGGATAAGATCCGTTTTCAGATTGAACAGACGCCCAGTCAGGAACTGACAAAGGAAGGCAGTACGGTAATCATGTGGCATTCCTGGCGCACGTGGCTCAACGTCGCTGCAGTACTCGTGCTGCTGGTAGTGGTCGGATGCCTTGTTTATAACGCTGCTGTCTGGGCATCCCGGGGATATGACAGTGTATGGAAAGATTATTTCCCCCGCATTCTGTTTTATCTGGTCTTTGGCATTTTCTTTTTAGTGCGTCTGCTCATCCTTCCGGAAAGCCGGTCCCGTAAATATATCAGCAAGCTGTCAGCAGTCTACGGCGATCCTGTTGCGCTGACAATCACATATTCCTTTGGCGATGACAGTTATCAGACCAAAACCAGCGACGGGGCAACCATTAATACCGCCTACGACCAGATCCTGTCCGTTTATGAGACGACCCACGGCATCATCATGGAACGAAAGATGCACCTGTTTGAATCACTGGATAAAAGCAGGATCCAGGGCGGAACACTTCCGGAATTCCGGGCCTTCCTGCAGGAAAAGATGCCGAACGCAGAATTTCACTGGAAGC
>Ga0310786_10003364_pt1 | contig 23307 bp, 35 predicted proteins | sample AusTroGonzalo_MG_FD_203881 | JGI IMG/M metagenome (GOLD analysis project Ga0310786, IMG submission 203881) | Bovine rumen microbial communities from tropical cattle in Woodstock, Queensland, Australia - Gonzalo_03 (v2) (version 2) | ecosystem: Host-associated > Mammals > Digestive system >...
GTCTATTAAAATGGCAAAAAATCAGCGAACAAGGGGGGTCACCTCGCCCCATTCATTCACCGAAAATCTTTTTGATCCATGCATTGCGCCGTGACATTTCCGGCAAAGCATTTCTAAATTGTCATAATTCAAAGTTACTTCCGGATTGTCAATGTTTTCCGGAGTGATTTCAATTTTGTGGTGGACAATTTCTCCCGCCGCAACTGTTCCACTTTTCAAGCAGTTTTCGCAAAGATGATTAACTCTTTTTGCATATGCATTTCGAACATCTTGCCATTGTATTGAAGAATAAAACTTTTTTGAAAATTCTTGTGCCATTAATATACATAGACCAATTCATATGTGCCATTATAGAATGAACCTGGTGCGGTTGTTCTATTGCCATTTGACGATATTGTCAATGTTGTTCCGGTGTACGAATAAGAATATCCACTTGTAACGACTGTTACCTGTCGCGTGCTACCCATACGGAATGCATTGCCGTTCACGTTCGAGCCATTGTATCTCATATTTGATACATAGTAATATGTTGTACTACCACTCGACTGCATCTGTGTTGCACATCTAACGAAAAACGCAATCGGTTGACCCTTCATCGAAGTGAACGATAATGATGTAGCCGTATTAGACGTGTTAGACAATGTTTTTGTGTCTATGCTCGCACCACCGCCACCACCGCCTGTATATGTACCTGTCACACTCCACAGATTACTATTGCCATTGCTAATACTGATTGTCGTACCGTTCTTTATATTATCGGCAATAAGATTGGTCTGTGATACCGCGTTAATCTGTACACTTTCGAGCCCGTCATAACCGTTATCTGCGGTAATGGTCTGTGACGATGTACTTGCTCCGATGTTCGTTTTGGTCTGCAAGTTCGGTTCGTTCGGATCGACACCATATGTCAACTGATAATATCCGGGCTGATGGAAATAACCCCCATTGTTTGTGCCACTTGATGTTATCGTAAGATTACCGCCGCTATACGAATAAGACCACGATGTTTGAGCCTTTGCGGATGAATCCATCGCATTTCCATATATATTAGTGCCGTCATATACAACATCAATTACTCGCTGATATCCACTCGATGTGCCGAATGTTGATTTGAATATACACGAAAAATACGCCGGCTTTCCTGATAGCCCCGTAAATGTGATTGATGTTGCGCCACTTCCGACTTGGACATCATCAGTATGAATATCAGATGACGAACCCCCATAGGTATATACCAACTTATATTCGTTCGCTTCGAACGTGGCTGAAGTAGCCGTTATTGTCAGCGCACCGCCTGAATAGGATTTTGTGAAGCCTGTGTCGTCTTCCATCTGCGTTGTGATGTCCATCCCGAACAGATTAGTTCCATCATAGGCAATAGCCACCGCTTTTGTACCGCCTGTGGTCTGGTTTGCACTCGATGTGATGACGAACGATGTCGGCTCATCTGATAACCCTGTGAATTGAATTGATGAAGCGGAAGCGGATAATGTTTTTGTTGCTGTTGCGACTGTGAATGCTCCACCACCGCCGCCGCTCGCTGTTCCTTCTGTTCTCACTCCTGATGAAGTATAAAAATACTTTCCTGATGCAACATCCGCCGCCGCCGCTGTTGTGTCCGTGACATCAGTAAATGTAGCAGTTCCGCCGCCTTGTTTAGGAAGATTAACAGCCGGCACATTTGAGAAATACGCCCCTTGCAAAGGTCCTATGTTTTGTGCCATTGTTTACCCCCCCTACGAGATTGACAATATCTTTGTGCCTGAATCTTGTGAAATTGTTGCCGCGCTCAATGTCCCCACAATTGCACCATTGAAAAGCGAAACCCCGCTTTTGATGTTCGCCGCAACAAGATTTGCATCGCCCAAGATCGTTTGCTTTCCTGTCAAATATGTTCCCGCCGCAATCTCTTGATTGCTTGTTCCCGGCGTAATAGTTGCCGCCGCTTTCGTTGTTACCGTTGCCGACAAAGAAACGCTCGCATTGCCCGCTGTTCCCGAAGAAATATATCCCGCAGTTACAGACGGTGTAACACTAACGGTTTTAGTTAGCGTTAGAACATTTGTTCCTGTTGATACACTTGCACTTGTTCCGGATATCGTACCCGGCGCGGTTGCCGAACCACTTGAAATAGTTTTCGTTGCGTTGCTTGCATAATAGCCCGCCGGAGCAGTTACGGTAGCACCCGAAGCCGACAAATCTGTTGATGTCTTTGTTTCGATTGTACCTGTGTATTTTGTAGTACCCGCATAAGCGGTGACATCTTTTAACAATTTGCCGCCGCTATCAAGCGTTGCATCACTCGCATCAACAAAAGATGCAGTTCCGCCGCCTTGTTTGGGAATTTGTACCTGCGGCACATCATTATACGAAATGTTATTAATTACGATATCTGCCATTGTTTTTCCTTCTATGAAACCGTTAAAACTGAACCATTCCAAGTAATCAAACCATAGTTTGATGGAATCGGATTTATAGTAATATCTTCATCGCAAACAAGTCCTTGAACATTTACTGTTTGAGTTTCGCTTGTTGGCGTAAAAGTATATTCACCCTCATAATGCTCACCGGTGATTATTTGAATCTTTGAATCCAACTGCACCGGAACAATTTGCCCCGCGGCGCCGTCAACATTCAAATTGATATCATTCGGTTGTATTTGTATGTTAAGTGGTATTGTGTTCATCAGTTCAATACTTGATTGATAATGTTGTTTTCAAATCTTAATGTGTAAATCTTCGATGCGATTCTCTTCGTTGTATTATCTTGAACATATGTCCAATTGACTTGAAGTTCGATGAATTCCGGAAGTGAAAGTGTTTCTTCTTGTGAAAGATATACAGAAATTGAGTGTTCATCAATTACAAGATCAGATGTTGTTTTTCTTATGATTTCCGCGCCGTTTCTCTTTGCAATTGAAACATAAACATTCGATGCATCCGACAAGTCCACATCAGCCGGAAGCGTTAAAACAATTGTTGGTGTTGTTCCCTTGTACATATTCTTTCCCCTTCCCTGTCTGGAAGCGATCATCGAAAAGAGTAAAAAATGACCGCTTCCAACGGAGAATGATAGATATTAGTATTGATTTTCATTAAAAGGAGGCTAAAATGAAAACCTTGACATTCCGTAAAAGAAAAAACACAGACATCCCGACGATCTGTGTTTTCCTATGTTTTGTAAAAAAGATTATTGGTGGTTTTTTTACATTAACATTATATATGTATTTTCTTCCCCTAAATGGTCATATTTTCCAATTTTACTTACATTTTATTTCTTTGATTTTGGGAAGTTTATCGATTAATTCAAAAACTTCATTTGTGGTGAATAACCAATCGTGCGGATCAGCGAAAAGAATTCCTTCTTCCTCAATTTCCGCCGCACCTGTTTCAAGCAATAGCGTTTTCAGTTTATCCGCATCAATTAGTTTCATCGTTCTTGATTTCGTTCTTCAATCTTGCAAGGATTTCATTCACCGAATCTTTGATTATTTCTTCGAATGTTTCACGCGATGTGATAACTGTTCCTAATTTGTTGACATAGACTTCACCATGCGGAAGCGGAACAATTTCGTCATACATGAGATGGTTTTGTTTCTTTTCGACTATTTCTGTTTTGTTAATCTTCATTTCCTCAATGTTTCCTTGTATTCGTATTCGTCTATTAATCCGGTATTTCTTGCGACTTCGATAATCACTCTTAATCTCATTCGTGATATCGTTTTCGGAGATGCGCCCGCGATCATCTCCATCGGAACGCGCTCAATGATGTTTTTCTTTAGCATTAAGCGGTATTCTTCCGGAACGGTTTCAAAGGCTTTTTCAATCTGTTCGATTTCCTTCAATGTCTTTTCCCGCCGCATCGCGATGATTTCCGTTGGACTAATCTTCTTGCTTGTCTGAACATGCACATCTTGTTTATATGTTTCATGCAATAATTGACTTGCCTTTTCTTGCAATCGCGGAAGTGCGCGGATCGTGTTTAGTGACCGAAGATATATATCTTGCGGTATTTTTCTTTTTGCCGCCTTCGGATAATAGTCTTTCATTTATCGATTCCCATTCCCGCCGCATTCTTCATAATCTTTTTGACTTCCTCAATCGAATTGTCAAAAGGATTCAATTTCATTTTCTTTTCTTTCGGTTCGAATGATTCTTGAAAGTTATGCGCGGTTTCAGCAACAAGATTCAAAGCCGCCGCACCTGTTAAAGCATACTTTTCAATGATTTCTGCATAATCACTTGTTTCATCTTCGGTTTTAATCGCGTACCAAAGATTTCCCAAGTTTTCAACAATGACATTTAAATCAGAATTCGCATCATCAACATTTTCAAGTATCATCGAATATCCTTCGTGTTTTGAATTGTATTTCTCCATCGCTACCCCCTCATTAACGCCCCACAATTCGCGCAATAGTTCAAAGATTCTTGTTGTTTCTCCGCCTTGCAATTTGAACAAACAATTGCGGCTTTTGAATACCCTTTTCCGTTCTTGTTTCGGATCGGAGCAAACATCCAAAACGCTGTTTTCTTGATTCCCGCAATTTGATAGTTTTCGGGATTTTCTGCATTCGGAATAATAATCATTGTTTCTTTGCTAATCATTGAACCGCCCTTCCTGTAAAGCTTCAATTTCAGCCATTGTCAGACCATCGATTTGTTTTTCTTCAGCGGTCATTTCTCTTTCGCGCGGTATCTTGCGCCAATTGTCGGCATCGGCAAATTTTAAAACAACCGCGAAATGATTTTTGCGTTCGTTTTCGGTCAGCCAATACGAAACCCTGTTGATTAGTTGTCTTGAATCTTCAAAGGTTTCTTTGACTTCCTGATACTCTTCGGAAGTCAGAAACACATTCCCAAATTTGCCATATCCGTGTGTGTTTTCACGCGGTGCAACCGCGGTAATCTTGCGGTCTTTATCTTCACTTCGCGCGTTATTAGAATATATATATTTATAATTATCTCTATAAACACATATATCTTTATTCTCTTTATTCTCTTTTTTCTTTTGTTGTTGGTTGCTTGTTAGCAATCCGTTTTCTAACTTGTTACCTTCAAGGTTGAAATCTTGATAAAACGTGTAATTTTCAACGTTATAATGATGATACTTTCTTGTTACTTTACTTGTTACCTTCCTTGTTAGTTCTTTTGTTGATTCAAGATGTTTTAATGCGGTTCGAAGATTCTGAACGGAGATTCCGCATTCTTCGGAGAATTCGTGAAGTCCGATTATCAATTCTCCCCTTTCAATCACATCACCCTTGTAATTCATCGGCGTTGTTCCGTATCTTGCGCGGTGCAGAATGTGAATCCAAACCGCAAGTGTTATCGGATCAGACCACCATTCCCAAGAATCTATTTTTCTGTAAATCTTAAAAAAACCGCGTAACATTTATTCCCTTGTTATTCCATCTATCTTGTCAAGCTTCTGTTGGAGCATAGCCGCCGCATCCTTGTTATCAATGATTCGCCATATCCTTGTTGATGGATATCTGTCATCATAGACAAGAACCTTGCATCCTAAAATCTTGCCTTCAATTGCTGTTCTTCCAACCGCGTAAATGTTTTTGTACTCCGCCATTTTTGAAAGAAGTTCATTTCGTGGCAAGCCTTCTAAACACGGTGTTCCTTCCGGAAGGTGTATGAAGTCATATCTCTTTTTGCCCTTTCTTCCGACATATGCGGTTTCTTTTGTTTTCGGTTTCTTGTGCTTTTCGATTTCAGCAACATCAACCGACAACGGAAGATAGATTGCATGTCCTAAATGTGCCACTTTGTCACAAGTTGAACGCACCCCACAAACAAGAACCAAATCTTCATACTTCTTTAAATAGTCATAGTTTTCCGGATGCAAATTGTTATGAATAAAAACAATTGAGTGATCCGCCGCCTTGCCAACATTCACAAGAACCCAATTTCTATCTGTTTCAACATTCGGAATAATGTTCTTTCTGATTTCTTGCGAGTAGTAATATGCGCCATTATATCTTCCACCGGTCATATTACGCCATTTTCTGATGTATGCCGGATGTGTGTGATCTATTATCATGTTTTCTCCCCTAATAAGTTGCTAATACCTTTATAGTTTTTAACCCTGAATTCGAAGTCCTTGTCATTGAAATGTCCAAGTGTGCAAATTGTCACCTGAACACATGGATCAAGATGTCTTGTCAAAGAGAAAGAATCGACAAACCCCCTGACATATTCCCAATTGTCGTTTTTTAAGACTTCAGCTTTTACAAGTGCATCGAGAATGAATTTCTTTGCAAAAGCAATATTGTCCAAATCCCGCCGCATTGTATTCTCATGCCAATGGAATAAGACTTTCACTGGTTCTTCGAAGTGTACTCCAAGCAAACCCGCATCGCGTATTGCATCAAGAATGAACGCTTCATTTCTTCGCTTCATCGCCGCTCCAACCGCCGCACTTGTGCGATTTGCTTTCGTATACTCATTTAATCCGTCTAACCGGAATGGAATAGTAAATTCTTTAATCATTTTTTATTCAGAAAATAGTTTCTTGAACGGTGTAATTGCCGATCATTTCTTCTTTTGCGCGCCTGTAAAACTCTTTGTTGATTTCAAATCCGTAAAATTGCCGCCCTGTTTCAATGCATGCGCGTGCTGTTGAACCACTTCCAAAACAGGGATCAATAACAACATCTTCCGGATCGGTGCATATTTCAATCAATCGTTTTAATACTGCAACCGGCTTTTGTGTCGGATGTATCTTCGGTATATCTTTGCCATCGCGTTCCCATTCAAACCAATCAAGAACCATTTTCCCTGTCCCGCGGATTGCTTTTCCGTTTTCATCGGTTTGCACTCCATTTCTGAATTTCGGAAGATATGACCTGTAAAAGAGCAATGCGCGCTCCGTTGCTCCAACAATCCGCATGTTAGCTTTTAATGCTTGCGGGCTTGATTTTTTTATGAATGTAAGCGGGATATAATGCACAAAACCATGTTTTTTAGCCGCATCAATGAGTGTTGGCATCTGTTCAAAACTACAAAATACAATCATGCATGGTGCATCGCTTGATCTTCCACGCGCCCCCCCTTTTTTCGGTTCTTTTTTCATTAACCTACTGCAAAAATGGAAATATTCATAAAGATTAAAATTGTAATCGCTTGCAAATGCGGCTTTACCCGCCTTGTTGCTTTCTCCGTTCTTATTGTCACCGCCGATATACCATGATGGGTTACTTCCATAAAAGTTATTACCGACATTGTACGGAATATCTGCAATAATCAATTGTGCTTTTTGAATCGGGTATGATTTCCAACTTTGCATCGAATCGTTATATAATTCGATTTTTAATTTTTTGCCACCAATATCATTTTTCATTCTGCTATCCTCATGCTTTCAATTTTTTCCATTATCATTTCGGCGCGGGTTCTTTCTTGCATCTTATAAGCGTTCAATTCAGCTTCGGATTCCGCAAGTTTATATCCGCTTCCATCCTGCATATTTATAATTGGATAACCCGCAAATTGAAGTGTTTGAATTGCCATTCGCGCCGCGCGATCAGTTATTCCAAATTCTTTCAATGCAAATCTTTTAATCGGTTCACCTTTGCGAAGTGCATTTAATATTCTAAATTCGATGAAATCTTCTTCTCTCATTTTTCCGCCGCCTTTCTCTTAAATTGACAAAGCCCAACGATTAGAACAATCGCGGAAACTATACGGAGCGCAACCGCACCACCAACGGAACAAACCGCCCAAAACGATTCATAGAACAGCAACGCCGCCAAGAATATGAATATGAAAGCGGTTCGGTTTTTATTAATAAAGTTCAACATTTCTTTCTTCCTTTCTTCTTCCTCATACAACCGCCGCCCATTGGTAGTGAATTAATTGAGTAATGAGGATAGTAGATATATCTTGTTTATTCGCCATTTAACAAAATGTAGTGGTTATGAAAGATAAACAGGACGGCGGTTGTTCGAAGGCTATTTGTTTCTATCCATCATTTGATAGTAGTCAATGCAAGCTGAATCCTTTTTGTTTATTTCTTCTTTGTGTAGCTTGCACCAAGCCGCTTTGAACCTTTTGTCATCCGGCAATTCGCAATATTTACATTTTGTGCAAAGATCGTGAATGCCGCGAAGAGAATACTCATCTTTAATGTTTTCTGGTATAATCTCTTTGATAGTCCAAGTTATTGTTACTTGTAGTGGATTTGGGTTTACAATCATGTCATCAATTTCGATTCCTTCATCAGCCAAGCCGTCAAGAAAATCATTCGTTTCGGATTCGACAATTACAGGATCGCCTGTGATGATTTTGATTCTTTTGACAATTCTGTTTCGCATAAAAAAATCACCAACCTTTCAAAAAACATTCGTTGGTGATTCTATCATTCATTCTTGTATAGGTTAGTTTGAAGATATCCCCTCAATCACAATTTTGGGAAATGTACCACCAACACTTAATATATAATATGAATCGGAAATCTTGTCAATAACAATCTGCTATTTCTTTGGATAGAATTTTGCTGAACAATCAAGTGAATATGGTTCATCTTCAATTTCTACTTTTTCCGAATCCCAATCATAGTATTTTGTTTTTCCGCCGCATAGTGTTCCATGAAGTTCAATACTGTTCCACTCTTGTTCTAATAGTTCATGCAAGCGCGGAACAATTTTCGCGGGCACTACTCCGACAATTCCTTTGTTTGTGTGAATATAATATGCGAGATCACCTTGATAGTCATATTCTTCCAATTCATAATAAACAGTAAAACCCTCATACTTGCCAACCGATAAATCGTCTTCCTTGATTTCCTTGTTTGTATAACCGTTGAAGAAATCTTCCGGATCAACCCATTCTTCAAAATCTTGCGCAAGAGCCTCAAGGACATCGGTTCTTTTGCTTCCGTCCGGATTGTCGTACTTCGTGCCGGTTGTGGTGAAGTATACCGTTTCGATTTTGGGAATCGGCGTGGATTCTTCAACCTTTTGTCTTTTCTTAAAAAATGCCATAAAATCACCACCTTTACTTACATATAATTGAAAATTTCTTCGATTTCCGGCAATCTGGAATAACAGATGTCAAAAGCATCCATAAGATTTCCGGTTTTCTCCCACATTACAAAATACATGTTTTCAACAAATTCCCTTGGGACTTCAAATGTTTCATCAAGTTCATCAATAGCGTTATACATTTCTTCCTCAAGAAGGCGTTTCATCATTGACATCTTCTCCACCAATCCTTTCTTTTTTACTTCCTATGTCTATTCTTATTAATTGTTTGATATAACCTTGTCGATTCTGAACCGAATCCAATTTTGCAAGAATATCCGCATCGGTTTTTTTGTTTAGTTTCAGCATGATTGAACGCGTGTTTGCACGATCATAGTTTTCTTGAGCTTTATATTTTCCCATTTCTCCCCTCTCCTTGATTATATGGTAACATAGGTAAATACCTATGTCAACACTTTTTTGCAAAAAATAAATATTTTTTATCACAAATAATCGTTGAAATTTCAACGGTTTCGCGGCTTGCAGAAAAGTTTTTTAAAAAAATAAAAAATTGCAACAAAAAAAGCGGGCTTTGTGCCCGCCTTCTTTGTAGTGATAACCAACGGAAACCGCGGATGCGGCTTCGGTTCGCTATCATTTCACGCCTTTTTCTAAAAATGATATTCTATCTTCATGTTTAATTAATGTGTGTGTATGTTCATCAAGTGTTATTTCATGCTCGTTCATCTTGCCTTTGATTTCATCGGTTTCTCTTTGTAATTGTTTTTCCAGGCTTTCAATGTTTAGATTCAACTTCACGATTGATGAATTCAAATTGATAATAGGCTTTAGAATCGCAATGATTAGTCCGGTTAGCGTTGCGATGAATCCAACCGCCGCAATAATTAGTCCGTCATTCATAGCCATCACCCCTTTGTATTAATATTACCGGTTGCAATTATCCACTTCCAACCTTCCGTAACTGGAGCGACCAACCACCAATTCACCGAATCGACCTTGTTTGAACCATAGCAAAGAACATTCGTTCCTTTTTTGATATCTCCGATTTTCTTGCCGTTCTTCCAATTGTCGTAAATCGTGATATCTTGTTTTGCAACGCCCTTTGAATATGTGCAATTTGTGGTGTTCGTGATGCGCCTTGTGTAGACAACCCATTTTGTTTTTTCGGGATTAATAGCCCACCAAACCCAACCGGTTTTTGAATCAGGATGTTCCTTTCCATCGTTGTGCGTTCCGTAACAATAAAGAGTTGTTCCCTTTGCGATTTCTCCAACCTTTGTTTTTCCGCTCCACAAAGAATATACATTCAATTTGTCTTTCGCAAATCCGCGCGCATAAATTTTCGTGGATGCCGGAGCGGGTTTGATGTTCGCTCCGTTGGAGCACACAAGAATTGTGTGAACGCCTTCCGCAACAATGATATCCCCTGTCTTCAAGTTGACGTCCGTTGTCAAGTATTTTCTATTAGTGAGAAGTTCGAATTGACCTGTTCGGAGAAGTGCATTTCTCATTGTCGCGGTTCTGATGTCCGAAGAAACCGTTATTCCGCATGAGTTAATGTCCGCCGCAATCAGCGCGGAACAATCACATTCACATTTAACCTTTATCCCCGCGGGATTATCCCATCCCGCCGCCTTCCAAGCATAATAAAGGGTTGTTCTTTGTGACTGATCATATCCCACGTTATTATTTTTTGCAATCGCTTCCGCGTGAAGCGCAAGCATTGAAGCAACCGCCGCATTCTTTGGACGAAGAACAATATTTTGATTGAAATAATACCAGTTGCCGATTTTCACTTCCCCGCCTGTTTGGTCTCCAGCTTGTCCACCGGAAGCCTTGCCGCGTTCATCTATTGAAGCCCATACACATTTTACTGCCATTTTACATATCCTTCTTTAAACGCTTTTCGAATTCCTTTTCTGCCTCAAATTCCATGTATTTCTTTTGAGCAAGTTTTGTAATCGGTGCATCTTTCCACCAAGTCCAAAGAATCATTAATCCGCTAAAAAGCATTGTCAAAAATTCTGTGATTTCATTTTCATCAAATGGAAGCGGATTGATGCCCTTCGCGGTTAAAAGAGCATTGATAAATAAAACCAATGTCACAAGCAAGCGCACCAATGCTTGTATTGTCATTTCATTCATTCTTCTTCACCTTCTTATCTCCAAGTGCCTTTCAGTTCAATACAAACCCTTGCAACAACATTTGTTCCGGAAACCGCTTGCTGATAGACAATCGGCTGATCTGATGCATTAAGTCCGCCTACAATCCACGCGCCGGAATTATTTCCGGATGCGGCACAATAATCAAGAGTTAAAAAGGCGGTTGGTACTGTCGGAATGCTGTTCAATTGTCTTCTGCTAACACCCGAAACGGTTGTCGCCGTTCCATAATCTGATGTTGTTAATGAGTTTAAATATACATGAGCTTCCATTCTTCCGGAATGCCACTTGCGGTATTTCCATCCATTTGCATCTGTTCCCTCATCGACAACATAATCATCCATGTTGTTGACCGTATATTCGACACTTGCAAGATCGTACAATGAAGGTGTATTAACAAGTTCAACGAATTTTTTCGCTGTTATTGTTCCCGCGTTATTATCTAATTCAACGCGGAACAACTTAAATTCCGCTGTCGTTGCACCACTATCAAGATCACCGGCGGTTATTGTTGGTGCTGTTGGAGTGTTGCCATAATTGACCGGCGTTCCCTGTACAACTGCAAGTTCCATGTTGTCAATCAAGGTGATGGAATCATGCGTGTATCTACATATAATCAAATCGATTCTTGATTTGTTTGTTGCTATTGAATTAAGTGTTAAATCTTCCTGTGAAACAACGCCGAATCGACCTTGTACAACAAGAACACCGCTTTTCACTCTAACTGAAGTGTTCGAAATGATAGTTAAATCACATTCATCAAGAACCGGTAGTGAAAAAGCGGTTGTCAATTGGTTTTCACCTACTACACCACGATTGAAAGCGGCATCATCAGCCGGTGTTATGTGTTTAGTTCCGGTATAACCTGTTATTACTTGAACAGACATATTAAATCTCCTTTGTTTGATAGTTCATTGAATAGGTTTGATAATTTCCGTAATCTTCTATATTCAGAATTATGTCAACAATTTCAGCACTAACTGTTTGACCTGTCACATAATCTTTTGCGCCGATTAAATCCCCTATCTGCAAGTCAAGGTTGCCAACAACAACATTGATTTGTTGATGGTTCGCGATTAGTTCAGCAAATTTTATTCTTCCGTCCGCTTCAAGATCAGCGGATGAAGTATTTGTGTAAACTTCAACTGGATAGGCATCAACAATTGGCGTTGTTGAAACATTCCAATCTTCATCGGCATACAGCTCAACAACTTCTTGCAATGCCCCCTCACCTGCTCCAAGACAAATCAATTTGTGTGGAGTGCTACCATCGCGGGTGATTTTAAGATTGATATTGTCGTTGTAATCTTGCGAAAAATCAATCATTCCGCGCAAATCACGTTGTTCATCGATTGTCAATGTAACAGTTCCATCCGGAGTGTTTGCGGTTTGTTCAAAGTTCACAAACAAGCGCAATGAGGAATCCGCCGCCGCAAGCAGTTCAATAATTCCGTCATATGTCGGAATGTAGCGTTCGAAATCGTATGATCCAATTGAATAAGCCGCCGCCGCTGTTTCATACATCGAAGGCATCGGAAGCGTGTCAACAATATCTGACAATAATCCCGAAACAGTATAATAATCTTGTCCAACCGGAACGCCGATAATGAATTCTGAAAGAATCCCGCGCCATGTTCTACCAGTATAGATTATTTGATTTGATTCGATGTCTATTGTGTAGCCTGTTATTATTCCGCCGAATTCCGTATTATCCACAAAAACCCATGTTGAAACCTTGTTTTCGTTGTAAAGAAGTTTGTCAACGGAAGGAAGGTTCATTTTGATTTCGAAATCGTTTGTGATATTTGTCAAACTGTCCGTAATATCAAAATCGGCGGTGTAGTTATGCAACACCCCCGATGAATTTGTATTGTTCTCCAAATCAAAGCGAATATATATTAAATCCATGTTGGCTCACTTCTTCTTTCAATAGTTGTAAAGTCAAATTCGATTTCGCCATATGTGACCATAACCGAATCCCCAATTTCAACAAATGGTGAATAATCCTTGTCGCGGTATGCGAAAGCCGGTGTTTTTGTTCCGTCCAATTCAACAAGATTGATTTGTTTATCATTTCCATCGGAGATAATCTCAAGATATTGACCGCCATCGACATCAATGTTCACTTGAATTAGATCATCGTTGATATACATCGAAGGATTTGTCACCGCGCCATAAAATAGAATTTTATATCCGTTTCCAGTTCCGGAAAGTGATAATGTTACTGAACCCACCGCAACCCGCGAATATCCGTATCTATATCCCCTACCGATCACGCCTGATTTCTTTTCGTAATCTCGTCCTAAATCGATGGAAGATAAATCTGGATTAGTGTTGTTTATATGGATTGTGTTGAATCTTTTCCACACCGAATCCACCGCGCGGATGTTATATGCAACTTGCCTATCCATATAAAGTGCATACGAATAGGATGCTTCAGTAATAAAGCAATCTAACCGCCAACCGCGATAAAGCAAATATCCCGGTTCACCCGCGATCACATCAGCGGAGAAAATGTCCGTCAAAGCATCGCGCGCCGCTTTGAAGTCTTCCGCAACTCCAACGGTTAAAACATAGTTTTCTTTGTTCCGTCTAAAATTCTGAATCTGTCCAAACTGGACATCATATCCCCAAGACCAATTTTTTAGGTCGTCCGGTGTCATAAAATACGGATAATCATTCAAACAGACTTGCAGAATCCCATATCTGTTGTAATAGTATAATTTGTCTTGCATTGTAAAAAATTCGACCCTCTATTTTGCGTTTTAAGGCGTTTTTTATAGGGTGGTAATGGTAAAGTACCACCCAATTTGTGTTTGTTTTTCTGTCCTATGAATTTTGAGCGATTAGACGCATCAATTCGCGCTCGTTCCAATTAACCCTCTTTGGTTCTTCGCCCTGAACAACTAATTCAGTTAAAAGAACAACCATTTGCGCAAGCATGGCGTTCTGTGTTGAATTCGAATTGTCAAGCATCGTTTGAAGTTTTGACAAGGGTAAAATTGCTTCCGCGCCCGCTTCCCCTACTCCATGCAACGATCCATTTGCACCTTGAAGGAGTGTGGGTGATGTAAATATTCCGCCTTCTTTGTGCCATTCAACAGATAGTTTCGGGATTTTTCCTTTTAACAAATCGCCGATCTTCCATCCGGCTGGAGTGATTGCAAATTTCGGGACTTTCAATTTTGGAAGCTTGAATTCAAAATTGAACAGATTTTTAATTTTTTCAATAATTGCCCGAATGATGTCTTTTGCCGCTTCAATCGGTGCGGTGATTGCCGCTTTGATTCGTGCGAAAACATTTGTGACCATCGCAACCAAGCCTTCAAAAGAGAATATATATTTAAGGGTTTCCCAAAAGGCTGTTAATTTCTCTTTAATGTTCGTTATAACTTCGGTGACGGTTGCTTTAATTGCTTCGAACGCCTCTTTCAACTTGTTCCACAGTTCAATTGCCGCTTGCTTGATTTTATCCCAATTTTTATAGAGGAGTACGCCAAGCGCAATAGCCGCCGCAATCGCCGCGATCCACGGAAGAATTGCGGTTGTGACCGCTCCGATGGTTGTTCCCATTGTTGCAAGTAGTCCAGTAATTGATGAAATCGCAAATGCTATTTTTCCGGCAAGAAGCAACGCCGGAGCAATCAGCGCAATGATTCCCGCAATCGCTCCAATCAATGTTAGAACCGCGGGATTTAGTTTAGAAAGCCAAGCCGCGATTTTACCGATTGCCGCTGAAACCTTTTCCATAACCGGAAGAAGGTATGATGCAATTTGTGAACCTAATGTTTGGAAGGCAAGAAGTCCGGTTGCCTTTATCTTGTCGAGTTCATCTTTGAATCTATTCGCGCGATCAAGTGTTTCTTGATCTAACAATTGCATATCATTGTCTGCGAACATTTGAGCGACCATCACATATGTTTCGCCCATGTCTTCAATCAACGGATTCAAATCCGCCGCACTTCTTCCGAACAATGTCAATGCATATGCATCTCTTTGTGTTTCGTTTTCTATTGTTCCAAGTGCTTGAATTGTTTCATTGAAAACATCAGATGAATCGCGCAATTGACCATTCGAATCTAATATTTCAACGCCTAACGCTTTGAACGCATCCGCCGCATCGCCTGTTCCCTTGGATGCGGTATTCATCGCCCTTGTTAGTTTAGTATGAGAGCGAACCATTGTTTCAACCGGAACATCAACAAGTTCGGCGGTTAATGCGTACATTTGCAATTCATCGGTTGCAATGCCATACTTCTTCGACATTGTATTGAGATCATCTGCAAGTGCCGCGCTTTTATATGTTAATGCGCCAAGCGCACCAACAACAACAGCCGCCGCTTTGGATAATCCCATCATCGCTTGCCCCGCACGCGTGAAGTTATCACCAAGTTCCTTTGTTGCCGCGGAAACTTGTCCCATCTTTGAAGACTGTGCTGTTAGTTTCTTTTGCTCCGCGGTTAATTGTTTTAAAGACTGTTCTGCGCCAATGATATTCCGCCGCAAAGTCATGTATTCGTTCGAAGTTTTGTCAACACCTTGCGCATCAAGTTGTTTTTGAATAGCATTTAATTCTTTCAGCGAATTTTCTGTCTGCTTGATTTTCTGCGCCAAAAGTGTTTGTTTTTGCGCAATCAATTCCGTGTTTTTCGGATCAAATTTCAAAGCGCGGTTCACTTGTCCCAACGCTTTATTAACTTCTGAACCTTCGGACTTTATTTTCCTTAAAGCCTTGTCAAGATTCGTGGTGTCCCCGCGGAATTCAATTGTAATTCCTTTAATGTTTCCCGCCATATTTTATTAACCTAAAAAGGCATCCCAATCGGCTTGATTTGCCTTTCGTTTGCCCTTTCTTTTTTCTTCCTGTTCCGCTTCTTTTTCCGCTTCAAAATGCATGTTGGCATGTTCTATGCAATAATCCACAACTTGACCTAACTGCATCCGTTTAATATCTGATAATGTCAAACCGCGTGATGTTGCCGCAATGATTATGGTGTCAATGTTTATTTCTTCGCCTTCACGCTTTCCATCTTTTCGCGAAGGCTTTCGAAGTTTTTTGACGAAACAACGCCCGAAATTATCATTTCCAACACTACCGGAGCAATTATATCAAGCGGAAATGTTTCAAACTGTTTAATCCATCTTTTTGGTTCATCAATTGTTTCATCTTCACATTTCGCCATTGCCCAACATATGTTGATGAACGATGCAAATTCAAGTGAAGACAATTGGATTAAAGCATTTTCAATAGTTTGCTGATCTATTCGTTTTAACAAATCTTTGCCCTTGATTTTGCCACTTGAATCCGCGATGCCATCACCAATAAATTCAACCAACGCGGCAAGCATCGGCATCAGTTCCGGAATGATATCATGTCCGAATTGATCGCGAAATTCCAAAGTCCAACCAACATTGTTGTTCAAAGTCAAAGTTTGTTCGTTTTCTAAAGTAATTGTTTTTTTCATTGTTATCACCTTTTAAAAATACAAATTCACGGCGGGGAAAATCCCCGCCGCATGTGTTTGTTTTATTCGCTTACATCCGGAAGTTCGGGTGCGGGCGGATTGTCAAAAAGCGTTGAGTAACCCGCATCAGATTCCTTGTAGGATACCTGAACAATACCGGTTGCATTGTCACCTGTGACCGTGATGTCAATCGTTTCGGTGACAGGCTCTTTTGTTTCCTCAATCGTGGAATATTCGCGATTGATTGAACCAAGTGCAACATTATAGAGAATAACTCTTCTGGATTCGGCATCGCCTTCCGTCTGGAACGCAATGTATACATTCGGCTTGACAGCACCCTTGATATTTGCAAGACCGCCATCATCAAGCGTTATATATCCGAGAAAGTTTGTTTTGAAATCTGAATCGAATTTCGCAACTTCAATCGATCCGGTGAATCCATTGTTGGAGAAACCAGACCAATATTTAACATTGTCAGCATAGAAATCATTTGAATCTTCATCGGGATCAAGTGTGAGAGAAACAGCACCCGCCTGATGGTAGGGGCTTCCCATTGTTACATCACCGTCTGAATCGACTTCATATGTGCCAACGTAAAGTTCGGAAATTCCAAATTCGACTTTGTTCAAATCTGCCATTTTATTTCCTTTCTACACAAAGTAATAGATCACAAAGACTTCTTCCGAATCGATGAATGTATCTTCGCTTTTTTCATAGTTGTATCCATTTTCAAGAAGAAGTTCTTCGATTTCATCTTCAAGTTCTTCGTCTTTAATTGTGAAATAGTATTCGATAATATATTGATTGTTCCGATAAATCCATGTATTGTCACCGCCGAATGTGGTTTGACCGTTTCCACGATAAACAATAAATGGTGTTTTCACATCTTGTTTAAAGTGTGAATACGCAACCGGAATTTTCAATTCAGTTAAAACATCATATATCATTTTGTGTTCTTCCTAATCTTCAATTCAAATTCTTTATTCGCCCACCGTTCAACCGGCGCGATGTGTGGGATTGCCGCAACTCTTCCGCGCGTTTTTCCAAAAGAAACAAGTACATGCCCGAATTCAAGAAGGTGTGTTAATTGTGGTTGGCTACTGTTGTAAACAACATAGTCACCGTTTTTGTTTTTTCTTGCCTTCCATCCATCAGCATATTCACTACCGCCTGTCCTTTTGTTGCGGGGAGATGTTTCCTTCAATTTCGTTGCTGATTCTTTTGAAACAGTTTTCGCGGCATTATCTACAATTTCTTGAAAGTCCTTGTCAAAGGAATCCAACACCTCATTCAATTGAACGGAGAAATCACTTTTACTCACTTTCATCAAACCTTTCATTTCCGGTTCGTTCTTCAAGTGTGATTTCAAGTGAATCGCTTTCTTCCTTGCGATAAACACGGATCACATTATATCGAACGCCTTCGAAGTCAACTAACCTTTCCCCTTCATAGTCCATATAGTTTGAAAGAATAAGAACCAAGGAAGGTTTCAAGCCTAATTGCGCGGCTTGATAAAAATCGTTGGAGTAAACCGAACGCGGTTTAACAAAAACCGTTCGTTCGTTGAACATTTCGATTTCTTGTCCAATTGCATTTTGTTGAATTTCAGATTTTAGAAATGTCGCAACATTATCAAACATTGATATTCCCCCAATCGGTGTAACCGGTTGCTGTTACCAATTGCGCCTTTTGTTCATCATATGATTTTTTTAGCATCTCCCAATTGTCGGGATTGCCGAAATTCATCTTGCAATAAGTAATAACCGCGCGCGAAACAATAGCATCATATGAGGCGGGCACAACTACCCCTGCAATGCCAAGATCAGTTTCAGCCGCTTCAATCAGTTCGGTTAATTCATCATCGAATGCGGTTGTTGATATTCTTAATGCTGTTTTAACTTTATTTAACATTTCAAAACCTTTTCACACATTAAAGAATTGCGCGGGAGTTATCCCCCGCGCTTATAATTGTCAATTACTCACTTTCAACCGGCTTTACGATTGTTGCAAATCTATATGGAGCAACAACGCCGATGGCAACGAACATTCTTCCAACAATCTTGACAAGGTCTTGTTCCGCAAGCGAAAGATCATCAAACTTAAACTTGATTTCATCGCCATTCGGGAAGTTCGCCTTGATGCCTGTTCCAAGATCACCAACGATTACATATGGTTCGCCCTCTTCAGCCTCATCATAGGACGAAAGACTATTGTTGAAGATAACATCCATTCCCGCAAATGGATCAGCGAGGAGATATCCATCACTTGTTGTGATTGACTTGAACGCCGCCCATGTTGCCTTGTTCAGAATAACAACGGGATTTGTGGCTTCATCGGAGAGTGCGCCAAGCGCCTGAATAATAGCCGTTGCATTAACTTCCGAAGGAACCTGAAGAACAACCGGTGCTGTTCCCGGAGTTGTTGGAGAATTAACGATTTCGTAAACAGCAACATCATCAGCAAGCTTTGCAATCTTCTGTGCGATTTCATCATAAATGTATGCGAGGAATTCTTCGCCGCCGAGATCAAGTGCTTCATCGCTGATGGATATCCACTTCTTGAGTGAACGTGGAATGAGTTCAACAGTTCCGATAACGAGTTCTTCTTCAGCAATCGGCGTATCATCGCCTTCAACATGAACAGCCGCATCGGTTGCACTAACTTCATAACCAACTTTCAGATTGCCGCGGATATATGACTTGTCAACTCTTGACATGATTCCGGAGTTTTCCCAAGCGGTTCTTATATATCCTTCAACGATTTCCGGTACTGGAACAACGCCGTCATCAGCGTTCGTTGTAAGAAGCGCACGACATTCTGTTGCATCGCCGGTCTTTACATAATTTGCGAATGCATTGATATATTCGCTTGTGTTTCTAATTTCTTTGTTTGTCATTTTTTCTTCCCTTTCAACTAATGAATTAATTATCTTGCCGCCGCCTTTTGCGATTTCATCCATCTTCGCTTTGCGTTCTTCGGCAAGACTTTCATTTGTTTTAATCATTTCGATTAGAGTTTCCTTCTTGCTGATTAGAGCATTAGCCCTTGCTTCAACATCATTGGCGGGTTCTTCGGATGCTTCTTCTACTGCTTCCGGTTCTTCCGCTTCAATTTCTTCTTCGCGTTCCTCAATCACATCTTCGGTAGTTTCCACAACGGTGGGTTCAATGACCCCTTCCCTTGTGACTTCTTCAATCATGTTGTCGATTTCCGCGTTTGTTTCAGCAAGTTCCTCAAGAAGTTCATCTTTTGTCATTTTTTCGTCTGACATTTTAAAGTTCCTTTCGTCTTGCTTCGATTAATCGATTTAATAACTTTGTATTCTCTTCGCGCTTTTTCGCATTATCCAATGCGCGCTTCGCATTATCCAATGCGGAGCGATTATCGCGTGATTCGACATCAATTTCTGTTTGTTCATAAGCCGGAAATGTAACCGCTGAAACCTCATAAACATTCGCAATGCTTGTTATGATTCTGTGCGGTTTGTCTGTGTCCAAATCGCGCCATTCTTCACCGTCAATATCGAACATGAATGACATTCCGGAGATATCACCGCGGCTTATTGCTGAATATAGCGACCTTGCATCCGAATTGTTTTCCGTGTCAAGATTAACGCGAATTAGCATTCCTTCATTGTCAATTGTGAATTGCATTGTGGAATTTTCCGTGTTGTTTCTTGAACGCGCAAGCGGGATCATATCAACATTGTGGTTAATAAGAAAACGAACATCTTTCAAGTTCGTTCTATCCAATGCGCCGCGCGCTATTTCTTCCGTAAACATTCCAAGATCCGTAACCGCATCAAGAACAATCGGTCTTCCTGTTATGAAATTCCCATACCTTTCATTGTTTTCGGCATGGATTTCAAAATTAAAACTTCTTGCTTGTTTCATTATTCTTCCCCTTCTTCCGTAACATCATCAACATTTTGTGTTGTGTTACCTTCCGAATCTAATAAATAATATTCACCGCGAATTGTCGGAACATCGCCGCCCTCAATTGGCGGAAGATTCCAAATTTCGCGGATTTCATTTCTTGTCATAATTCCACGATCCGCCATTTGCGAAGAAACATCCAACTTGTCTTTGTTGGACAAATATTGCAAGCGGTTCGATGTTGCCATTATCGAAGACCCTTGTGCAATCTCACGATTTGTGAAAATCGTTTTTGTCATTGCTTCGGAAAACTGAATTGCAAAGACTTCAACACACCCTTCATAGAACGCCGACCAACTATCGCCATATGCTTTGTTTTGAAGCACATCTTCATTCACGCCGAAATAGTCAAATACATTAGTTCTGATTTGATTCATCTGATCAGAATCGACCGTGTATGGTTTAACATCGATTTGTTTAATGTCTTTGTACTGATTCGGGAATAGCAACATTCCGCCGTTGCCCGCTTCACCGGAAAGATTTTCTTCCGTGAATCTTTTGCGTTCCTTTGCTAAATCTTCCGGCTTTGCAAAGTTTGAAAGCGTTGCAATGAATCTATATGTCGCCGAATTCTTGACCGCTTCTTCAATGCCTTGATTGTTTAAATCAATCAATTTCATTGTGTCATTTAATGCGCGGTTGGATTCTCCAAAGAATTCATCTCTATACTGATGCTTTGTCAAGATGCAACAATTTTTAAATTCGATTGCGCCAACGCGACCATTCGAAAATTTATATCGCAACCACAAAACGCCGTCTTCGTCTTCAACAACTTCGCATCTTTGCGGAAGTATTGTTGCATATCCTGTGACATTCATTTTTTCATCGTGAATTGGCACAATGAAACAATTGTTTGTGACATCAAGAATTGTGCTTGCCCTATATAGAAACTGTGACCAAGTTTGAAAACCGTTCGGGGCTTGTTTCAGCAAGGTTTGAAGATTCGGTTGCGCCGTTCCAAGAATTTCAACTTTCAGTTTTGAAATATGGCGCGCCCTTGCATCAATCGCCGCGCGTACAAGTTCCGATTCATAGATTGCGCCATGCCAATTGCGGAACGCTGGTTTGTATGGTGTTAACGCTGTATAGAAATTTCGAAGTTCAGCAAGGTTTTGTGCGTTTTCTTGATCTGTCCCAAAAATACGATTAAAAAAGCCCATATTTTAATTTCCTTTATTTGACAATTGTTCACCTATTTCATTGAACCATTTTTGTCTAACTGTAAGCGCATCAAGAAGTGCCGCCGTTCCGTCAATGCGGGCTGTTGGAGTAATCTTCACCAACTTCCCGCGATTTCGTTCCGTTGACATTTTTATTGCGCTATTGAGTAAATGTATTTTCAATAAATCATTGTCACCAATGTTTATTTTTTTGTCTTTCATCATCCCTTCGGTTTCTTGAATAACGCCAAAGAGATTTTCACCTTGATATACATCATCACAATGGAATCCGTATGCTTCCATATCTTTGATTAAATATTGTGATGAATATCGGTCATAACCCACTTGTAGCGGATATATTTCATAATGTTCAATTAAAGCTTTGAACCATTCAAAGCAATCTTGATAATCAACGAAGTTTTCTCCGGAAAGTTTCAAAAAGCCGCGCTGAACATATGCGTTATATGGAATGCCGTCGCGTTCTGTTGCTTCCTGTATCTTTTCTGTTGGCATGAAGAATTTTGCAATAACATTCAGTATTCCGTCTTTCTCAATGACAACAAGGCAAGCGGTCAAGTCAACTGTTTGCGACAAGTCAATTCCACCCACCGCGTATGATCCGCGGAAATCTTCAAGTGTGATTTTCTTTTGACATGCTCCGGTTACTGTTTCTGCCGATAACCAAGCAAGCGAAGAATTTTGTTTTATGCAACAATACTTTGTGAGAAATTCCGCCTTCTTCGAAAGTGAATTTTCCGCGATTGCTATTTCTTCCAACAAGAAATCAACCGAAACCGAAACACCAAGATTCGGATTCGCTTTTGCAAGTTCGTTGATATCATTCCAAGCGGTCACATCATCAATCATATACAAGAACGGAAGGAATCTTTTTTCATTTGATTCGCCCATCAAAAATCTTGTTGCGCGCTTCATCAGTTCATCAAAGATTCCATCGTTTACATATCCGGAAGTAGTGATTGAAACAATAAGCGGTTGTTTCCTTGCTCCAAGCGCGGATTTCATAACTTCATATTGTTTTAACCCCTTGTCCCCTTCCCACGATGCAACTTCATCTGCAATTACCAAAGCGGGATTAAATCCGTCAGATTTCTTTGCGTTGAATGCAATCTTGCGAACGCTTGAATTCGTTTTTTTGATGTAATAATCACTTTTACGCGATTTAGTAATTCGTTCTAATTCGGAATCCATTTGAACAGATTGCCAAAAAGCGTTGTACACAATATCAGCCTGTTCAAGCTTCGGAGCAACACAAAATGCTTTTGCGCCGAATTCACCATCAGCGTAAACACAATATTGAATAATTGCGGAAGCAAACAAAGACTTTCCGTTCTTTCTTCCCATCAAGATGAAGCACTCACGGAATCGGCGCAAACCATTTTCATCAACGATTCCGAAGATTGCTGAAACAATCGCCTTTTGCCATAATTCAAGTTTTAATGTTTTCGGTGCAAGATCACCTTCGGAATGATGACATTTCGCTTCAATGAATTTTATTGCGTTGATTGCCTTCTTTTGGTCGAATAAGAATTCGCCTTTTTCTATTCCTTTGACCAAATATTCAAAGACAAGTTCAATCC
>Ga0310786_10003365_pt1 | contig 23300 bp, 23 predicted proteins | sample AusTroGonzalo_MG_FD_203881 | JGI IMG/M metagenome (GOLD analysis project Ga0310786, IMG submission 203881) | Bovine rumen microbial communities from tropical cattle in Woodstock, Queensland, Australia - Gonzalo_03 (v2) (version 2) | ecosystem: Host-associated > Mammals > Digestive system >...
TATATGCGTTAATATTGGGAGCGCTTACCCCTGTTTTTATTTTAGGACTGACTTCTTCGATAGAACCTTTGGCGCGAGACAATGTTTTATATTTCATACCGATCATCTCGGTGATATGGTGTATCGGATTAAAACACGTGGTGAAAAACAAAATGAAATCACAGATACCTTCCCTATGGTGGTTATTGGTATTTGTCTTGTCAGTAGTTAGTATGAAACCGGTACTTGTTATAGTTGTACTATGGCGGTCATGCCTGTTTTTGTATACAGGCATTGACTGGATTGTGTATACAATTATAGCATTAGTCTCGTTTGCTGGATGCCTGTTTTTTAGAGCCATAAAAGGTGCCATAATAGAATTCCTTGATGGAGATTTGAATCATACGGATGTGCCAACGTTTTATACGGCACCATTCTTGACGATGCAGAATTCAGAAGAAGCTTCAAAATATGAAAAGTAGGATGGCAGGCTGTTCACAGGAGGTTCTTTAATTCAGGTAAAACAATCAAAATGAATAAATTCTTGCAAAATGAGGGAGATCCTTAAGGAACTCCCTCATTTTGACATGAATTATTCAATAACACACAAATCGCGAATGGTAGAGGGTACCGTTTTTTCCATTTTCTCCATAAGTTCACGATGAGCTTTTAATGCGGTTTCGTCGCCGCTGGATTTTGCATTGAGAAGAGCATAGTAATGGCCCAGATAACGAAATTCCGCTCTTTCGGATGCAAGCATTGCATCAATGTATTCCTGTCTATAGAGCTCTTCGGTTTCCCAAACTCTCATAGCACATTTAAATATAGCTTCTTCCTCCGCTTTTTCCTGACCACCTTTGCGGATTCTGTAGTATCGGCTTCCGTCGTTAAAGAGAATACCGGTTGACATTATGCCGGGAATCATATTGAAAAGTCCCAATCCAACAGATACTGCCATCCATGTCAACAGAAACAGTGAGCGGGTCAGAATTCCCGGAATACCTACGATAATCCCAAGGATCACAGATGCGAGAGGGCCTGCCAAAAGGGTTCTTCCGAATATTTCAATATCTGCATCTTCTTCACAGGATGGAACGGCGCCGCCGATACCACACCAAAGCACCGGATTCTTTTCCAATCCGAAATGGATTCTATCATGGATGTCATTTCTGTATAATTTAAAAGGTCCAACTACCAATTGCATGAATTTCCAGCCTTGTAAGACGCCTGCGATTGCATGTCCCGACTCATGTACGATCGTTGATAGAAACATAGCGATAAAACCATACCCCATTGTTAAAATAAATAAACTTACTTTTTCCATTTGTTTGTTTTCTCCTTTTTTATGAATCTTTGATTTTGTGAATCTTTCGAATTTTATGAACGTATTTTGAAGCAGTTTTGCTTTCCGTGTATTCACCATATCTTTTTTTAGTAGGGTTGTCTATCAAAGGGTTTTGATAACCCGGAAAATAGTGGCTGAAATCAGGTGTCAAAATGCTTTCACATAAATAATCAAATCACGATTAGACTTTCTGAGGCCCATTCGACAAATTGATAGGTCGAAAAATAAATATATATTGACAGGCGAGGTATAATATGATATGTTATATAAACAATAACAGTTCTGACAGAATTATTGTGAAATTGACATTTTTTAAGTATTATCACAATACGGACTGTAAAGTAAAGCGGAGGAGGAAGTTAGAAATGAGAGGAATTATTTTTTGCGGGAGAAAAGAGTATGTTGCAAATAACAGGAAGAGGAATTCTTTGTTGAATTCGAATTCCGGTCGTGTGAATATCCTTGTTCTTGTAATTGTAGGAATAGTGGTTAGTTTAGTTGCTTTATGGGCTAAACTCTATTCAGATGCGGCTAACAGAAAAGTTGTTGAAGAGGTTGTAGATGTTGAAGACAAAACCGCTGATAAAGCTGTAGATGTTGAAGACAAAACCGTTGTTGATAAAGCTGTAGATGTTACAGACAAGTTTTTAAATGTAATGGACAAAGCGCTCGATCAGGCTTCAGAGGATATTGACGATGCAAAGGAACAGAACCTGGAATTGCAGGAGAACAAAGACAGAACAGATCGGGAATTTCAGGAGCATGCTGAACAAATGTCCCGGATGTTTAACGATGGAATGGACAAAATGAACCAGGAGTATCAAGAGGAACGTGACAGTATGCACCGGGAATTTCAGGAGCAAGATGAACAAATGTCCCGGTTGTTTAACGATGGAATAGACAAAATGAACCGGGAGTATCAAGAGGAACGTGAAAAAATGCAACAGGAGTATCAAGATTTTGCAAATAATAATGAAGTCGTAGAGTAGAAATAAGAATGCAATACATAAGAGCGGCGATGACAGTTTTGTTGTTGCCGCTTTTTTTGTGTATGAAAAAATGATATGCGGCTTGAATAAGAGGATTTCCGGATAGCCGAATATTAGCTGTTGACGATGGATGGATGAAAGACTATAGTAAGACTATCAATCCCGCTGACGGGGACGAATGTTCCGTCAGCGGATATCAGGCAGGGGAGAAATTAGAGAACCCGGCATGACACCATTTATATTAGGAGAGTTTGGATTATGAAGGATTCGGATTATAAAATATGTTCATTTTGCGGAAAAGGTGAGGATGAAGTCCGCAGTATATTTTCGGCAGGGGATCATCACATTTGTGAAGAGTGTGTGGAATATTGTTATAAAATGTTATATGGACCAATTGAGGATCAGCTTCGCGAGGAGGGCTTGCCGGGCTTTAGTAAGGAGATTCATCTGATTAAGCCGGCAAAGATCAAGGAAGTTTTGGATCAATATGTTATCGGTCAGGACGATGCGAAGATTTCCCTTTCTGTTTCCGTATATAATCACTATAAACGTATTATGAGTCAGGATGACGGTGATGATGTGGAGATTCAGAAAAGCAACGTGCTATTGCTTGGTCCGACAGGGGTCGGAAAGACCTATCTGGCACAGACACTTGCGAAGATACTTGAGGTGCCGTTTGCCATTGCTGATGCGACCACCCTTACCGAGGCGGGATATGTGGGAGATGATGTAGAAAATGTATTGCTTCGATTGATCCAGGCAGCAAATTATGATATTGAAGCAGCGGAGCGAGGCATCATATATATCGACGAAATAGACAAGATCGCGAGAAAATCCGAGCACACTTCTATAACTAGAGATGTCAGCGGTGAAGGGGTGCAGCAGGCGTTGCTGAAAATTATCGAAGGAACGATTTCAAATGTTCCGCCGCAAGGAGGAAGAAAGCATCCGACTCAGGAAATGATCAGAATCAACACGAAGAATATATTGTTCATATGTGGGGGTGCGTTTGACGGATTGGAAAAGCATATCATCCAGCGAACGGAAGCTTCGGGAATCGGATTCGGTGCTCAGGTTCTTTCGAAACAGGAAAAACTGGAAAATGTTTTCCACAAGGTGATACCCAAGGATTTGGTCAAGTTCGGACTAGTACCGGAGCTCGTCGGGAGACTGCCGGTCATCACATCCCTTGACGAATTGAATAAAGAAGCTTTGGTACGTATCTTGAGTGAACCAAAGAACGCTCTTGTGAAACAATATAAAAAGTTGTTCAGCTATGATGACATTAAACTGGATATCAAACAAGACGCTCTTGAAGAGATAGCGAACCGGGCATTGGAACAAAAGACGGGAGCCAGGGGGTTAAGATCTATTCTTGAGGCGATCCTGATGCGCACCATGTTTGATGCACCATCACGAGGTAACGTGAAGAAGGTGATCGTGACGGCGGATTGTGTGCGTAATAACCTGCCGCCGATTATGAAATGAATGCTAATATAACAGAAGATGACAAAATTGAGAATCGTTCTTGATTTTGTTGACAAGATGATTTTACGGTGCTATAATTGCGAACGGTTCTCAATTTGAGTAGGAGACAAATTATGAATTCACGTTCAAAGTATAGAACAAAGCAACGGGAAATACTGTTACAGTATTTTGAAAGCGTATCGGGCAGGCATATTACCGTCTGGGATGTTTGTGAATACTTCAGGGAACGGGGCGAGGCAATTGCTCAGGCTACGATCTATCGACAAATAGAAAGCTTTGTCAACGAAGGGATATTAAATAAGTATACTGTAGATAACGGCAGCCCTGCGTGTTTTGAATATGTAGGTGAACAGAGCCATGTCGATTCAAATATCTGTATTCACTGTAAATGCGAAAAATGTGGAAAACTTACGCATTTGCGAGGCGATGAATTTGAACAGATGTTTTATCGCATCTATGGAGAAGAATTATTCCGATTGGATCCGATCCGTACGGTATTATACGGTTTATGTAAGGAATGTGCCGGTGGCACAGAAGAAAATGTGTAGAAAGCACGAAAAGGTAATAAGGAAATGCAGAATTCGAAATGCGTAAAAAAGAATAGAATTGCTGCCGGTATCATGGGATTCATGATACTTTTTACTGTGCTCTTTTCGGCTGTTTATATTACGTTGGAGGCAGATCATGATTGTGAATGTGAAGACTGTCCGATCTGTGTCTGCCTTCAGCATTGTGAGAAAATACTTTTTCAGAGCGGAGAAGTGTTTTCCTACACCATAGCGGTGGTTCCTGTAATATGTCTATTATTACTTTCGATCCTTTTTAAATCCTCTTTTCTGAGGGAAACTCCTGTTACAAAGAAAGTCCGTCTGAATAATTGAAAACTTCCGATAAGGGTGAATCATGGCGATTTATCCGTTTTTTTGATGCGATACTGTTTTAAAATCGGAGGTTAAAAATGAGAAAATATGGAATCTTTATGATGGCCGTTATTCTGTTAGTGGGCCTTTTTTCTGCATGTTCTGCAGAGGATAGAAAGGTTGGGGACAATACGGCGATCAATGTTGATAATTTCAATGATCAGGGTGATGAGAAAAAAGTAAATAACAAGAATAAAAATAATGAGAATAATGGGATTCAAAACGAAGACAAAAAAGAAAAGCTGAAAATTGTAACAACAATTTTCCCGGAATATGACTGGGCCATGAATATACTTGGTGAGAAGGCAGCGGATGCAGATGTTACAATGCTTCTTGACACAGGTGTTGACTTGCACAGTTACCAGCCTACCGTGGATGATATCCTGAAGATATCTTCCTGTGATGTGTTCATCTATGTCGGCGGAGAATCGGACGCCTGGATTGAAGATGCGTTAAAAGAGGCAACCAACAAAAATATGATTGTGGTTAATTTATTGGAGTGCCTTGGCGACAACGTCAAAGAGGAGGAGATGGTGGAAGGCATGCAGGAACATGACCATGATCATGAAGATGCAGATGATCACGATCATGAGGATGCGAACGACTACGATCATGAAGATGCGGATGACCATGATCATGAGGATGCGAACGACCACGATCATGAGGATGCAGATGACCACGATCATGAAGATGTGGATGACCATGATCATGAAGACGAAGAGCCGGAATATGATGAACATGTATGGTTGTCTCTGCGGAACGCATCAGTTCTTGTAGAGAGTATAACCGAAGCGCTTCTGAAGGCAGACGCCGAAAATGCTGATATATACAAGAATAATGCAGCTTCCTATATTAGGAAATTGAAAGAGTTGGATACGGAATATCAGAAAACAGTCAGCGAAGCATCATTCCACACACTTTTGTTCGGAGACCGTTTCCCTTTTCGTTATTTAGTAGATGATTATGGAATTGATTATTATGCGGCTTTTGTCGGTTGTTCAGCTGAAACCGAAGCAAGTTTTGAAACGATCACATTTCTGGCCAAGAAGGTGGATGAGCTTTCTCTTCCAGTCGTCATGACGATTGAAGGAACGGATCATCGGATCGCGGAAACGATCGTTCAAAGTACGAAAACAAAGGATCAGCAGGTTCTGGCAATAGATTCCATGCAGTCTGTGACGGGAAAGGATGTTCAAGAGGGTGCAACATATCTTTCCATCATGGAGAAGAATTTGTCGGTACTAAAGGAAGCATTAAAGTAAGTATTAAAGTAGGAACTAAAGAAAGAATTAAAGTAGAAACTAAAGAAAGAATTAAAGTAAGGGAGTAAGGAAAGACCATACAGGAAGACAATAAGGAAGGATAAGAAAGACAAAAAAGAAAGACCGACAAGAAGGACAGAAAAAAGACAACAAGAAAAACAAAAAAGAAAGACAGAAAAGAAGGTAAAAAAGATTGTCGGGTCGAAGATTATGGAACGAAAGAAGTATTTATAAGGTAGGTGGAGTAATATGGCTTTGATCACTGTGAAGAATCTGTCGTTGGGATACGAATCGCATACGGTTGTTGAAGATCTTTCTTTTTCCGTAGATCAGGGAGATTATCTTTGCATTGTAGGAGAGAACGGTTCCGGCAAATCAACGCTTATGAAGACACTGCTTCATCTCAGAGATCCGATCGGCGGAAAGATTGTGATGGGTGACGGGTTGAAGAAGAATGAGATTGGTTACCTTCCGCAACAGACAGTTGTTCAAAAGGATTTCCCGGCATCCGTGAGAGAGATTGTGCTCTCCGGATGCCAGGCCCGCTGCGGATTTAGACCATTTTACAATGCGGAAGAGAAAAAAATGGCTGAGGAGAACATGGAGCGGATGGGGATCGCAGAACTGGCAGGTCGTTGTTATCGTGAATTATCCGGAGGACAACAGCAAAGAGTTCTTCTCGCCCGTGCGTTATGTGCGACAAAAAAAATTTTGCTTTTGGATGAACCGGTGTCAGGGCTTGATCCCAAGGTGACCGCGGAGATGTATGAATTGATTGCCGGCCTGAATAAAGAGGGGATCACGATCCTGATGATTTCGCATGATATTGCATCGGCAGTTCATTATTGCAGTCATATTCTCCATATCGGAGCCGTCAAATTTTTTGGTACTAAGGAAGCTTATTTAAAAAGTGATGTCGGGAAATATTTTCTGCTACAGCAGGAAGGCGGTGAGAAGTGATGCTGGCAAAAATAAGCACATATCTTGAATTTCCAATCGTGCGATATGCATTGATCGTCGGTATTCTCATCGCACTCAGTTCATCGCTTTTGGGAGTGACTCTTGTGCTAAAGCGCTTTTCTTTTATCGGCGACGGACTATCCCATGTGGCATTCGGAGCAATGGCAATAGCGACGGTTCTGAATCTTACCAATGATATGATGATCGTTATGCCGATTACGATCATCAGTGCGGTTTTGCTTTTGCGTACGGGACAGAATGCAAAAATCAACGGGGATGCCATCATTGCCATGATCTCGGTAGGAGCTTTGGCATTTGGATATCTGATCATGAATATTTTTTCAACTTCTTCTAATCTTACCGGGGATGTATGCAGCACGTTGTTCGGTTCAACTTCGATATTAACACTTACCATAAAAGAAGTATGGATCTGTGCGATTTTATCGATATTGGTGGTTTTGATTTTTGTGCTACTCTATAATAAGATTTTTGCGGTTACTTTCGATGAAACATTTTCGAGAGCGACAGGTGTAAATGCCGGTTTATACAATCTTGTGATTGCGATCGTGATTGCCGTTGTTATCGTGCTTGCAATGAATCTTGTCGGTTCCCTGCTGATTTCGGCGCTGGTGATCTTCCCTGCATTGTCAGCTATGCGCTTGTTTAAGAACTTTAAGATGGTCACGGTATTTTCGGCAGTATTGTCAGTAATCTGTGCGTTTTTGGGAATGATGATCTCGATTCTGGCAGGAACACCGGTCGGCTCTACGATCGTCGCGGCGGATGTTGTAGCTTTTGGACTTTGCAGTATAACAGGAACGTTAACAGGAGGTAGAAAATGAAAAAGAGAGTGCAATTTCTCTGCGGGTTAGCGATTCTGTCAGTCATGGCAGCATGCGGTAAACAGAATCCTGCTTTGGACCCGAACACTTCGAATGCGGCGACTATTGATCTGCCTGCGCAGACAACCGAAATAGGAGAGGGCACTGTGTCGGAATCAGACAGCGCGAAACCGGAAGACGGAGAAAAGAGTATAAAACAGGATGAGGAAGCAGAAGCACAGGAGAGCGGCAGCGCGGAAGCGGAAGTACAGGAGACCGGCAGCGTGGGAGCGGAAGTACAGGAGACCGGCAGCGTGGGAGCGGAAGTACAGGAGACCGGCAGCGTGGAAGCATCCGGGCAGAGTTCGGGCGGGATAGACGTCGATCTGGCAGCACTATCAGGGACGATGGTTTATGCTGAAGTTTATCATATGTTGACGGAACCTGAGCAATATATCGGTAAGACAGTGAGAATGAGCGGGCAATGTAATGTATATTATGATGAAGTGACAGATAAAACATATTACAGTTGTATTATTAAAGATGCGACAGCATGTTGTGCCCAGGGCATAGAATTCGAACTTGCGGACGGGTATGATATTCCTGAAGAAGGCGATGAAATCTGTGTGGAAGGCGTGTTTGATATCTATTTGGAAGGAGAGAACAGCTATTGTACTTTGCGAAATGCAAAACTGGATAATCTATAAAAGAAAGCTTTTGATGTGGGATGAATTTTGATGAGGGAAAACAGTTCCGGCAGATTTATCCTTTATCCATTTTAGCTACAGAATTCTTGCATATTACCTAATTTCGGGTTATGATAAAAATAGAAATGATTCCTCGTCGTTTTTGAATACAGTGAAAGTCCATGATAAGGTTCTGATAGGGAAGAGATGTTGGATATAATGGGAAAAGCGGAGGAAACGCATGACAGAGTATTTTATTTACTATGCATCAATAAACTTCGTTGGATTTATCATATTCGGAATTATGCTGGCGCATGATTGTTTAGGGATTGACAGGCAGGAAAAGCAACTTAGATATGATCAGACTCTTGTTGCCTTTATGTGTTATTTCTTGTCCGATGCGGTCTGGTCAGGCGTGGATGCGGGAATCTTTCCGGTCAGTCGGTTTTCGGTGGCCTTTACAGCGTTTATCAATTTTGTAATTATGACAGTGATCACCTACATGTGGCTGTCATTTGTGATGGCGCTTGAGCAGATTCCGAACAGAAACAAACCGTCCACGCGGGCTTTGCTGGGGCTACCTTTTTTGATCTCAACTGTTGCATTGCTTGTCACATATTTTGTGAAACCGATTCTTCTGATAGATGAGAATTGTAAAACAACCCGTGTATTTGATGCATTTCTTGTGGTTATCCCATATATCTATATTCTTGGTGTAATCTTCTATACGATGAGAAGAGCCATTCACGAGGAGAATCCGGAAGAAAGAATAAGACATCTTTGTATCGGGCTGTTCCCGGTTTTGGTGGTAGTCGGGGGACTTATGCAGATACTCCTAATGCCCAAATTACCGATCTTCTGTTTTAGTTGTACAATTCTGATGCTGATCTTTTATATTCAGTCGATGGAAGCGCAGATTTCTACGGATCCATTGACAAATCTGAATAACAGAGGACAGCTTACTCGTTATGTTGTTCAGAGTAGCAATATGCATATCGACGGGAGATATACTTATGTAGTGATGATAGATGCCAATGATTTTAAGTCTATCAATGATACCTACGGACATGCTGAGGGAGACGAAGCGCTTGTTATGATTGCGCAGAGCCTGGTAAGTGCAGTTAAGAATCATACAATACCTATGTTTCTTGGACGATATGGTGGAGATGAATTCATACTGATCGCACATCCCGCAAAGGAAGAAGAACTTAAGGATTTAATAGCAAACATCCGTGAGAATATCCGTTTGAGATGCGAAAGTGAAAACAAGCCATATATGTTGACAGTTGGCATCGGTTATGACGCTATGATCGGTGAGAATGATACCTTTCAAAAATGTATGCAGCGCGCGGACAGAAAGCTGTATCTGGACAAGGAATACATCAAGTTAAGCCTTAAGAAATAAGATGACGACAAATAACTGTATACTTGCATTTTTCGATCATCGGATTTATGAGTTTCTCAGTAAGTCCGGTGATTTATTTTTCTTTACTTTGCTCTGGTAATTCGGTATACTAAAAATAAGTGCAATCCGTGACATGACTTGGGGAATATGGAGCTTTGCCCAATATCATAGCAGCACAAAATTATACAAAAGAAGAGGGGGAGTGTAGTAATATGGCAAATCCGATTTTACCTTTATGGGAGTTTATTCCGGATGGAGAACCCAAACAATTTGGGGACAGAGTTTATTTGTATGGTTCGCATGACAGATATGGGTGTGATCAGTTCTGTGATTACAAGTTGAAAGTTTGGAGTGCGCCTGTAAGCAACCTGAATCATTGGACATGTCATGGTCATATTTTCCAGACGAGGCCGGATACCGATCATGAAGCAAGTGAAACCTATACGGATCGCGAATTGTATGCGCCGGATGTGGTTGAGAAGGATGGAAAATACTATTTATTTATGTACATAGCTGGTTCGAAGGGTTGTGTCAGTGTAAGTGATACGCCGGAAGGTCCTTTCCGTTTCTTATCTACATATGAATATGCACCCGGGGATGAAGGCGACGAAGGTGTTTATAATGATCCCGGTGTTCTGGTGGATGATGACGGAAAAGTTTATATATACTATGGATTTGAGGGGTCCAATATGAATGAGTTGGATCCGGAGACCATGTACAAGGTGATTCCCGGAAGCTTGAAGAAGCATGTTTTGGATGACCGGTTGGTGGTTCCTGCGAAGCGTCGCTTCTATGAGGCGAGTTCTCCCAGAAAGATCGGTGATACCTATTATTTGGTTTATTCTCCCAGAAAGGGATGCAGGCTTGCGTATGCAACGTCCGATTCTCCGACAGGTCCCTTTACTTATCGCGGATACATTATTGACAACGGAGTTGATTATCCGGGTGGGAACAATCATGGTTCTCTTGTAAAGGTCGGTGATCAGTGGTATGTATTCTATCATCGTATGACCAACGGATCCCTTTTCTCCAGACGTGCCTGTGTGGAAAAGGTCGAGATTCTGCCGGACGGAACCATTCCGACAGTTGTGATGACTTCCCTCGGTTTTGAGGATGCACTGACTCCTTATGAGCCTGTGAAGGCGGAGATTGCATGTGTGCTTACCGGAGGATGCTTTATTACAGAGAAGGATCTGTTCCGCAAAGTGATCACACAGATCAAGGATGGTTGCGTGATCGGTTATAAGTATTTTGATTTTGGTGAGGATGATTCCACGAAGACCATGGAGCTTGCTGTGAAGATATCAGGTATGGGTTGCAGAGGTCTTTTGCATGTTTTGATTGACGGAACGGAGACAGATCCGGCTGTAGTAGCGGCGCAGCCTGATCCGGAACCTGAGAATCTGGATGCATTGCTTTCCGAGGGTGAAGAGGAAGTTGTTGAGTATAGTACCAGTGGAAGAAAGCAGCTTGGCACACAGATCGGTACATTAGAGATTGGTTTGGGAGACGGAATTTACCGTACCAGAGTTCAGAAGGTGACAGGGCGTCATGCTTTGTATTTCAAGGCAGATATTAATCTTCCGAAGGAAGAGTGGACCAGCAGTTTCTTTGATGGAAGAGTCATCTGTGAAATCGAAGAATTTGTATTTATGAAATAAAAAACTTGCGTTTTTTTGTAAAAACGATTACAATATGCCAAAAGAATATTTGCGGGAGCTTGTATGACAGGCTGAGAGGAAGGTATGACCTTCGACCGATACCTGATTTGGATAATGCCAACGTAGGGATGACTGATCATTTTTTGCAATGTACATTAGGGGACCAAATCGGTCCCCTATTTTATATCGTAGGAAATCCGGAGGAATTTCCTATGGAAAGGAAGTGGTAATGATCCCCGGATTGTTCCGGGCATGTGCAAGGGGAGCGCCTTGTATATGAGAATAGCGATGGGAAGCCGTGTTTCGGCGTGAGAGGGGAAAATAGATTCCCGACCGAACAAAGCAGATTCTCTGTTTTGTATAGTAAAATTTGAAAGAGGTATAAAAAATGAAACATTCTCAAAGTTTACTGAAAATGGTCGTTCTCTCCATGCTGATCGCGCTCGGCGTCGTGATCTCCCCGATCCTTCGCGTGGAGGGAATGTGTCCGATGGCACATTTTATCAATATTGTTTGTTCTGTTATGTTGGGACCGTGGTATTCGCTCCTATGCGCTGTTTCGATCGGTATCATTCGAATGACAGTGATGGGAATTCCACCATTAGCTCTAACCGGAGCAGTTTTCGGTGCATTTCTTTCCGGGATCTTCTATCGTCTGTCAAAGGGAAAACTGGTTTGTGCTGTGCTTGGAGAGGTGATCGGAACAGGTTTGATCGGCGCAGTCATGTCCTATCCTGTCATGACATATTTGTATGGCAGACAGGGACATAGCTGGATGTTCTATGTGCCGTCTTTTACATGCGGCACTTTGATCGGTGGGAGTATAGCATTCTTCTTCCTTCGAAAGCTCGCAGACAGCGGAATGCTTGGAAGGATGCAGGCGATGCTGGGATCATGCGTATATACGGATAAGAGCACGGCTGTTTCCAATGCACTTTCTATTGCAGCATTCGGACCGATTGTCTTCGTACTCCTTCATATTGCACCAGGAATTTTTCATGCAGAAAGTCCACTATGGCCCTATCTGGCATATGGAGCGCTGGTTCTGTTTGTTTTTGTGGCGGTTGTTTACTATGCAATAAAGTCGGGGAGGAATAGGAAAGGTGATCAGTAAATTACGAAAAGATTTGAAAGAAAGACACCCTCTGATTCATTGTATTACCAATCCGATATCGATCAATCAATGTGCAAACGCTGTTCTGGCAGTGGGTGCACGGCCCATGATGGCGGAACATCCGGAGGAGGTTTCCGTGATCACAGCAAATGCAGGAGCTGTTCTCCTAAATATGGGGAATCTGACAGATGTACGAAAGGAATCCATAAGGATTTCTGCGAAGGAAGCCAATCAAAATGGAATCCCCTTTGTACTGGATGTATGCGGGGCATCCTGCCTCCCAAGCAGAAGAGATTACGCACTTTCTTTGATACGGGAGGCAAAACCGACCGTGATCAAAGGGAATTATTCCGAAATCATGGCGTTATGCAATCCGGATTACCGCTCATCAGGTGTGGATGCCGAAGGGGTCAGCCTTGAAAGTGCCAAAGAAGCAGCAAGAACATTGGCAAAATGCTTTCAGACAACGGTTCTCGCCAGCGGAAGCATTGATTTGATCACGGATGGTCGAAGAATCATTTGTTGTTATAATGGAACTCCTCAGCTGGCTTCGATCACGGGAACCGGCTGTATGCAGGGAGCACTCTGCGCAGCGTATCTGGCGGTGGCGGATACGGCGCTCTGCGCGGCAGAGGCAGCAGGCGTTATGCTTGGCGTTTGTGGGCAATTGGCGCAGACGGATAAAGGAAGCGGTAGTTTTGCGGTGAATCTCATGGATGAACTGTCCTCGATTACGGATGATACGTTATCTGATATGATTAGATTGGAAGAAGGATATTTCGATGAATAAAAAGTTTGACACAACACTCTATTTTATCACGGACAGCACCGGTTTTGAGCAAGACGAGTTTTTGAAGCGTGTGGAGGCAGCACTTCGAGGTGGTGTTACACTTGTACAAGTCCGCGAGAAGGAACGGACAACGAGGGAATATCTGGAACTTGCGCAGAAAGTACATGTGTTGACACAGAATTACAGTGTTCCGCTCATTATCGATGACCGTTTGGATGTCGCAATGGCAGTAGATGCTGAAGGTGTGCATCTCGGACAAAGTGATCTTCCGGTAGAGATCGCAAGAAGATTTCTTGGAAGTGAAAAAATAGTGGGTGCAACGGCAAAGACGGTGGATCAGGCCCTTGAGGCATATCGTCAGGGAGCGGATTATCTTGGCGTTGGAGCAATCTATCCGACAACAACGAAAGTTAAGACGATTCTGACTTCTACGGATATGCTTCGCCGGATTTGTGAATCCGTTCCGATCCCTGTGAATGCCATCGGAGGTCTGAATAAAGACCGGCTCGAAATTCTTGCCGGAATTCCGATCGCCGGCATCTGTGCTGTTTCAGCAATCATGAAGGCACCGGATCCGGAGACAGCAGCGCATGATCTGCTTAGTGCATATAAACAATTGCAGGAGTTGTAAAGGAGCGAAGTAATCTGAGAAAGGAAAAGGGATATGAATACTGTACTTACGGTCGCTGGAAGTGATTCGAGCGGCGGCGCCGGGATCCAGGCGGACCTAAAAACAATGACTATGAATGGTGTGTATGGCATGAGTGCCATTACGGCCCTGACTGCTCAGAATACGACCGGTGTCCGTGCAATCATGGAGGTTACCCCGCAATTTCTGGAAGCGCAGCTGGATGCAATATTTGAAGATATCTTCCCGGATGCGGTAAAAATCGGGATGGTGTCATCGGCGCCCCTGATAAAGACAATAGCAATATGCCTGAAGAAATACCATGCGAAAAAGATTGTCGTCGACCCGGTGATGGTTGCGACGAGCGGCGTTTCTTTACTTGCGCGGGATGCTGTGGAAATTTTGAAACAAGAGCTTTTACCGCTTTCCTGTGTTGTAACGCCGAATATTCCCGAGGCGGAGATCCTTTCCGGAATGAAGATTGCTACGGCGAAAGAGATGGAAGAAGCGGCTGAAAAGATTGGCAGGCAATACAAGTGCAGTGTCCTTCTGAAGGGGGGACACAGGATCAATGACGCCAATGATCTGTTATATGATAATGGCGAATCTATCTGGTTTCAGGGAAGACGGATTGATAATCCCAACACGCACGGAACCGGATGTACCCTTTCGTCTGCAATCGCGGCGAATCTTGCAAAAGGATTTGACCTGAAAAAGGCCGTGGAAAGATCAAAAGAATACCTGTCGGATGCACTTGCTGCGGGCCTTGATCTCGGCAAAGGAAGCGGTCCGCTGATGCACAATTATGCGTTAAGCCGAGCATGCGAAGACCAAAAGCAAAAGCAGTGATTCCCCGAATCGGATTAGATTACGGAGTATCATAATAAGGGGTAGCCGGAGTATTACAGAATTGTTATAATAGAAAGGAAGTTAGAAATGAGAGAGTACACGACGCAGATGGAAGCAGCCAGAAAGGGTATCATTACACCTGAGATGGAGAAGGTTGCCGCAAAGGAATATCGCAGCGCGGAGGAGATCAGGGAGCTGGTTGCAAAGGGACAGGTAGCAATCTGTGCCAATAAGCTTCACACTTGTATTGATCCGAATGGCGTGGGTTCGATGCTTCGCACAAAGATTAATGTAAACCTCGGGGTGTCCCGGGATTGTAAGGATTATGATATTGAGATGAAGAAGGTTATGGCCGCCGTTGATATGGGAGCGGAAGCAATCATGGATCTGTCTTCCCACGGAAATACGCAACCTTTTCGCCGTAAGCTGACATCGGAGTGCCCGGCTATGATCGGAACGGTACCTGTCTATGACAGCGTGATCCATTATCAAAGAGATCTGGCGACTTTGACTGCGAAGGACTTTATTGACGTCGTGAGACTTCATGCACAGGATGGTGTGGATTTTGTGACACTTCATTGTGGCATTACCCGCAAGACGATCGAACAGATTAAGAAGCATAAAAGAAAGATGAATATTGTATCCCGGGGAGGGTCGCTGGTATTTGCCTGGATGACCATGACAGGGCAGGAAAATCCGTTTTATGAGTATTATGATGAGATTTTGGACATTTGCCGGGAATATGATGTTACGATTTCACTCGGTGATGCATGCAGACCCGGTTGTCTTGCGGATGCCAGTGACGTCTGCCAGATCGAAGAACTCGTTCGTCTCGGAGAGTTGACGAAACGTGCATGGGAAAAGGACGTACAGGTGATGGTAGAGGGTCCCGGACATATGCCGATGGATCAGATTGAGGCAAATATGAAGATCCAGCAGACGATCTGCATGGGTGCTCCCTTTTATGTGCTCGGACCGCTTGTAACTGATATTGCACCCGGATATGATCACATTACTTCCGCAATCGGAGGTGCTATCGCGGCGGCTTCCGGAGCAGCGTTTTTATGTTATGTAACACCGGCTGAGCATCTTGCGCTGCCGAATGTCGAGGATGTAAAACAGGGGATCATCGCGTCTAAGATTGCCGCGCATGCGGCAGACATCGCAAAGAAGATTCCTCATGCAAGAGATATCGATGATGCAATGGGTGATGCAAGAAGAGAGCTCGACTGGGAAAAACAGTGGGAATGCGCACTTGATCCTGAGACAGCAAAAGCAATCCGTGACAGCAGATCACCTGAGCACGATGATACATGTTCCATGTGTGGAAAATTTTGTGCGGTAAGAAGTATGAACAAAGCGTTAAATGGGGAATATATAGATATCCTCTAGAATTCGTTTTGTTCCGCGCAAGCTGTTTTAGCGAAAGGAGACTGTTATGCCGGACGAAAACGAAGATCTGATCCGAGATATCCTTCAACATCTGGATAGTGAGGTTGCGCAAGGTGCAGCGAGAATGAGCGTGGAGATGGATGAATCACAGGAAGAATATGCCAAAGTATCGCATAAATGCTGTAAAGTATATGGAAAAGACGCAAACAGGATCGTCGGAGATCTGGACGCATATTCGGATTTATATTTGAGTGAGATGAAACAAAAAGGCGAGTTATAAAAAATGATCCGGTATATGACTGATGTACCGATATGGGTCAGATGCTTCTGACAGGCTGTAAACTGACAGACAAATAATAAAAGTGTACCGACGAGAAAGTCGGAGAAAGGACGGGGATTATGGAGTACAGATTCACGAAAAACAATTTTGAGGAAGAAGTTATAAACAGCAATATACCGGTATTGGTAGATTTTTATGCAGACTGGTGCGGACCCTGCAAAATGATGGGGCCGGTAATAGAACAGCTTGCAGAAGAGTTTGAGGGAAAGGCTAAAGTAGGCAAGGTAAATGTTGAAGATGACGATGAACTTGCTGCCAGATTTCATGTGATGAATATTCCGTTCTTTGCGCTTTTTAAGGATGGACAAATGGTGGACACTCAGATTGGAAGAGCAAATAAAGAAATCCTTGCGGACAAGCTGAACGCTTTGTTGTGATAAGGTAAATTTGTAATCGAAAAAAGGATATAGACATTATGGGGAGATGCCCTGTGTCTTATATCCTTTTTTTGTTACAAGATCGTTATTTCATTTTATTCTTCTTCTCTTTGGATCTTTTATCGTTTATCTCATCCATATGTTCCGCGGTAATAAGTTCCACATGATTTTCTCGTGCCCAGGATACGCAGCCCTTAAGGACTGTGGGAAGAAAGACTCTCGGGACATTCACGAGTTTAGCACAGGCTTCGTCTGTGAACTTAATATGATCATCTATCCTGTCGGCGGCATATCTTACACTTTCGATGGTAGTGGATCTTATGGGAAGAAGTTCCGGAAGTGCACGCCGGAATTTCGCATACCAAAAGTTCTTGCTGTCACGATATCCGTAATCTACGGGAATGCGGGGGAAATCCTTCGCTTTTACTCCGTTCAGGATTGCGTTATAGTACCTCTCCTTCATGAGGATCTTATCAATCTTCAATATGAACGTAGCGCCGAATTTGGAAGTGATGCCGTTAAAGTCATGGTACGGAGGTTCATATCCGTCAAGCTGTCCGGGGTGATCCTGATCTGCACCGTCGAGTTCCCTGACCCAGGTGCACTCAATGACCTGGAAAGCTTCCGTTACTACCTGAGGTCTGTCATCACCTTCTGCGAGGCCTTTCTCAAAAGTGAACTTACAGTCTTTCATCTTCTCTTCCGGAGTATCTCCGGGCCAACCAAGTCTTACAACTTCCTTGAAGGTCTTTTTGTCGTCTGTGACGAAATTTATTGCACACTTCCCGTTACGCAGGATGTTTTGTGCAGTGTTGGAGGAATTCCGGGCATTCAGAAGCATTGCGTAGTAATCTCTTCCCGCTACATAGTATGGCTGTACGAGACTATAAGGACCTACGGTAGTCTTACCATTTTCCGTTAGCGTACTGATAAGTACTGTAGGCATCGGAAAGAAAAGAGACGTCTGATAGAAATTATCTACTACCCGCAGGTCCTTAAAGCTGCCCATAACACACCTCCCTGGTATTAGCAAAAATCGGATGGTTTATGAAATCCCAAACAGATCGCTGTATGCTTTGAGCGCACCGTCTGTCTCATGAGCAAGTACCTTCTTTGCAAGTACCTTACCCAGTTGAACGCCCTCCTGATCGAAGCTGTTTACATTCCATAGGAATCCCTGGAACATAATCTTGTTTTCATAGTGGGAGAGCAATGCACCCATGGTTTCCGGTGTCAGTTTTTCGCCGATAATGATGCTTGACGGACGATTTCCATGGAATTTTTTATTGTTGTCTTCGTTGTCCTTACCACAGGCGAATGCCATGATTTGAGCCGCTACGTTTGCACAGAGTTTCGTTTGGCTGGTACTGCCTTGAATCGTTACGTCAACACCCAGCTGACTTTCTTTGAAACCTATGAATTGCAACGGAATAATATCTGTTCCCTGGTGAAGCAGCTGATAAAAAGAATGCTGGCCGTTGGTACCCGGTTCACCAAAGAGTACGGGACCGGTAGGATAGTCTACAGGTTCTCCAAAACGGTTTACGGATTTCCCGTTAGATTCCATGTCTGCCTGTTGCAGATGTGCAGGAAAACGGCTGAGAGCCTGGGAATAAGGAAGGAGCGCCGTGGCCGGGTAACCGAGGACGTTTCTTTCATACACGCCGATGAGAGCATCGAGTAGTGCTGGGTTCTCTTTCAGATTCAGATTTGTTGCAAGTTTGTCCTCTTCAGCTGCACCATTCAGGAAGCGCGCGAATACTTCGGGAGTGTATGCCAGTGAAAGGATTGCACCACCGACAGCTGAGGTGGAGGAGAATCTTCCGCCGATATAATCATCCATAAAGAAGGCGCGCAGATAGTCACTGCTGGTGGCAAGGGGTGAAGTTTCGCTTGTCACGGCTATCATATGATTGGATGCATCGAGACCGGCGTTTTTCAATGCGTCTTTCACAAAAGACTCGTTTGTCAAAGTTTCAAGAGTGGTGCCGGATTTTGACACCAGCACAAACAAAGAATGTGCCACATCGATTCCGGCCAGTACGGCGGCGGCGTCATCCGGGTCAACATTACTGATGAACTTTGCTTCCATGTTGAAGTTGCCGGTTTGCTTTGCCCAGTTTTCCAAAGCAAGATAGATAGCGCGGGGACCGAGATCGGAACCGCCGATACCGATTTGAACAACCGTTGTGAATTTTTCACCGGCAGCATTTGTGATTTTTCCGGAATGTACATCATTAGCGAATTCTTCAATTTTCTTTTGCTGTGCAAGATAAAACTCTCTCTTGTTTACACCGTCTTTAACGACGGAATTGCCAAGCTGACCGCGGGTGAGTTGGTGAAGTACAAGGCGTTTCTCGCCGGTATTAATCACATCGCCGTTATACAGTGCTTCGAATTTTCCCAATAGTTGAGCTTCGTCAGCAAGTTTTTTTAATCCATCCAGAATGTTTTCATCTACAGCTTTAGCAGCATAACAGTAGGTAAGGCCGGCTGCCATGGGCATTTGATAAGTTTTCACACGATTTGCACCGCTTTCTCCGCTCATTACATCTTTCAAACTTACTTTTTCCTTTTTGGTAAGCTCCTTGAAAGAAGCAAGAGTATCAAGATTATTCCATGAAATCATGATCGATACCTCCTCTATGGTTGTTCTGTGTAATATACGATGTATTGATGAACCGGTTGGTCAGTAAGGTCCGGTCCCATTTAGGATTATAACTGATTGCGGTATGATATTCAAGAGGAACGGGTAGGATAGCTAAATTACTCCAAAGCAGAAAGAAATTGGGGGCATATGGTGTTTTGCCCCCAATTGATGATACGGATTGTTCGTTGCAGTGCAACTCTCTATACGATCGTGATCTGTGCTTCTTTGTCCGCGCTGAGTTCCAGCTTTGCGGAGAGATTGCCGCTTGTCAGTTCGTAATTGCCTTTGAAGCCTTCGAAACGGATCCTGCCGTCTGCATCGGTTTTCAGAGTATCATTTGTAGACCAGTCCTCATGGATGAGCTTATACAGCGCATGATAGGAGGGTTTTTCCACATTGTCTGTGTGGACAAATCCTGCAGGTGCATGCAACCATGCGTCATCTGTGAAATTCCATGTGGTAATGGCCTGTACCAGCGGATGTTCGAATAAAATAGTATACATCTCGGAAATTTCTCTGGCTTGTCTCTCCTCGCCTTCAGGTGTGGATGGCCAGGTGTCTACCTGGAAATCATTGAGATCTACGATGTGTGCTGGCATGATTTCACCGGAGATCAGAGTATTTTCCGTAAAGTGGATTGGAAGTCCGAAACGGGAGAAACGCTCCAGAACATCCTGCAGTTTTTCTGCACCCCAATAACCCTGATGCTGGTGAGATTGGATACCAATGGCGCTGATAGGTACACCTGCTTCCAGGAGTCCTTCCAACAGGATCTCATATGAGACGCTGGTATTAAAGTCATTAATAAGAAGTGTGGCATCTGGGTTGTATGCTTTTGCCTCTTCAAAGACCGCCTTGACAAGTTTGATCCTTCCAATGTCCTTGCAGACCCGTGTGATCGCATTGTCGTATTTATCGAATACGGGCATGATCACGACTTCATTGATGACATCCCACATATCGATGACTCCCTTGAAATTGGAGACATCACGTTTGATCCGTTCCAGTTGCAGACGAAGGATTTCTTCGTTGGAATATTGCATTAACCAGTCAGCGCATACAGTGTGCCAGCAAAGAGGATGTCCCTTGGCAGTCACACCACGCTCCTGTAACCATTTTGCGGCAGCCATGGTGGGTTCTTCCAATGTTTTACCCTGCTCCGGCTCATATCGCCCCCAATAGAAAGGAAGAGTGCCGAAATTAAAGAGCTTCAGCCATTTTTCCATGCGTTCTTCTAAAAAAGCAGTATCGTGTCCTGCTTTTTTTGCCATCATTAAAGCGAGGGTGTCGAAGGCACCGCATCCGAATAAGAACTGGTGTGAAAGCTGTTTTACAGTGACGGTAGTATCTGAAAGGGGTGTACCGTCTGCGCGGACTAAACGAATGTCAGCAGTAGCTTTGCGATGAGATAATATGCTCATAGTATATCCTCCTCATAATTATATGACATTATGGATCGTTTCGTAGAAATGTTTTGAATTTCGAGTGATTCCGAAAATAAAAGCGCTTATAATAAGTGTAGTGGATTTTGAGAAAGAATTCAATGCAGTAATTGTCCTTTTTCATGTATTTTTTTGTTCATAAAACAGACAATTAGGAATGCTTTTTGTTGACGTAGTTTTCGCGATTTGCTTTACGAATGTTTACAAAACGCAAAATAAACACTATAGTAGAAAACAACAGAAATACAAACATACTGTGAGAAGCGATCGATCGCAGTCAAAAGGAGAGCTTTCATGAGAGTAATAGAAAGCTGTGCGGAGTGTTTATACGATAAACAGGCGCACTTAACAAATGATAGAGAATATTTAGGTCAGGTCCGTAAGATCTTAGATGAACGGGGCGAAAATGACAGTGCACCATACCTTGTTTTCCGCTTTAATCAATTGTATGAAAAGTGCTTTGGGAAAAAAGCATCATACTGTGAAATCAAGCGAAAATACAATGATCTTGTGCTTTCCATGGAGCAGAACCTGCGAGGGAGGATCGAAGCATCTGAAAATCCGCTGAAGACGGCATTTCTTTATGCCCGTATCGGAAATTATATTGATTTTGGTGCAATGAATCAAGTGGAGGAGGCTGTTTTCCTTAGTTTGTTTGACAATATTTCCGTGAGCAGCAGTGATGAGAAGGTGCTGGAGTCCTTTTGGCGACAGTGCGAAAGCGCTTCAAAATTCTTATTGATCGCGGATAATTGCGGAGAGATTGTTTTGGATAAGATTTTTCTGGAGAAGCTTTCAAAAAGGTATCCGCGCATGACTTTTACGGTTATGGTTCGAGGCGACGAAGCGCTCAATGATGCAACGAAAGAAGATGCGTCATATGTCGGGCTGGACAAATTTGCAAAGATTGTCACGAACGGCTTTCCCATGACGGGAGCAGTTTATGAGCTTTTGCCGGAGGATGCGCGGTGTGCGGTGGACGAGGCGGATGTGATATTGGCAAAAGGACAGGGCAACTATGAGGCACTCAGCAGACAGGGGAGACACATCTTTTATTCCTTTTTGTGTAAGTGTGAATTGTTTACAAAAAGATTTGGGGTGGAAAAATTGACCGGCGTGTTTGTGGAAGAAGCTTGAAGAGTACGTTTTAGTCAGGTAAGGCATAGTATAAGTCAAAATATGATAATAATACCGCGTCAGATGCGTGGATGCTTGTTGCAAACTTATGATAAAATAAGATTTAAGTGAGGCCTGTAGCAGAAGAAACAAAATGTGTGGACTCGGATCGAAATGGGAAAGGGGATACGAAAGATGGATCAATCAAGACAGGATTCCAATCAGATTACGAAAGAATATTTTGACAGCCTTATGATTGAGATGAGGCATATTGACAGTGAGATTGCAGATACGAAGATCAGGCTGTTCGGGCAGCAATTTTCGATGCCAATAGCAACTGCGGCGCTCTCTCATTTGAATAATACAGCGCCGGATGGCATGAAAAAAATGGCGGAGGGTGCCCGCATGGCGGATGCTTTATGCTTTTCCGGGATGGGGGAAGCAGGTGAGATTCGGGACATGTGCGAAACCGGCGCAAAAGTCATCAAGATCGTTAAGCCACATGCGGATAATGCAAATGTTTTAGCCAAGATACGGGAGGCTGAGGATGCAGGTGCATTTGGCGTTGGTATGGATATTGACCATGCGTTTACCTCCAATGGAGAATATGACACAGTTGTCGGACTTCCGATGAAACCAAAATCATTAGAAGAGATAAAAAGCTTTGTGAAGAGTACCAAACTTCCCTTTATTGTAAAAGGTGTATTGAGTGTACAGGATGCGCGCAAATGTCTCGAGATCGGTGCCGCGGGAATTATCGTTTCACATCATCACGGTATTATGAGCAGTGCGGTCCCGCCTCTTTTCATTCTTCCGAGAATTAAGGAGGTGATCGGTGACAGAATTCCGATCTTTGTCGATTGTTGTATCGAATCCGGTATGGATGCGTTCAAAGCATTGGCGCTCGGTGCAGACGCTGTATGTGTGGGACGTGCGATCATGCCGCCGCTGAAAGAGAAAGGTGCTGAGGGAGTTTGTGAAAAGCTTGTGTCCGTCAATCAGGAGCTGAAAGCGGTGATGGAGAGGACCGCCTTTACAAAATTGAGCAAAATTGATGACAGTGTGATATACAGACGTGAGTTTTAG
>Ga0310786_10003371_pt1 | contig 23278 bp, 14 predicted proteins | sample AusTroGonzalo_MG_FD_203881 | JGI IMG/M metagenome (GOLD analysis project Ga0310786, IMG submission 203881) | Bovine rumen microbial communities from tropical cattle in Woodstock, Queensland, Australia - Gonzalo_03 (v2) (version 2) | ecosystem: Host-associated > Mammals > Digestive system >...
ACTGTATATGTAGGCGCACAGAACCTCGAGTTCCTCGCTACTATCAAGTCCAAGAACGAACTTATCGCAGACCTCGTTGCTCTGTTGCAGTCGCCTGCTAAGAACGTTATTTCCGCCCTGCAGAGTGGTGGCAACACCATCCACGGTGTGCTGCAAACCCTGGAGAAGCGTGCTTAATACTAGGAGTCCTAGGACACTATGAACCTAGGAAACTAGAAAATCCGGAAATTCTAGAATATCTATAGACTCTAGAAAATCCAGAAAAATAACAATTAACTGAATTAATAAACATTTAAAATTTATACAACAATGGCAGATCTGAAAGCTTTTGCTGAACAATTGGTTAACCTGACGGTTAAAGAAGTTAACGAGCTCGCTCAAATTCTGAAGGACGAGTATGGTATTGAACCCGCTGCAGCTGCAGTAGCAGTTGCTGCTCCCGCCGCTGGTGGTGCAGCTGCTGAGGCCGCTGAGGAGAAGACGTCGTTTGACGTAGTGCTGAAGAGCGCAGGTGCTCAGAAGCTCCAGGTGGTTAAGGCTGTTAAAGAGCAAACCGGTCTTGGTCTGAAAGAGGCTAAGGACATCGTTGACGCTGCTCCTGCAACCGTTAAGGAAGGTGTAGACAAAGCTACCGCTGAGGCTCTGAAGAAGGCCCTCGAGGAGGTAGGTGCTGAGGTAGAACTCAAGTAATACACCCGCCTAACCCGCTTAGGTAGGTTTAGTCCCTCACGGGGGACTAAACCTTTTCTGCTGAAAAGAGAGATATATAAAATTCTGTTAACTTCAGCACAAAATACAGATGAATTGTTAAATTCTGTTAAAAATAAAAACCATTCAACAAATGGCATCAACCAACACAAACAAGAGAGTCAATTTTTCGTCGATGCAGCAGCAGATGCCGTATCCTGACTTTCTGGAGATACAATTGAAGTCCTTCCATGACTTTGTTCAGATGAACTCGACGCCCGAGCAGCGTAGGAAGGAAGGGTTGTACCGTGTGTTCCAGGAGACGTTCCCTATCACCGACACCCGCAACAACTTCACGCTCGAATTTTTGGACTATTATGTTGATCCGCCGCGTTATACCGAACAGGAGTGCATCAAGCGCGGATTGACTTACAGCGTTCCATTGAAGGCCAAACTGAGCCTGACATGTAGCGATCCTGACCATGAGGATTTTGATGCAGTAGTACAGGATGTATATCTGGGTACTATTCCTTATATGACCGAGAAAGGTACGTTCGTCATCAACGGCGCCGAGCGCGTCGTGGTGAGTCAGTTGCACCGCTCGCCGGGTGTATTCTTCGGCACGTCGGTTCACTCGAACGGCACGAAACTTTACTCGGCACGTATTATCCCGTTCCGCGGTTCGTGGATTGAGTTCGCCACGGACATCAGCAACGTGATGTACGCTTACATTGACCGTAAGAAGAAACTGCCTGTAACAACGCTGCTGCGTGCTATCGGTTTTGAGAGCGACAAGGATATCTTGGACTGCTTCAACCTGGCTGAAGAGGTGAAGGTCACCCCGTCGAACCACGACGAGATGATCGGTCGCCGTCTGGCAGGTAACGTGATGAAGTCGTGGACCGAGGACTTCGTGGACGAGGATACCGCCGAGGTGGTAACCATCGAGCGTAACGAGGTCGTTATCGAGCGCGAGACGGAGATCGACGAAGAGATCTTCAACCGCATCATCGAGTCCGGCACGAAAGCCGTGCTGCTGCACAAGGAGGAGAACAACGAGAGCGACTACTCCATCCTGTTCAACACCCTGCAGAAAGACCCCGCCCGTTCGGAGAAAGAGGCTGTGCTGTACATCTACCGCCAGTTGCGTAACGCAGAGCCTGCTGATGATGCAACAGCTCGTGAGACGATCATGAACCTGTTCTTCTCCGACAAGCGTTATGACCTCGGAGAGGTAGGCCGTTACCGCATCAACCACAAGCTGGGCATGAACATCCCGATGGAGACACGCGTGCTGACGAAGGAAGACATGATCGAGATCATCAAGTTCCTCGTGCAGCTCATCAACTCCAACGCCGAGGTGGACGATATTGACCACCTGAGCAACCGTCGTGTTCGCACCGTAGGTGAGCAGATCTACAACCAGTTCGGTATCGGTCTGGCTCGTATGGCACGTACTATCCGTGAGCGCATGAACGTCCGCGACACGGAGGTGTTCACTCCGACCGACCTGATCAACGCCAAGGCTATCACGAGCGTCATCAACTCGTACTTCGGTACGAACGCTCTGAGCCAGTTCATGGATCAACAGAATCCGCTGGCAGAGATCACCCACAAGCGCCGTATGTCGGCCCTTGGCCCCGGCGGTCTGAGTCGTGAGCGTGCAGGCTTCGAGGTACGTGACGTACACTATACCCACTATGGTCGTCTGTGTCCTATCGAGACACCGGAAGGACCGAACATCGGTCTTATCTCGTCGATGTGTATCTACGCCAAGATCAATGATCTCGGATTCATCGAGACCCCGTACCGTAAGGCGAAAGACGGTGTGGTAGATCTGAACAATGACCACGTTGTATATTTGAGTGCCGAGGACGAGGAGGCTAACTACGTAGCCCAGGGTAACGCGCCGCTGGACAAGGACGGTCACTTCATCCGCACGAAGGTTAAAGCCCGTCACCTCGACGACTTCCCCGTTGTTCCGCCCCAGCAGATCAACCTGATGGACGTTGCTCCGTGCCAGATCGCTTCTATCGCTGCCGCACTGATTCCGTTCCTCGAGCACGATGATGCCCACCGTGCACTCATGGGATCGAACATGATGCGCCAGGCAGTACCATTGCTGCGCAACGAAGCACCTATCGTAGGTACCGGTATCGAGGAGCAGCTGGCTAATGACAGCCGTACGCAGATCGTAGCCGAAGGCGATGGCGTAGTGACCTACGTTGACGCCAGCATGATCAAAGTACACTACGACCGTTCGGAGGAAGAGGAGTTCATCAGCTTCGTTTCGTCGGAGAAAGAATACAAACTGCCAAAGTTCGAAAAGACGAACCAGAATACGACCATCGACCTGCGTCCGGTAGTCCGCAAAGGCGACCATGTGACCAAAGGTCAGTTGTTGACCGAAGGTTACGCAACCGAAGGTGGCGAGTTGGCACTGGGTAAGAACCTCATGGTAGCTTACATTCCTTGGAAAGGTTACAACTACGAGGATGCCATCGTGCTGAGCGAGAAGATGGTTCGCGAGGATATGTTCACCTCAGTTCACGTTGTAGAGCAGCTGCTTGACGTACGTGAAACGAAGCGTGGTATGGAGGAGTTCACGGCGGATATCCCGAACGTGAGCGACGACACCACGAAGGACTTGGACGAGAACGGTATCGTTCGTATCGGTGCCTCTATCAAGCCGGGTGACATCATCATCGGTAAGATCACGCCGAAGGGCGAGAGCGACCCGAGTCCTGAGGAGAAGTTGCTGAAGGCTATCTTCGGCGACAAGGCAGGTGACGTGAAAGACGCTTCGCTGAAGGCTTCACCCTCATTGGACGGTGTGGTTATCGACAAGAAGCTCTACATGCGTGCGCAAAAAGACCGCAAGGCCAAACTCGCAGACAAAGAGCTGCTTATGAAGATGGATACGAAGTTCGAGGCACAAGCCGACGAGCTGAAGACCATCCTTGTGGACAAACTCGCGCTTCTGTTGAAGAACCAGAAGAGCCTCGGCGTAAAGGATATCGTGGATACCGACCTCGTACCGAAGGGTCAGACCTTCAGCCGCGAGCTGCTCGAAGCTATCGACTATGCTACCGTTCTGCTGGACGGTTGGACAGCCGACGAGCACAAGAACGATCTCGTTCGCCGTTGTATCCTGAACTACCTGACGAAATACAAAGAGATGGAAGCCGAGCTCAAGCGCGAGCGCTTCAACATCACTATCGGTGACGAACTGCCGACAGGTATCATCCAGCAGGCGAAGGTATATATCGCCAAGCGTCGTAAGATCCGCGTGGGTGACAAGATGGCCGGTCGTCACGGTAACAAAGGTATTGTCAGCAAGATCGTGCGCGTAGAGGATATGCCGTTCCTGGCTGACGGTACACCGGTGGATATCGTACTGAACCCGATGGGTGTGCCTTCACGTATGAACATCGGTCAGATCTTCGAGGCCGTTCTGGGTTGGGCAGGTCGTGAGCTGGGCGTTAAGTTTGCTACGCCTATCTTCGACGGCTGCTCGCTGCAACAGCTTGACGAATGGACAGACAAGGCAGGTCTGCCGCGTGCCGGCAAGACACAGCTCTACGACGGCGAGACCGGCGAACCGTTCGACCAGATGGCTACCGTCGGTGTGACCTACTTCATGAAGCTCGGTCACATGGTTGACGACAAGATGCACGCCCGTTCGATCGGTCCGTACAGCTTGATCACGCAACAGCCGCTCGGCGGTAAAGCACAGTTCGGTGGTCAGCGTTTCGGTGAGATGGAGGTTTGGGCGCTCGAAGCACACGGCGCCGCACATACTCTGCAAGAGATCCTGACCGTCAAGTCCGACGATGTGATGGGACGTGCACGCACCTACGAGGCTATCGTCAAGGGCGAGAACTTCCCCACTCCGGGTATCCCCGAGTCACTGAACGTATTGCTGCATGAGTTGCAAGGTTTGGCTCTATCAATTACACTTGAATAATTAAAAGGAAAGAATTATGGCTTTAAGACAAGAGAATAAGAAATCCGGCTTCACCAAGATCACCATTGGTCTGGCATCGCCGGAAGAGATCATGAACATCTCCAGTGGCGAGGTGCTCAAGCCTGAGACGATCAACTACCGTACCTACAAGCCGGAACGTGATGGTCTGTTCTGCGAGCGTATATTCGGTCCTACTAAGGATTACGAGTGTAACTGCGGTAAGTACAAACGTATTCGTTACAAAGGTATCGTCTGCGAGCGTTGCGGCGTGGAGGTTACAGAGAAGAAAGTACGTCGTGAGCGCATGGGTCACATCAAGCTGTGTGTACCTGTAGCGCATATCTGGTACTTGCGTTCGCTGCCTTCGAAGATCGCTGCCCTGCTTGGCGTACCGACGAAGAAACTCGAGGCTGTCATCTACTACGAGAAGTACATCGTTGTACAAGCCGGCGCTATGAACGGCGAGGAGTTCAACAGCGATCATGATATCATCGAAGATAAGATCTTGCTGGAAGAGGACGAACTCGCTACTATCATGAGCCGTCTGCCGGAAGGCAACCGCGAACTGGACGATACTGATCCGCAGAAGTTCATCGCGAAGATGGGTGCAGAGGCTATCTACGACTTGCTCGCCAAGATCGACCTCGATGCACTGGCTGACGAACTCCGTCACCGTGCCGATACCGACAGTTCGAACCAGCGCAAGCAGGAAGCATTGAAGCGCCTGCAGATCGTTGAGTCGTTCCGCGCATCACAGGGACGCAACCACCCCGAGTGGATGGTGCTGAAGGTGATCCCTGTTACCCCGCCGGAGCTCCGTCCGTTGGTACCGCTGGATGGTGGACGTTTCGCTACGTCCGACCTGAACGACCTCTATCGTCGTGTGATCATCCGTAACAACCGTCTGCGCCGACTCATCGAGATCAAGGCTCCGGATGTCATCCTGCGCAACGAGAAACGTATGCTCCAAGAGGCTGTGGACAGTCTGTTCGACAACAGCCGCAAGACAACCGCCATCAAGAGTGAGGCGAACCGTCCGCTCAAATCCCTCAGCGACAGCTTGAAGGGTAAGCAGGGACGTTTCCGCCAGAACTTGCTGGGTAAACGTGTGGACTTCTCCGCCCGTTCGGTTATCGTCGTTGGTCCGGAGCTGAAGATGCACGAGTGCGGTCTGCCGAAAGAGATGGCTGCCGAGTTGTACAAACCGTTTATCATCCGCAAACTCATTGAGCGCGGTATCGTGAAGACGGTTAAGTCAGCCAAGAAGATCATCGACCGCCGTGATCCGGTAATCTTCGAGATTCTGGAGCACGTGATGGAAGGTCACCCTGTACTGCTGAACCGTGCACCGACACTGCACCGTCACGGTATCTTGGCGTTCCAACCGAAGATGATTGAGGGTAAGGCTATCCAGTTGCATCCGCTGTCCTGTGCCGGCTTCAACGCCGACTTCGACGGTGACCAGATGGCCGTGCACCTTCCGCTGAGCAACGAGGCTATCCTCGAGGCACAACTGCTGATGCTCGGTTCGCATAACATCCTTGATCCGGCTAACGGTAATCCTATCACCGTTCCTTCGCAGGACATGATCCTCGGTCTGTATTACATCACCAAGGAGCGTGCCGGTGTGAAGGGCGAGGGACTGACGTTCTATAGCGAGGAGGAATGCACCATTGCCCTGAACGAAGGTCGCGTGGATATCCACGCCAAGGTGCGCGTACGTATCAAAGAGATGGTTGACGGTCAGTTGACGCAACATATCATCGAGACCACTCCGGGTCGCGTCATGGTGAACCAGTACATGCCGAAGGAGATCGGTTTCCAGAACACGGTGCTCAAGAAAGGTGCTGTCAAGAACATTATCTCCAAGGTCATCAAGACCTGCGGTGTAGCCCGCACGGCTAAGTTCCTTGACGACATCAAGGACCTTGGCTACTACATGGCATTCAAGGGTGGTCTGAGCTTCAACCTCAACGATATCCTTATCCCTGAGGAGCGTGCAGACCTTATCGCCAAGGGTAATGCCGAAGTAGAGGCAATCACCGAGAGCTATAACTTCGGTGAGATGTCCGACGACGAGCGTTACAACAAGGTTGTTGACACCTGGGGTCGTATCGACAACGAGGTGACCGACATCCTGATGAAGCACATGCAGGAGGCTGACCAAGGATTCAACTCCGTATATATGATGATGGATTCGGGTGCACGTGGTAACAAGCAGCAGATCAAGCAGCTGGCAGGTATCCGTGGTTTGATGGGTAAACCTCAGAAAGCCGGATCGACCGACACCCGTACCTCTATCGAGAACCCTGTGCTTGCAAACTTCAAGGAAGGCATGAGTGTGCTGGAGTACTTCATCTCTACGCACGGTGCCCGTAAGGGTCTTGCCGATACCGCCTTGAAGACTGCCGACGCCGGTTATCTGACTCGTCGTCTGGTGGATGTATCGCACGATATGATCATCACCGAGGAGGACTGCGGTACGCTCCGTGGCTTGGTTGCTCGCGCTATCAAGCAGAACGATACCGTTGTAGCTACGCTCTCACAGCGTATCCTCGGTCGCGTAAGTGTACACGACATCTTCGATGAGGATGGTGTACTGATCGTTGCCGCCGGCGAAGAGATTCGCGAGGGCGCTTGCGACGCTATCGAGCGCGCTGGTATCGAGGAGGTTGAGATCCGTTCGGTACTCACCTGCGAGGCTAAACACGGTCTGTGCGCCAAGTGCTACGGCCGCAACCTTGCTACACGACTTATGGTGCAGAAGGGCGAAGCTGTCGGCGTGATTGCCGCACAGGCTATCGGCGAGCCGGGTACACAGCTGACACTGCGAACCTTCCACTCCGGTGGTTTGGCGGGCGGCGCAACAGCTGAGAATACGTACTCGCTGCCGCACTCCGGTATCGTGGATATCGAAGACCTGCGTACAATCAAGACCGAGGCGGGTGACACGATCGTTGTCAGCCGTCTGAACGAGCTCCAAGTGAAGGACGAGAAGACCGGCGTGGTACTGAATACGTTCAATATCCCGTACGCTTCGAAGCTGTTCATCGAGCCGGGGCAGAAGTACGACAAGGGAACACTCGTCTGCGAGTGGGATCCGTACAAGGCTTCGCTGGTTATCGAGCAAGCCGGTACGCTGCGTTACCAGGACGTTATCGAAGGTGTGACTTGCAAGAGTGAGACCGACGAGCAGACCGGCAAGCGTGAGGTTTCGATTACCGACACCAAGGACAAGACGAAGATGCCTATGGCAAACATCGTTGACAAGGAAGGTAACATCCTCCGCTCGTACAACCTGCCTGTTAAGGCTACACTGGTACACAACGACGGCGAAGAGGTGAAAGTCGGTGACCTGCTGTTCACCAACACCCGTTCGTTCGGTACGGCAGGCGATATCACCGGCGGTCTGCCGCGTGTAACGGAGCTGTTTGAGGCACGTAACCCGTCTAACCCTGCTATCGTAGCTGAGATTGACGGTGAGATCAGTTTCGGTAAGATCCGTCGCGGTCAGCGTGAGTTGACCATCACCAGCAAACTCGGTGAGACGAAGTCGTACCTGATCCCGCTGTCGAAGCAGATCCTCGTACAGGAAGGCGACTATGTACGCGCCGGTGTACCTCTGTCCGACGGCGCTATCACTCCGGATGACATCCTGTCTATCAAGGGTCCGACCGCTGTACAGGACTACATCGTCAACGAGGCGCAGAACGTCTATCGTATGCAGGGTGTGGAAATCAACGACAAACACTTCGAAATCATCGTTCGCCAGATGATGCGCAAGGTTGAGATCATCGACGCAGGCGACACACGTTTCTTGGACAACCAGGTGGTTGACAAGCGTGACTTCATCGAGGAGAACGACCGTATCTGGGGTAAGAAAGTCGTTGAGGACGCCGGTGACAGCGAGACGCTCCGCGAGGGACAGATCGTTACCGCACGCCGTCTGCACGACGAGAACTCTACGCTCCGCCGCAAGGACAAGAAACTTGTCAAGGTGCGCGATGCCAAGAGTGCTACCGCCAAGCAGATATTGCTCGGTATCACCCGTGCCGCTCTGGGTACGAAGTCGTTCATCTCGGCTGCTTCGTTCCAGGAGACCACGAAGGTGCTCAACGAGTCGGCTATCCAAGGTAAGATTGACTACCTGGAGGGCATGAAGGAGAACGTGATCTGCGGTAACCTGATTCCGGCCGGTACCGGTCTGCGCGAGTTCAGCAAGCTCGTCGTTCACAACTCCGCCGAATATGCTGCCATGCAGGCTGCACGTCTGGCGCAGGAGTACGACCTGAACAACCAGATAGATCGCGATCGTAATTATTAATCCGCACATCGGATGGTAATTGGTTAAAATGCAGGTCGTTATGGCCTGCATTTTGACCAATATCAAAAACAATGCTCAATCTGTTCCGCTCAACGATGGTGCGCAATGCCGGCAAACTGCTGTCGGCAAACGTCATTGCTCAGGCGATAGGCATCCTTGTCTATCCTATTTTGACGCGCATGTACGCGCCGGAAGATTTTGCGTTGCTCAGTCTGTTCATGAGTATCGCCAATGTACTGACGCTGGTGGCTACGGCGGAATACCAGTACGCCATCGTGCTTCCTAAAGCCGAGCAGATGGCACGTGCACTGGTACATGTCTGCTTGTTGTCGTTGTTAGGGCTGACGGTTCTGATATGTCTGTCACTGCCGTTTGCACAACCTATAGCCTCACTGTTCAAGGCACCCGAGTTGGCACAATACTGGTGGTTGATGCCCTTATCGGTGCTCGGGCTGGGGGTATGGAACATCCTCAATTACTGGTATATACGCCGCCGTGCGTTTACACGCATCAGTGGCTATCAGATTACGCAGAGCGTATTTTCTGCATCGGGAAAGATCGGTATGGGCTGGCTGGGCTGGCTGCAAGGAGGGATGATTCTGGCTATGGTTTTTGCACCGCTATTATCCTTGCTCATCAACGGTGCACTGGCGTGGCGCAAGCATCTGAACGAACTGTTGCATCCATGTCGTGATGACATGCGTGCTGTGGCTCGTGAGTACGCCAACTTCCCTAAGTTCAACCTGCCGCATGCGCTGGTTAATTCGGTAGGTGTAGCACTGCCTATATGGCTGCTTACGCCGCATTTCGGGCTCTCGGAAGTAGGGCAATTATCGCTGGCTCTGACGGCAGCATTTATGCCTCTAAGCATCATTGCCCGAGCTTGTTATCAAGTTCTGTACCAGCGCGTTGCGGAACTTGTACAAGGCAGACAACCTATCCGCCGTGTGCTGTGGCGCTTCTGCCTATGGATGAGTGGTGCGCTGGCTACCGGACTGACAGTGGTGTATCTATTCCTCCCGCAATTGGTAACATTCATCTTCGGCGCCGAGTGGCATGAATCAGCCGGTATTATTCGCGCTTTGTATCCGTTCCTGGCATTGACACCTATCTGCGGGTCTATTTGTTTTCTTTCTGATGTGTTTGCAAAACAAAAAACCGCCCTCTGGCTGGAGGTCGGTTATGTGGTAGCCATGGCCTTGGCTATCCTATGCGGCATTTATTTCTTTGACTTTATCGGAACCGTCCGTCTCTTCTCGTGGACGCGCTGCGCGTATCTCATCGTCCAACTTGTCTGGTTTGCGTCACTCGTTCGTAGATACTGATCAGCTGTTTGCACACATTGTCTTTGCGAGCAATGTCCTCCATATGTTTGTGCGCCTCGGCGGCAGAATAGGTTCGGTAGTTCTGCATTACTTTCTCCATCGCTTCGGCGAGCAGGTCGGGGCGTTCGACAAGTACGCGCAGTCCCTGCTTCTCCGGCAGCACGCGCTCAGGTATAACTTCTGTACCGGCTACCGGCAGTCCGCACGATACGGCTTCAAGAATCGCTACAGGCTGTGCCTCCACCCTGCTACTCATGACAAAGGCATCCGCTGCTTGCAGTTCGCATAGCACACCATTCCTATCCAACTCGCCTGTGAAGCGGATCCTGTTCTTGTGCCTGCATTGGGACAGGATGTCTTGAAACGCACGCTGGTTGAAGTTCTCACCTACAAGCGTCAGGCTGACATTCGGATGCTTGTCGCATAGCTTGTCAAACGCCGGAAGCAGAACATCGTAGCCTTTGACGGGGTAGTAGCCGTTCACGCTGATCCAACGGAATGGACTATGCGGCTTAGGTTGTGCCGAGGGGACGAAGAAATCCGTGTCCACAATGTTCGATACAACCTGTATGGGAACCTCATGCGTGAGATAGGAGGATATCTTCGGTATGAGTGATTCACCTACGGGGATGATATAATCGGCATGGGAGAACCCCTCAGTCAGCATCGGTGAATAGTCAGGAATAAAGAAATCCTGTGCCAACTTGCACTTGCATCCGAACACTCCGCGGTGTTCGGTTACGATATAGGGAGTTCCCCATTTCCGCTTGATGAGCGCAGCAGCGTATGCGCCCCATGTGCTGCTGTGTACATGGATGACATCCGGATGTCCGTAGCGTGACACATACAGGTCATACAAACGCGCAGTCTGTTTCGCCCACAAGTGTATGTTAGGGATCTCGCTTTTCGGTATCGGACGAAAGAAATGGCGCAGAATCGGTATTCCATCCTCTTCGGTAAAAAACGGTCGCAACGGATACTGACGGTCAAAAGCATGGCGTATATATTCCCTCCACGGCATTGTGACATTCGCCAGGACAGCAACTTCGACACCTTGCTCACGCAATGCTAATGCCTGATGTCGCACAAAGTGTCCTCCTTGCGGTAAATACCATGACGGTAATTCCAGAACTCTCATGCCTGTGTCTTTTTCCATAGATGCTTCTTAACCCAATACAATCCTATACCGTACCAACTATGCTTATACCAGCTCCACTCGCCGCATAGCGGCAGGAGGCTCCCGCGTATGCCTTGCTTGAACAGAAAGACAGCATTGGTGGAGTGTGTGGAGGCTCCCATCTTTTCCATATCGAAGGTCTGTATTCCTTCCTTGGCGAGCGTTTCCAGTAGTTGTTTGTACAGTTGAAAGCCTGCATGCTGTTCGTTGGCGGTATGACCGTTGGCGGCGTATAGTAAGCCGGCATGATTGGCTGCTTGGTGATAGATGATTGCGCTCAGTCTCTCGTCGCCCCGACAGATGAAGCACAGGTGGAAATGCTCATCGCTGAGCAGCAGCCGCAGCGTATGCTCCGTGAATGGTATTGCCAGCCGTTTGTTGGTGCACATCTCGCGGTACAGGCGCATGAAGTCGCGGATGTCACAGTCCTCCGGTCTGTTGATGCGTTGTAGGGTCAAACCGAGTGCATTGGACTGCTTGATATTGCGGCGCCAGTTCTCGTTGAATGCCAAAGGCTGTGTGAGGTCGATGATGTTCGTCAGTGCGTAACTGAACGAACCTACAGGGCGCAGGAATCCTGCCTGCCTTATGCCCACCTCGAACGCGGGCATATAGATGCGCCGGCTGTTTACTTCGATCATATCCGCACCGGTGCGAGTCAGGGCTTCGTAGAAGCGGCTGATGATTGCCGGTTTGGTCTGCTTGTAGCGCAGACATTCGGTATCGATGATGAGCAGGGTTCTCCCCATGCACCGCTTGACATGTGCTGCGCAACCGATCTGTTCGTCCAAGTAGTACCGTATGCTGTCAGCATTGCCTCCGCTCTGCATCAGCACCCAGCCTTCCGATTGGGAGAACGGCACGTCTTCCCAAGTCTGTACCGTACTGTAGAATATGTCTTTGCTTACTTCTTGCATGTATGGATGAGTGCTATCAGTTTGTTAGTATTGCGCAGATGGAAGTAGGGGACAGGTTCTGCCCCGAACTGCCGGAAGGAGTTCTCCACAGGCTCTATCATGCTCCCCTCAAAGTCCCATGCCTGTGTCTTGTCTGCCACGTGCATCATAGCTTCCCATACGACGAGTGTCGAAGCGCCTGTGCTCCGGAAGTCGGGATGAATGGCTGATATGAGTTCCCATGCGCTGTTGTTGTCCCATACGACGAACACGGCTGCGTGCGTACGCCCGTTGTCATCCTTGGCGCGGACAATGACTCCCTGGTTATGTCTGCGGCTGTGGTCAACCACCGAGCGCACCAGTTGGCGGCTAAGTACATCGCGACTGCCTCGTTCGCTGAGTTGCGTGCATTGCAAGTCGTACAGTTCGTCAGCCGTCATGTCATAATCAATGACGAGTCGGGCTTCCCGGGCTTTGCGGAGCTGCTTCTGTTTGGCGTAAGCGAAGCGCGCGAGCACTTGGTCCATGTCACTCAGGTCGGGTATGCGGTAGGTGTATTGTGTCTGCTGGGTGTAACCTGCCCAGTAGAACGGCAGCCAATAGGTGTAGGTGAGCGGACAGCGCACGTCAAACAGTTGCAGATGCATCTCGCCGAGCTGCCTGATCAGTTCGTTCTGTAACTTCTTCTCGCGACTGAGCCGGTCGGCAATACTCTCGCCCTGTATGGGGGCTATCCATACACCCGTATATTGGGTGAGTTGCGGTGTAACGGCGTATCGCATGCCGAACTTCCTGCCTGTCACGAACGGCAGTACGGCTTCAGGCTCTTCGTCTTTGCCGCGTGCGAGCAGCACATCCCATGTCTTGCCATCCGGCACGGTTACAGCATCCAGCCACCACGGCTGGAGAAAGAGCGGTAACTGCGGCGTGCGGTTGCAAAACGCTATGTAGGCTTCCTTGTTGTTCATGCAAATAGTTTTAGTATCAGTCTTGCGCCCATTTTGAACGCGCGTTCCGCCGAGTGGTGCGTACATGCTTCCACGCCCGGGAGCGTGAGGATGACTGTTTCGTCAGTCCAGCCGCAGAACTCAAGTTCCAGGTTCTTGTCTTTCGCCAGCCGTATGACAGCTCGCGCCAATTTGGCGGGGGCTCCGGATTGTGCAAACTCCGACGGACATGCCTGCAGAATACAGTACATCCGCCGGTTGTCCGTAACGACAAACGCTACGCCGATGGTCTGTCCATTCTCTTGCACACGCAGGATAGCGGCCTGTGCGTACCGTCGGGCTTTGCGCTCCAACACGAGCAGGAACTCGCGCGAGCAGACAGGTTTCTTCCCCTCTTCGTGTACGCAGGAAGCATAGAAGCGATAGAACTCCTCTGCCTGCATGTCGTAATCGACCGTTGTGCCGTCATCGTTCATCCATGACAAGTCGGCGTTCGGCACGTTCAGACGGTATGAAACGTGCTGCCGGGTAGTGAAGCGCAACTTGCCCAGCCAGTACGGTAGCGGGTTGCCAACGGGGTATAGCTGCAGGTAGTAGGCTATGCCCATGGAACGCAATCGTTCGGCAAGCAGTCTTGCAAGGTGCTCCTGCAGGTCGGGCGAACCGTACATATCCTGAATCATCCATACGCCACCGCACCATGTCAGTTGTGGCATGAGGATGAAGTTGTACCACAGCCGTTTGTGGATCATATAGGGCATGACTGCCACTACATCGTCCTCCACTGCTGCCTCTGCGGCATCCGAAGACTTGGCGGTGAGCCGACTGAGCCAGCCCTGCGACTTGCGGATCTCACTGCGCATGACGAGCAGTACGTCCCACTGCTTGCCTGCACATACGGCATCCAACCACCACGGCTGGAACATCACAGGCATCTCCGGATGGCTCTGGCAGAATGCCGAATACTGCTCTTTTGCTGTCATATTCTACTGCTTTTGCCCACAAAGTTACAAAAAAAAATTCAAATATGCAAATATACGCACTTTTTTTTGCATATTGTTTGCTTTTATGAGAAATTTTTCGTACTTTTGTACGTTTTTGCGATGAAATAATTCAAATATCACTCTATATCATGAAGCGTTTTTCTATTATCTTCTGTTTGTCGTTCCTGATGCCGCTGTATATGCTGGCGGGTGTGACGACTTATACATTCACCTCCAAGACGTGGGCAAGCAAGGTGGGTGCTACGGTGTGTGACGGCGTGACAGACGGTTGGGTGTGCGACAAAGAAGCCGACTCCTACAGCGATGGACGCATCTATGCCGACGGTTCGCTTAACAGTGCAGGCGTAGGCGTCATCAAGGGGACAAGCGGGGCAGGAGCAACTTCGGTTATTGCGTTTGAAGAAGTTCGTCAAGTGACCGTCAACTTCTGTCAGAACAGCAGCAAAGGACGCGGGACTATTAACGTACAGATAGGCGACAACACGCCGTACGCTATCACCGTCACCAAACCCGCCACAAGCGGCGCTGGTACGCTCAACCGCGACTCGGTCATCCGACTCACTACACCTGAGACGGGAAAAATCAAGTTCTGGGTGGACTGTACGGAAAACGCTATCTATATCAACACCATCACGATCCGTTCATCCTCGGGCGGCAGCTCGGTATTCACGATGGATACCTACCAGCTCGTGACAGATGTGGAGCAGCTCGAGGATTCCGACCAGGTGATCTTCGGCGTCTATAAGGAAGGTGTGAACTATATCATGGGCTACTTCGACGAGTGGGAGAGTGCGAACAATATCCACGCTATCAAAGGTCGTTACTCTACCGACCGCATGCAGGTCGATGCCGACGAGCGGGCTATCTACACCCTGCGCATCGCGGATTTGAACGGACAGACGGCATATATCTTCCAGGACGAACTGCGCTACGAAGAGGCATACCTTGTGGCTTCCGGCGGACAGACGAAGAACCGTCTGGCTGTCTGGACGGATGTGGTGGACGAGGGCACGTACGGCAACTACGGCTTCTGGAACATACAGATCGAGAACGGCGGCGAGGCGGTGATCACGAACCTCGGTAACAGCAAGGCGAAGATCATCCAGTACAATGCCAACAACAACCCTACCCTATTTGCCTGCTATCAGGACCGCTCGCAGACTCCTGTCTGCCTCTACCGCCGTGTGGAGGCGATGGGCGATGTGGAGGCTATCGTAGCCCCGATGGTGAACTTCGGCACTACGATCGAGACCTCCGGTTCGCGCACCATACAGATCAATGCCAACCGTCTGACGCAGGATATCAGCGTATCACTCAAACGCGGCGAGGTGTTCAGCCTTTCAGCCACGACGCTTGACCGCGACGGTGACCAGCTGACTATATCCTACTCTACCGCCGAGACAGGCCATTACACCGACACGCTGGTACTCACCTCCGGCGATGTGCGCACAGAGGTGCTGGTGCTGCTCAACCTGGAGCGCAAGCTGACCATTGCCGAAGCCGTGCATTCGGAAGACCACGCAACGGTCTATCTGAACGATGTCGTGGTCACGAAGAAGTATGACAACTATATCTATATCCGCGACGAGACGGGCTCGATGCTGCTCTTCGACCGCGGCGACGGCGAGACGGGCAAACGCTACGGTGCCGACCTCAAGGCGGGCGATCCGCTTTCGGGTGTCACCGGACGGTTCATCAACTACTTCGGCGTGCCGGAGATCTCGCCTACCGCACAGTTCCGCGTGGGACAGAACAGCGAGGTGCAGCCCGAGCAGGCGGGCGAGGCGATCGACTCCGTGGATGTATGCCGGTACATGGTGCTGGAGCAAGCAGTGGTGAACGGCTGGACGAGCCTCACCTACAACGGACGCGAGTATGCGGTGAGCAACAAGTTCAAACTCCCCTCGTTCGTCACCGGCGAGCCTACGCGCACGTACGTTATCGTCAGTTATGACTATGATGTCGTGACGCTGTATATCATCAAGCAGGAGACCTACTCACCGACCGGGCTGATGGATGTCCGTCAGGCTGAACAGCCGCGCGTCATCCTGCGCGACGGAACACTATGGGTGGAGACCAAGCAGGGCATATTTACCCTTACAGGCACACATAAAGGCGCACAAAAATAAAAAAAATACACTAAATATGAAAAAAAAGCACAAAAAATTTGCATATATCAATTATTTTATGTACCTTTGTGGCGTTTTTGTGTGAAGATTACTAACTAAAAGTAAATACAATTAACTTAAAATACTTGTAACATTAACTTAAACTTACTTGTAAAATGAAGAAAACTCTTTTCTTTTCGGCGCTGATGCTGGGTGCATTGGTGCTCGCAGGTTGCCAACAGAACGGTACACCTCAAACTGATTCCACCAAACTTTGGCCTGCTCAAGAGGACGAAAGCTCCGAGTGGGGTTTCATCGACCAGAATGGTAAAATGAAAGTTGCTGCAAAGTACACGCAAGCTCGTCCATTTTCTTGCAACTTGGCTCTGGTTTTCGATGGTAATGATGCCAAGTATCTCAACAACTCCGGCAAGGTGGTCAGCGCAGGCATGCCTTCGTCTGACAGTTACAATGATTTCTATTTCGACGTAGCAATCATCAACGATGGTGGCGAGCGAGCATTTATGGACAAGAATTTCAAGAAACTCTTCTCGCCGAAGTTCGCATCACTCGGTAATATGTCTGCTGACGGACTCGCTGTTTTCCGTGAGAAAGACGAGAAGCTGTATGGCTACTGCGACAAGAAGGGCGAAATCAAGATTAAAGCCAGCTTTGACCAAGCGGGTGCTTTCGCCGGTGGCATTGCGGTTGTCGTTTCGCGCAACGAAGAGTCCGGTGAATACCGTTACGGTATCATTGACACCAAAGGTAACTTTACCTACGATTATCAGAAACAACCCCTTAACAACCTCGGCGAAGGACTTGTTGCTTTCCAGAAGGACAATGACAAGTGGGGTATCATGGACAAGAAAGGCAAAGTTATTCTTGATGCCACCTATGGCAGGATCATGCCGTTCACCAATGGACTGGCTCAAGTTAAAAAGTTCGATGGTTTTAAATGGGGATTTGTTGATACCAAAGGTAACGAGAAAATCGACGTAACTTATGCAAGTGTAGAGCCGTTCTATGAGGATGTTGCATGGGTAAAGAAAGAGGGCGAAGACAAGAGATGGGAACTGATTGACAAGAGTGGCAACACCAAGTTTGAGTTGTCCAAGTCGCAATCTCCCTCAGGTGATTACAGCTACTACCGTCAAGGTCTCTGCCCGATTATGGGTGAGAGCAAGTACGAGTACATCAACAAGAAAGGCGAGACCGTTTACTCGTGGAAACCCAAGAACTATGGTTATTATGCTCCCGCACGCAAGGCTGCAGAGAATCTGATGAGTGGCACAGAGTTCGGACCACTCTTTGAGAGTTATTTCGAATTGGATAACCTCAAATAAGGTTTGTTTAATCAATTTCAACAGCGGAGACGGCATCAACCGTCTCCGTTTTTTTGCTCCATCGACCACCCATATTCAACAATACGCAAAAAAATGCGGCAAAATATTTGCAAATATGCATTTTTTTTTGTACCTTTGCAGTTCGGTATATTCAGACAGCATCTATCTGTAGTAAAATGACAACTACCGGGCATATATCTGCATCTCTCCGTCGCGTGACGATCGTACTCGCAGCGGTGCTGTTGTCTTTTGTGTTACCATTGCCGCTCGCAGCCGATGAGTTGGATTACCCCTGCCGTCCGCTGATAGCAGCCGGAGCCTACGGCACGGCACAGACCGAGCTGGAGCAACTGGCAGCACAGACGCCTGAGGACTATGCTATGTATTACGCCTTCTACAAGCTGTTTGTAGCCCGCGCCAACCCCAAGCGCGATATCAAGAAGGCGTACGAGAACCTCTGTCTGTCGCAGGACAAACTCAATGCCGCTTCCCCCAAGGAACGCGCGAAAGCCGAGAAGAACGGTTACACCCATCAACTCTACTCCTCGGAGTACGCCAATGTCACGCTCCTTGCACAGCTCGACGCGCAGCGTAAGAACACTGTTGAAGCATGGGACGATTACCTCGCCACCTACCACCGTGCGCCAAAGAAACAACTCGTGCAGGCAACGAAGACCCGTAACACCCTCGCCTTCCATCAAGCCGAACGGGCGAACACCGTAGAGAGTTACCAAGCGTTCATCGAGCATTATCCCGATGCCCCCGAACGCCCGACAGCCGAGATCAAGATGTACACGCTGGCCTATAACGCCGTCATCGACAAAGGCTCCGAACAGGAGTGCCGGCAGTACGTCGAGCGGTACCCCGCCAGTCCGCATCGGGACAAGGTGCGCGACCGCGCCGACGAACTGGAGATGCGCCGGATCGTCAAGCGTTGGGACTGGCTCACGCAGAAGACTTACCTCGCCGACCACACCGAGCCTAACCGCTGGCGCGATACGACACTCGTCTATCTGATGCGGTATATCCGCCGCACGCACGCCATCGAAGCGGCACGATGGGGTATCATGAACACCCCCAAGCCGTATGCCGACAGCTGCTGGCTCGTACTGCGCGATGTATGCCTCGAGGATACGACGCTCAAGCCGCTCGTCACGTTCTACAACAGCTACTCCTCCTACGCGGTGCCCGAACAGCAGCAGGCGGACAAACAGCTGCTGGATGCGCATAACAACTACACCAACGGCAAGATCACTACCGAGCAGTATATCGACCTCGTAGCTCCCGCATACCCCGCCTACTACCGCCTGCAGGGACTCATCCGTGCGGATGTCAAAGCCAAACGCTGGGCAGAGGCGCTGGCTACGGTGCGCGCACACAGCCGCGCGTTCGGCAGCGACAGTCGGTACCTCGACCTCGTGCGCGTGCTCGAAGAACCCGAGGACCCGAAGATGAGACCCGTGTCCATCGGTGCCGGGGTGAACACGCCCGATGGCAACGAGTTCGCACCGGTCATATCCGCCGATGGCAAGCAGCTGTACTTCTGTGGCACCAAACGCCCGGGGAACGTAGGCAAGGAAGATATCTTCTTCAGCAGCATGACGCCCAAGGGCTGGAGCAAAGCCGTGCCGGTCACCGAACTCAACACCACCGATGCCAACGAAGCACCGCTATCACTCACCGCCGACGGCACGACGATGATCATCTTCCAGAGCGGCAAGCTCATGCTCTCCCACCGCACGAAAGACGGCTGGGGACCACTGCAACCGTTCTCATCAACGGTGAACATCAGCGAGTGGACGGCGGATGCCATGATCACCAGCGACGGCAAGGCACTGCTCTTTGCCGCTATGAGCAAAGCCTCGCACGAACATCAGATGTCCATCAACATCTTCGTGTCTTTCCTCCGCGAGAACGGCGAGTGGACCAAGCCCTTCGGTCTCGGACCGAACATCAACACCACACGTATCGACCGGTCGCCGTTCCTGCACCCCGACATGAAGACGTTGTACTTCTGCTCCGAGGGACACAGCAGCCTCGGTAAGATGGACGTGTTCGTATCCACACGTCTCAACGAACGCAGCTGGCTGGAGTGGAGCGAGCCCGTGAATATCGGCAAGGCGATCAACACAGCAGGCAATGAGTGCTGGTACAAGATATCCACCGACGGCTCGCTGGCGTACTTCTCCAAGCGCGAGAACAAACAGAACGACCTCTACCAACTCACCATCCCGCAGAACTTCCGCCCGCAACCCGTGGCGACCATCTCCGGCACGATAACCGACATCCACGGAGCACCCGTCGTGACGATGATCCGCTGGGAGAACCTCGAGACGCAGCGAGTAGTCGGACAGACGCGTACCGATCCCGAGGACGGCAGTTTCTTCATCGTGCTGCCCGAGGGCAAGAACTACGGCTACTATATCTATAACGAGAAGCTCTTCCCCGTGGCGGACAACATCGACCTGCGTGAGACCCACGAGTTCCTCACCGTGGAGAACAACATCACCGTGGCGTCTATCAAGGAGATGATCGAGACCGAGACGCCGATGCCGATGAACAACCTGTTCTTCAACACCGGCGAATACGAACTGCTGCCGCCCTCAGTGGCGGAGCTCAACCGTGTGGCGGCGATCATCCGCCAGCAGGGACTGCCCGTGGAGATCAGCGGGCACACCGACAATGTCGGTACCGACGAGTATAACCGCGCGCTCTCCGAGAACAGAGCCAACGCCGTACGTAACTACCTCATCAAACTCGGCGTACGCAAGGAACTCCTGCGCACGCACGGATACGGCAAGTCCAAACCCGTCGCCTCGAACAACACCGAGCAAGGACGCCAGAAGAACCGCCGCGTAGAGATGAAGTTCATCAAGCAATAAACAATCAAACATACGACATATGAAGAAGTTTATCACCTTATGCGTCGCCATGCTGGCGGCAATAAACATCAGTGCGCAACGCGAGATCGGCGTAGTAGCCGGTGGATTGAACGGTCTGAGTTACAAACGCTGGTTCTCGTCCAATGTGGCTATCCAGACGGATCTGGCAGTGGGTTTGACCGTTGCCCCCTACAGCGGACACTTCAAGGGTCTCAAGACACATGGCACGCAGAGTCAATATGACCTGACCTTGAATCCGAACTTGGTGTTCCATATTGATATGCCGTCATCGTTCAAACTCTACCTTGGCGGCGGTCTGAACATCGGCATGGTGAGCGATCTTCACAACACCAACCCGAATGCGATCTTCGGCAAAGCCGGCGCTAACGCCTTGGCGGGATTGAGCTACGGCTTCGGCAACTCACCTTGGGTGCTGGCTTTCGATTTCCGTCCGGGTTACGGGTTCGCATTCCGGGACGAGAACGCCCCTCATTTCCATTTCTTTGACTGGAAGTTATCCGCCGCTCTTCGCTATACGCTGTGATAGCGAAAAAAAAGCAGCCCGTGTGGGCTGCTGTGGGGATAGCGTTCGATTCAGAACAATGAGCCTTGCGAGTCGTGGGAGAGGGGTGAGCGGTGCAGGTGGCGGTAGGCGAGTTCGGTGACCTCGCGGCCGCGCGGGGTGCGCTTGATGAAGCCTTCCTTGATCAGGTACGGCTCATAGACATCCTCAATCGTTCCGGCATCCTCGCCCATAGCGGTGGCGATAGTGTTCAGACCGACCGGTCCGCCACGGAACTTGTCAATGATGGTCGTAAGGAGTTTGTTATCGATCTCATCGAGTCCAAAGGTGTCGATGTTCAGAGCCTCAAGGGCGTACTGCGCTATATCGAGATCAACAGTGCCGTCGCCTTTGACCTGCGCAAAGTCGCGCACACGGCGCAACAGGGCGTTGGCTATACGCGGCGTACCGCGGCTGCGACGGGCGATCTCCGCGGCAGCATGGCTGTCGATATGTACGCCGAGCAGTCCGGCACTACGTGCGACGATGGCGGAGAGGATATCGGCGTCGTAATATTCCAGGTGGCAGTTGATGCCAAAGCGTGCCCGCAGAGGCGAGGTGAGCAGTCCGCTACGCGTGGTAGCGCCTATGAGTGTGAAGTGGTTGAGGTCGATCTGGATCGTGCGTGCCGACGGACCTTTGTCGATCATGATGTCGATGCGGTAGTCCTCCATGGCGGAGTACAGATACTCCTCAACGACAGGCGAGAGACGGTGGATCTCGTCGATGAAGAGCACATCGTTCGGTTCGAGCGAGGTGAGCAGTCCTGCCAGATCGCCGGGTTTGTCGAGCACCGGTCCTGAGGTGACCTTGAATCCTACGCCGAGCTCGTTGGCGATGATGTTACTCAGGGTCGTCTTGCCGAGCCCCGGAGGACCGAAGAGCAGCACGTGGTCGAGGCTCTCGCCGCGGAGCTTGGCTGCCTCGACGAAGATCTTCAAGTTACTGACAATCTTCGTCTGGCCGGCGAAGTCGGCAAAACGCAAGGGGCGCAGGGCGTTGTCCTGCTCCTTTTCGTTCATCTGTTGACGGATGTCAAAGTCGCTTGCCATTGGGGCGTTAAAGAGTTAAATAGTTAAAATGGTTTTTATTCCATAAAAACGTTAAGCAGTTACCTCGTGGAATAACTTTTCCAGATCAGGTATTTCTTCGATCTTCCGGTCGGCTTTTATCTGTCCGTGGTCGATGATGACGACGCGGCTGCAGATCGCTTTGACCTCCTGCAGGATATGCGTGGAGAGGATCACCGTGTGACGCTCGCCAAGGTCACGAATCAGGGCACGGATATCTTCAAGCTGGTTGGGGTCGAGACCTGTAGTGGGCTCATCAAGGATGAGCACCTCGGGATCGCCGATCATCGCCGCAGCCAATCCGACGCGCTGCTTGTAGCCTTTGCTGAGTTCGCGGATACGTTTGTTCGCCTGCGGCGTGAGGCCGACGAGGTTGATCAGTTGCTCAACTGATTGCTGATTGCTGATTGCTGATTGCTGATTGCTTCTACGCACACGGGCGATGAAGGTGAGGTACTCACGCACGTACATATCCGCGTAGAGGGGATTCTGCTCGGGCAGATAACCTATATGGGGATGGACATCATCGGGATTGGCGAGTACATCCACACCGCAGACCTCTACCCTTCCCTGTTCGGCTTTCCACAAACCCGTGAGCACCTTCATCAGCGTGGATTTGCCGGCACCGTTCGGTCCGAGCAATCCGACAACCTCCCCCTTAGTGACATGCAAAGACACGTCGCTAAGGATGGAGGTTGAGCCGATCGACTTATATAAGTGCTCGATATGGATCATTTAGAGCCAACGTACGTAGCAGAAGTCCATACGGTGCGGCAGCAGGTCGTTCTTCGGGAACATACGCAGACCGAACTTCAGGGCACCGGCATAGTTAGCTTTGTAGGTGGTCTCGAAGTGGAGGATCGAGCCTACGGCTTTCTTGATATCGAACTCCTGAACGTGATAGAGCTTATCGTTGTTATGGAGCGACGAGCGTGTTACTACGAGTTCAACGCCGATACCCTTGTCAGCCAAGCCCTTGGTGT
>Ga0310786_10003372_pt1 | contig 23276 bp, 19 predicted proteins | sample AusTroGonzalo_MG_FD_203881 | JGI IMG/M metagenome (GOLD analysis project Ga0310786, IMG submission 203881) | Bovine rumen microbial communities from tropical cattle in Woodstock, Queensland, Australia - Gonzalo_03 (v2) (version 2) | ecosystem: Host-associated > Mammals > Digestive system >...
AAATGGAAAGCAAAAGTTGTTAATAGTAAAAAATAATATTATAAGTTTTTATTAATTGATAAAATTTGTGATGTATTACAATAGATTGAAAAATATTTATGACAAGAATCAAAATATTATCTTGCCTGTAAAACCTGGTATGTTTTTGGAGATTCACGAAGTTGTTTGAGAGTGAGATACAAAAAGAATTTGGAAATTCAAAGGATTAGTTATAAAAGTAAAAAATCCAAACCAGCCAGATGGTACCTTCACAATTAGAGGTGAAGCAGCAAGGATGACTATCGAAAAGATTTATCCTTTATCATTCCCAAATTTTAGTAAAGTAATCTTATTGGATGATTACAAAATTAGGAGATCAAAATTGTATTATATAAGAGAAAAAATCTGAAAGGATGCTAGATTCAAGAGTGTCATAGAAAGTGAAAAGAGATGAACAGATTTATTAGCTTTGGTTAAGAAAGATCAAAAAGCTCCTGTTGTACAAGAGGAACCAGTTGTAGAAGAAAAAGTAGAGGAACCAAAAGCTGAACCAGCAGAAGAGCCAAAAGTTGAAGCTCCAGCTGAAGCACCAGCTTCAGAGGCAACAGAAGCACCTGCAGAAGCTGCAGAATAATTTAAACAATAATTTTTAGTTTTTTGAAAACTTAAAGATGGAATTAAAGGTATCATTGCGTGATATAAAATGAAAAAAAGTTAACCAACTTAGGAGAGAGGGAAATATCCCTGCAACTATTTATGGTAGACACTTAGAAAAACCTATTTCTATTTCATGTGCAAGGAATGAATTTGTAAAATTATATAAGGAAGCTGGACACAGTACACCAGTTACATTGAAATGAGATTGAATAGAAGAAATGGTTTTGATCCATGATTATCAATTAGATCCTGTGACAGATATGGTTTTGCATGTAGACTTTCTAGGAATCAAGAAATGAGAGAAAGTTTCTGCTGAAGTAAGTATCGTAATGCAGTGAGAAGAATTATCTCCAATAGTAAAACTTGGAGAAGGAACAATCAATTTAGTAAAAGATTACTTAGCTATTGAAGCATTGCCAAAAGATCTTCCAAAAGAGATTACAGTAGATGTTTCTGGAATTGACAGTGTTGATACAACAATATTTGTAAAAGATTTGAATTTGCCAGAATGAGTTGTAGCAAAAGATGATCCAGAACAAGCTATAGTTACAGTAATGCAAGCTAAAGAAGAAGTTGTAGAAGAAGAGTGAAATGATAATCCAGCATGAACAGCTTGAGCTGATGCTGAACCAGCTGCAGAAGAAAAAGCATCTGAGTAGTTTTATAAATAAATTAGTTTAAAAATGCCAAGAATATGTGATTTTACAGGTAAATGAACAACATCTGGAAATAATAGATCTCACAGTATGAGAGCTACAAGGAGAACATTTAAACCAAACTTGGTTTATAAATGGGTTGTAATGGAAGATGGTAGGAGAGTAAGAGTTAGAATAGACTCAAAATTATACAAAAAAATGCGTTGATTTATTTAATTAAATCATTATACATAGCTCACACGTATGTGTGAGCTGTGTACAGTGTTGTTTTCCATATTTTTATGGGCCAATAGCTCAGTTGGTAGAGCAATGCCCTTTTAAGGCAGTGGTCGAGGGTTCGAATCCCTCTTGGCCCAATTTGTATTAGAATACCAGGAACTGGTATTTTTTTTATTTCAAAAAGTTTCTCAAAATTTGACAAAATAAAAAAATAAAATATAATTAGTTATGCGCAATGTATATTTTATAAAATAAAAAATTAAGAAAAATGACAGAATTAATCCAAAAAAATGATTGAAAGTATGAATCTTCTTTAGATAATGTCACAGAAGAATTGCTTTGGGTAAAGAATCAAATAAAGAAAGAATTAACAAATTTACAACAAGATGTACAAGAAGATCAAATAAAAGAGAGCTTTTTTGATAGGCAATGAGAGAATGTTGAATATCATATGGATTTGGTCAAAGAATACTTACAATTTTGTATTCAAAACGAAAATTTTCAAGTGAATTCTGCAGTAGTAATGGCAGTTCAAATAGCTTTAGAATCATTGGAAAAAGAAGAGTATGATGTATGAAAGATTGATGGATTATTGACAAGGAGTTCTTGAAAAACATCAAAGACTCAAAAAGCTATAAGACAATTTCAAAAAGATAATAAAATACATGTTGATTGATTTCCTTGAAAGGAGACTATACAAAAAGTATTAGATATTTTATGAGATGAAGAATCTCAAAATATTCCTGCTACTCCAGAAGTTGAAGAAGATAACTTAGTACCAGAAGATGAGGACACATCAAGATGAACAGACAATGCTGAGACCAAGAAAAGTGTAAAAATAAAATTAGATAAGGATGGGAATGTATCAAACTTACAAGAAATTTTAGATGCGAGAAATTTAGATTTACCGCAATTGCAAGCGTGAGATGTTAGTGAGCTTTGATGATTTTGAAACTCCGTAATGAAATGATTCCAATGGTATTGAGAAGATTCTGATAAACATTTTAGATTTATGATATGAATGGATAACAGGTCGACACAAACACATTCAAGGAGCTTTAAATCTGAAGAAGATGTTGTTAGATACAAAGACCAAAATCCAAATTTAAAAAGTTTTATAATGTATTTTGATTGAGAAGATTCTGACAATAGTCATACATTACAAGACTTGTCTAATTGGGCTGAATGGTTAAATAACAATTGAATAGAACCAGTATTATGTACATGCGTGGGAAATGTGTCAGAATGACTTAATAATAAAATCAGAAACCTTTATGAACAAAATAAAGATAAGTGATATAAACTTATCGATTTTGCAAAAATTAATGATCTTGTAGAGATAAAGGAAGAAAATGGTGGTATAATAAGTTGATTTTTAAACTATTTCAAATCATGAAAATACAATCAATCTTATGCACTTATGCATGATATCGTGTATAAATGTATCGAAAAATAATTATTTTTGATTCTCTTTTTTCCACCTATCCAAAATTAGCATAGCACTTACTGTATCTTCAGCCACATTCTTTTTGAAATTGGAAACTATTTCTCCGGCTTGGACACTTGTGTAGTCTTCTTGAATTGTCTCGATAGAAATTTTTTCTGTATCAATAATCATCTCCAAATGTTTGATGAAATCTAGTATTTTTTCTTGAGTATCTTTTTGAGTATGAGGAAATCACAAGACTATTTTCCTAATATTGTGTCTTTGAATGATATCTCACAGATTGAAATATACCATTTTGTCATTTAATAAATATCCTACTGGGAATGTGATATCTTGATCAAATGGAGCGTAAGCTACTCAGATGTATTTGCTTCATCGATCAATTCACAAAATGTTTTGAGGTCTTACTGTCATTCTTTTCACATTATTGGTTTGATAAAATATTTAGCATCGACAAGTTTTTCTGCTTTTAATCACAACTCTTCAATACTAGTAGTATATTCTTGTCATTTATATTTCAAAATTACATTTTCATTTTCACAATTGATATCTACTGTTTCTGTCTCAAAATATCAATCTTCATAAACTAAATCAAAAAATAAATCATCTCTATAATTTATGTCATCTTTTTTGATTGTCTCATAATCTCACTTAGTGAAATCATACAACCAAACATTTTTTCTCTGTCAGATATAGATTATTCCTTTGCTTGGCATGATTCATTGATTTACAAAATGTTTGAAAAAATCAACTTTTGTAATTGAATATGCATCGATTTTTCCATTTTCCAATGAATTCAGTAAATTCACAGTCAAAGTTCATACTCTCAAATTAGTGAATCCACCTGGTCAATTCAAGATAAATACTTTATCAAAATGATATTGTCTGTATATTTGTACCAATTTTTGCCCCAAAGTGTTTTCTATGTTATTGCGGTTCAAAAGTATCTTTTCTCACTCAATCTCCAAAACCATATTATCAGTTGATATATTCAAAAATAACATAACATACAATTAAATATTAAAAAGTTTTTGTATATCTTTGTCTTTTATCATATCTGTGCTCCAAAGTGGCTCAAATGTAACATCAATATTTATTTCAAAATCTGGGAATTTACCTAGAATTGCATTTTTACAAAGCTGCTGTAACATATCTCACAAGGGACAAGCTATAGTTGTATATGTCATAAGTATATTTACTATTCATTTTGATTCATTTACTTGGACATCATATATCAATCATAATGTATATAAATCAACCATAGGGAATTCTGGATCATATACAGTTTTTAGACATTCAATGACTTCATTAATTACTTGGTTTTCCATCTTTTTTCTCAAATAAAAATATTTGTATAAATATAAATACTACTAAAATAATGAGTCAAACTGATTTATTTCGACGAGACATAACTAAAAGTAGGGCATTTATTATACAAAAGAATCCAAAAAGTAATGATAGTTTATAACTATCTTTTGTCGCATCTTCATCAGATTTTAACTTATGGAATAATTTTTGTCACAACAAAAAAAGGAAGAAACTCAATCACCATGCTAAAATAAATATTCACAAAAACCCAAGGCTTAGTGCAATTATAGGATCTTCGTAAACATTTATAGATGTGTAAGTAATTAATATCACGGTAATTCAAAGAATTATTTTTATTATAGCTGTTGTATGATATAAGCTAAGTTTCACGTTCGTCTATTACTTAATAAATTAATTCATATCGACATTTATGTCTTCATCAATTTCGTTATATTTTTCTTCTTTTTGTAAATAATCCAATTCTTTCTTATTTAACTCTCATCTAGATTCTGCATAAAAAGGATTATTTCAAACTTCAAAGAACTTATAATAAATAATCTCCCATATTCAAAGTCACAAAGGCATTATTCCAAATGACAAAATTGGTGGTACAAGAAGTAATAAATATATTTGATTTTTTATGTCTCATAAATTGGCAGCTTTCCATACAATTCAGTAAATAAGCATAGCAATTGCTAGACTAAGTGTGTTTCATACCAATGAAGATGTACTATAATTTGGATTTTTTAGATTTTCAATTTGTTGTGCCGACAAGAACGTAGCTATAATTATATGAAATCATAGTATCATAAATAGTGTATTAGCATTTCAGTTGAATATTATATATATTGGCAACAAGAATATGAAAAGCAATCAGTTTGTAAGTAACAATATTCATATTGATTTATTCATATTGTGATATTTTTTGCTGAAAAAAAGACTATATAATCCAGCTATTCATAGGTTTCAAATGAAAGAAGTTATGAATCCAGATACAATTAATAATAATGGCAGTATTGGATTTTTTCATGAATCTTCTGTCAAAGATCATCATACGGCTGTTAAAATTATAAATAGTAATCAAGAAATTACAGCTCAAATAACTATTCATATAAAGATTTTACCAAATATTTCTCATCATGATGATTGATCTGGTTTTTCTGTTAAATCTGGTGTCATAGCTTATAATGTTATTTTAATAAAATTATTTACACTGAATTGTTTTAAAACTAGAAGAAAAGTCACTACGGCTCTTTTCGTCCAACGTTGCATATGATATAATATAAATATTTTGTCCTGCTTTTAAGAATCAATTTGACAAATAAACAGTATATTGATTCATATTATATCTTCATTGATAATACACAAAATTGTAAGTTATTCAATTACATTTTACTTCTAAACTTTTTCATTTAGACATTTTTAATCCACTAATATCTACATTATCCACATTTTCTTTTGCAAAGCTTTCAACATCTTTATCACTACTTTTTCTGCTAATAATTATCGATTCATTAAAGTTTTCAGAATCTTTTTGAGAATATATCTTGATTATGCTACTTTCCAATAAGTTATATCATAATCAATTTAATTCTGTTCAATTATTTTCAAATGATTTTTCTGTTTTAAATTCACCATAAAAATTTTCAAATTCATATCTGAATCAAGTATTTTCATTACATCATTGTACAAGTATAGCTGAAAATAATAATATAACTATCAAAAAGATTTTCTTTCCCATTAAATAAACATATAAGCAAGTGCTAAAATTACTCCCAAAACTATTCAAATTATGAAAGATTTTGAATAGACTTTTGATGTATCTGAATTTTGTTTAGACCAAATACTTGCGACAAAGCATCCAATCATCAATCATGTTATTATCAAATATCATGGTACCAATATACTTTTTATTATTCCATATGCTTGCTCAGAAAACATGACTCATCATCTAAGCAAAAATAATCATACAAATATACTTAGGAAGAAAAAAAATCATGTTATAATTTCAAAAAAAGTTTTCATTTTTTATATTATATATAAAACGTTACTCAGTCATAATGTTTATTATTTCATTCATCATTTCAATATCACTCTCAGTTAGTTCAGATCCTGTACTTTCATATTTCTTTAATATATCTTTAACAGAATCCTCACTTAATTCCACTCCAGGACATGGTCAGAATTCACAATTTGGTCATCATCTAGACACATATGTTCAATCGTCACACATTTTTACATCAGTGGTACAAACAACTTCTTCTTTTTGTAACTGTTCTTCTTCATTTATTTCCTCAATTTCTTCTATCAATTCCACAATTTCTTCCTTATCTTCTTGACTAATCTCTTCATTTTCTTGAATTTCTTCAATATCTATTGTGTTTCCATCTCATCGTCATGGACTACATTCTCAATGAAAATAAGACCGTTCTTCACAAAAACTTCCATCATCAAAATTACATTTTCATCGAGATCATCATTCATCTGGTACGATTTCCAATACTCATCAATTTTGTGCACAATATTCAGATGCAGGATTTGCCACTTTATCTTGTGTGGTGTTTTCAGGTATTAATGAACATCAAGTACTGCAAACAACAACAATTACCAGTGAAATTAATAATTTTTGTTTCATGCTTTTTTATATGCTATATAAATCACATAAAACATAATATTTTTTGGACAAAAATCAATGAAAATTAAGAATTAATAATGAAAATTTAATAATGAATGATTGTTATTTACCTAATCTGATAATCTAGGTCTCAAGCAGTGAAAATTGTGACGATGTCGTCTTCTCAAGCAGTATTTATAATTTCTTTTACTTGTTCAATTTCTGTCAGATATTTTCAGTTACAATTTTTAGCAAAAATGTTTCATAATTCTGTTACACTATTTGCATTTTGTATGTTCAAATGTTTGAAGTTTTCCAGCTGTTCGTCGAGATTTTCTCTGGCGGCATAGATATTGAAAATATATACATTATCAAATTCTCTCAAAACTTCAGCAAATTCATTCCACTCTCTCAAAACTCTATTTATTTGGTGTGGCTGAAATATAGCTGTCAATTTTTTATCTGGGAAATGTTGCTTCAAGGCTTCATGACAAAGTTTGATAGAAGTAGACATGTGTCCATAATCAGAAAAGAGCATTGCTCATTTTTCCGTCGTCCTCAGATATTCCATTCTCCTCCAAAGTCACCCAAAATTTTCAATAGATTCTTTTAATTCTTTTTCATCTACATTTGAATTTAATTCTTTAATTAGTTCAAAAACTATTGATCAATTTTTATCGTTATGTTCTCAAAATATTTTTTTGAAATCAAAGTGAGTTATCTCAATTTGTTTTACTCATGGAATGTTGATCTTTTCAGTAGATATCACAGCATTTTTAATTTTATTTGTCCGTTCAGTAAAAGCAGAAATGTAGTCAGCTAAATCTTTGTAATAGTCAGTATGATCTAATTCAATATTTGTGATTGCTCAAAAATCTGTATCAAGCATCAAAAAGTGTCTTTTGTACTCGCATGATTCTATGATGAAATAATTCTTTTTTACCAAGTCATAATCTAATCATTTTCATGTGAAGATATGATCAAAAATATTTCTAATTTCATCTTTTTTATCCTTATTCAAAAAATAGTTATTTCAGTCCAAATCTGGTACTAATGCTCATACAATTCCAAGTCACAAGTTTTCTAAATGAGTTCTAGCTGTATCAATAAGCATCGAGGTTGTACTGCTTTTTCCATTGGTTCCTGCAATTCAAATTGTAGTAAAGTATTTACTGATTTCTCATAAAAATTGAAAATAATTTCAGATAAATTTGCTTTGTTTTGGCGTCCTTTCATATGATTTTGCTGTTTGAACTTCAATAGAATTTACACAAGCCTCAGAATAAATTACATGATCAAAAAGTCAGACTGTGTAGTTGTTTTCTCATATCAATACATTGATTCATTTTTTTTGGAGTCTATCTGTGAGTTCACTCTGGTTTCAGTCAATACAGATTAATTCTTTGTCGTATCCAAGTTCAAATAGTATTCATGCTACAGCAGACATTCAACTTCAACCAGCTCAAACTAATACTATATTTCAATTCATAGAACAATTACAATTAATAATTAAAGATTAATAATTGTGGATTTTTTTTAATATCAAACTTATAAATAATAAGACATAAAAAACAAGTTTTTGAAATCCAAAAATTAGATAATTAGTTTTTATAAAAGATTGACATTTTATATAAAAAATATACAATATTTTCTTGTTTATCCACTAATCATAATATTTTATGATAGAGCAATTAGAATCAGCTAAAATCCGTAAAACAATTGTCTATTGAGCTAAAAGGGATCCTAAAATTCAAAAAATAACCGATGATATTTTGGACAATTTTGTTGCTAATACCAAAAATTTATGATTTTGTGAAGAAGATTATTTATCAGCTGGTGAATCCGTTCCCACAGAAAATGATAATTTATCAGTCATGGATTTGTATTACACAAAAGAAATAAAAGACGATGATTTGAGCTTTTTGTCATGATTTTTGGGTTGATGAGATTATGTTCGTATTAATACAAATCAAGAGCCATACATTACACATAAATGATTTGAAAGATTAAACCATATTTTGAATATGGCATCTAAACATGCAAGGAGAAATTGACTTTCCACATGATATTTTAGAAAAGTATTTGGAGAAGGTGGTATGGATATAATGGATTATGTTTGAGCACCAATCGAGAAAGAAATAGATGGGAAAATGGTTACTATTCCAAGTCCTAAGAAATGAAAAATATATTTTCGTGTAAAGACAAAAGAACAATATTTACAACTTCTCAAAAAACTTACATCTCCAGATAGTGCTCCATTTTTTGATAAAGAGAGAGATGGAGTGTTTTTAAAAAATATAGTTGATCTAGGATATTTATGAAGAAATGAGGTATATTCGCAAAAAAGGAAATTATTTCAATATGTTATTACAGATATATTTTGAAAATTTTTTCATCATGAATTTAGTGATTTTTCTGTAAATACTGATACCCATGGAGACCATGGACATACTATTACAGAATCTTTTGATTGCAACATAGGTGATGAAAATGTAGAAGTGACATTGACTTGAAATGTAAAATCAGAGAAATCTACAGTCGACAAATTGATGAGAGAAAAAAGAGCAAATGCTACAAATGATATAATCCGTTTCCAGTTGAAATTCAAAAACCATAGGCAAATGGTAAATGGATTAAATGATTTTGTGAATTTTTATTTAAATAATTATTGACGCGTTTTTGACCATGAACCTTGAGATTTTTGAAATTTGAAATGAGTAGATAAAAACGCATTAAATTCAATAAACACCAATAATCTAGAACACATAAATGATTTGCCGGATTGAATGGCCAAAGATTTCATCAAACAAATTGAATACAATAGGAAAAAATGATCTTCAAATTACAGAGATATGAAACTGATTGTCCCAGTAAATGTAAAGTGAACTATATTTAATATAGAGGTAAAGTTTGTTACACAAGATTATGATATGGAAAATGATAGATGATATTCATCACATGTGATTTTGAAATGATTAGAAAAGATAGCGACTTTGAGTAGGCATAAAAAATATGTCACGACAGGGGATGTGGAAAATATTGTACAAGAAATTATCAAAGACTGACCAGAATTGGAAGATCAAATATGAGAATGAAATAAAAAAATACTAGCTGACGAATTGTCTTCATATTTATTAGACAGATGTGAAAAGATAAAGATACCAGGTCATGAAACTGTATATCTACTAAAATGAGTAAAAGAGACATTGAACAATGAGGGATTTTGGCCACATATTCAGCCTACAAATAACGACTAAATCAACTATTGATATATTTTTTCAAAAAATTATATAATTAAATCATAGAGTATTTATTGCTCAATTTTATTTGTACAAACAAAAATTTTGGCACATAAAAACTTAAAAGATTTTTTACAAAAAAAAGATGAAAAAGTTTTACCATTCATTGATCATCTTTTGAAAAAGTTGGACGAGCATATTGCCAAAGGTGGTAGAGTCTTACTTTTGACTTTGACTAAAAAATCTAGTGAAGAAATTACAAATTACCTAGTTTCTAAATGATACAAAGCATACTATCTTCATAGTGAAATTGCTACAATGGAGCGTTGGGAGATCATCAAAAAATTGAAAACTGGAGAAATAGATATTATCGTTTGAGTAAATCTTTTGAGAGAATGAATAGACTTACCAGAAGTTTCTTTGCTTGCAATACTTGATGCAGATAGAGAATGATTTCTTCGCTCGACGACTTCATTGATTCAAATAATTGGTCGTGCCTCCAGAAACCCTGATTCTGAAGTGGTTCTTTATGCAGACCAATTCACAGAATCTATGGTAAAAGCATTACGAGAGACATATCGCCGCAGAGAAATACAAGATAAATTTAACAAAGAACATTGAATTATACCAAAGAAAGCTAGTTCCAATGCAAAATGATTAGAGACTGTAAGGACAGATATGGACTTAAATCAGCAATTTCAGGCTATGGCAAAATGAAAAGTTCAAGATAAAAAACTTAAAAGAATGACTAAAAAAGAAAAAGATATGATTTCAAAAGATCTTAAAGCACAGATGGATTTGGCTATCAAGGAGTGGAGATTTGAAGATGCTGCAGTTATCCGTGATCAAATCAAAGAATTGGAAGGTGAATAGAAGCGTATTTTATTCCTTAAATATTTATCATGAATTCAACTATTTTTGATTTTTCTTTAGATTCTTTGAATTCTTGAGCTTCGATATTTTTTATTGTTTACTGCTTAATTATTCTTTTAGTTATTATATATTTTATTTTAATTTTAAAATCTTTAATTTGAATAAATCGTAAACTACAATATTTTAATAATGCTTTTGATGAATATTTAAAATATACATTCAGTAAAGGAAATTGAAACAATACTTGAAATTTATAGTTATTAATAGTTTACGTTTTGTCTGTTTATTCACTTTTTGCAATATTTGGACCTTATTATTAAAACCAGTTTTTTAATTTGATTTTCTTGTTTTTTTATACCAAAAACGTATAATCCAAGCTAATTTTTTATTCGTTATTCAAATTTATGGAAATTAGGAATATTGCTATCATAGCTCATGTTGACCATGGAAAGACTACTTTAGTAGACCAATTATTGAAGCAATCAGGTACATTGAAAAAGATGGACGATGCTAATTTAGTCATGGACAGCAATGATCAAGAGCGCGAAAGAGGAATTACAATCTATTCAAAAAATACAGCTATCGAGTACAAATGAACTAGAATCAATATAGTAGACACACCTGGACACGCAGATTTTGGTAGTGAAGTAGAACGTGTTTTGAGAATGATTGACTCAGTAATTCTCGTTGTAGACGCTTATGAATGACCAATGCCACAGACAAAATTTGTACTAAAAAAAGCATTGGAATTAGGACTAAAACCAATGGTAGTAATAAATAAAATAGACAAGCCAACAGCCAGACCACAGGAAGTAATTGATATGCTTTTTGATTTATTCATTTCGCTTTGAGCTACTGATGAGCAATGTGATTTCCCAATAATTTACGCAAGTGCTAAAGCCTGATATGCTATGAATTCTCTAGATGATGAAAAGAAAGATATGACACCATTGTTTGATGCAATATTGAAATATGTGCCACTCGCACCGAATTATCCAGACAAAGATTTTCGTATGCAGATAGCTAATCTTACTTACGATGATTATTTATGAAGAATGTGAATTGGCCGTGTTTACGAATGAACTGCAAAGGCTGGAGAAACTGTGACGATTATTTGAAATGATGGAACGGTGAGAACTGGGAAAATAGGTAAAATTTTTACCACTTTGTGACTTCAAAGGATAGAAACATGAAAAGCTGATTGCTGAGATATTATCACAATTAGTGGAATTCCATCAATTTTCGTTTGAGAAACAATCTGAGAATGAGAAGTAAAAGCACTTCCAGCAATTATAATCGATGAGCCAACCTTGAAAATGGAATTTTTGGTAAATGATTCTCCATTCGCTGGTAAAGAATGAAAATACATGACAACTAGAAATTTAGCAGAGAGATTGGAAAAAGAAACAGAGACAAATGTATGATTAAAAGTTGAAATAGAAGACGGAAAATTCATGGTTTCTGGTAGAGGAGAAATGCACTTATCAGTATTGATTGAAAGTATTCGTAGAGAGTGACGAGAATTACAGGTCGGAGCACCACAAGTAATTTTCAAAGAAATAGATTGAAAAAAACAAGAACCAATAGAAAATGTAGTCATTACAGTAGAGGATTGACTATCATGATCAATCATTGAAACTATATCAAATCGTAAGTGAATTATGAAAGACCTCAAATCAAAAGATGGAGTGAGCACAATAGAATTTGAAGTACCTACAAGATGACTTCTTGGTTTCAGATGAGATTTCACACTCATGACAAGATGAGAATGAATTATGTATTCATCTTTCTCACACTATGAACCATGGAAATGAGAAATCAAAAAGAGAGATGTTTGATCTATGATTTCATCAGCAACTGGTACAGCAATGAACTACTGAATATTCAAATTACAAGAAAGATGACCAATTTTCGTAGATCCAGCACAAAAAATTTACGAATGAATGATTGTTTGAGAGCATTTGAAATGATGAGATATGACAGTAAATCTTACAATCAACAAACAGCAAACATCAGTCAGAAATAGTGGAAATGACGAGGCAATGATTCTAAAACCAATTCGTCATATGTCGTTGGAAGATGCTTTATGATACATAGGACTAGATGAATTAGTAGAAGTGACACCTCAGTCTATTCGTATCAGGAAAAAATACCTTACAGAATTAGAAAGGACAACTGCCAGAAGACAATGAAAATTTTAAAAAATAAAAAAAACTCCCATTTGGGAGTTTTTTATTTATGTGTATATTATTAACTAATAAATGCAGACCACAGTAGTTTTACTATTGCGTATGCAAAGATTACTACAAGTATTCAAATTACTATCATAGTCAAACCTTTTGGAGACTCTCAAAATACATTTTTTGTAATTCTTTTGTATCATAAAAATATAATAGCAACAGCTCATATCAGTAATGCTACTTCTCATAAGAACTTAACCAAAAACACACAATAATCTAGTATAGTATCCCGACTCATAATTCAAGTATTAATTTGCTGAGCCATAGTCAATTTTCAACTTTTTATAAGATTTTTTTGATTCTCCAAAACACGTCATCATTGTGATACTCAAGAAACTATTTCAGCGGTATCAGCTTCCATATCTTCTGGAATTAATGACTGGGCTTGAGTAAATCATAATAACAATGCAAATGCAGATACAAATATTAATAAGATTTTTTTCATTTTAATTAATTATCAAAGATAAAAATTATGAACATTGTGGAGTTAGTTTAGTCACACCTTTATTTACTTCAGAAAATGAAGTATTTATGTCAAATATTATTTTTTCCAGATTTGATAACTTGTTTTGAATAAAATATGAATTTAAATATGAATTCATATTTGATCACAACAGTTTATTTGCTTTTTGCATTAAAAGAGTTTGTACATAAACTGTTTCGCGTTCGATCCTAGAATTAGTCAATTTTTTACACAAAGTATATTGTTCAGAAGTTAGTCAATTTTTACTATTTAATATATTTTCGGTGATATAATTAGCTACATCACATGCAAGATTATACTTTTCACGCAACGTCCAAGAGTCATGTACTGTCAAATGTAATGTTATAAGGAAATTTCGTGCCCCTTTCATTTCTTCATAATTATTTGACAAACTTGGTACATCCTTTGTTCATGTCCAAAATATATCATATTGTGTTTTAATATCTAAAGGTCTAGTACCATTTACATCATTACCACATTCTGTGATATATTGTCTCCATTCCAAACCACTTCAGTCTGCATCTAAACCATACAGCAAATTTTCTCAATTATCATTTTCTTCTTTTGCATCTAATCTTCTTAAATAAACATCTAAAATATGATCAAAAATAAATTCTGATTCAGGATAAGGTGTGTTGTCATTTGGAGCTGTACAAAAATCATTACTAATAATCTTTGTTTTACAACAATATCTATTTAAATTATCAAAAGCTTTTTCCATGGCTTCTTTTGGCATAGCAGCAATAATACCGGACATAATACTACCTTCATTTATTATAGATCCAAGCAAACCAGGCGTAGTACTATTTTCATAATTTTCATTTCGTTTTGATAAATCATTGGTAAGTAAACAATCACCTGTATCGTTCGCAGCATATGTTACAGATAATAAAGCTAGTCATATCATTACTATAACAAATATTTTTTTCATATATTAATTTTAGATATAAAGATATATAACAAATTATAATTTATTTTTTATTTTTTGCAAATTTTTACTCTTCAAGTATATTTTTAACTTTCACATATACCTTTCATAATGGTTCAGTATCATATGGATCCATTTTGAATGTATAAATAACACTATTTGTAGCATCATCGAAATCATAATCACCATAAATTGTCGCATCAGTATAGATGTCTCCTGTTGGTGAAATATACAAAAGTACATCATTGCCTTTTAGTACAGCTTCTCATAAATAGAATTTTCAATATATTTCATCATCAAGATCTTGAACAGTTAACTCATTTGAATTTATCTCTAAATCAACTAATTCAACACTTGAAAGTACAATCCAGAATATTACTTTCTCTCATTCAAGTACTTTAATAATAGGTCTTTTGGGTGAATAATCCAATTGAGTTGATATTGTACCATTGAAACTATTTAATATTGTTATTTTTCAGTTCTCAGGGTTTATCGTAGCCACCATAGTTCAGCTTGTAGAATACAGTCAAATGTCGTTACCTATATCAAAAAGTCATCAATATACTTCAACATTATTTGGTGCTACTTCAAAACGAGATATATTATTTTGGCTTCCAGTTAATATTTCCCATTTATCAATCATTGTGTTTTTATCGATAGTGTTGCTTCTTAAGAATTGAACATAACCAGAATCTATATCTTGATCTAGTTCAGCTAATATTGTCACCATAGATCAATTATCTGTCAAATTATCTCCACCTAAATTAGCACCAAAAGAACTTCCAATAACTCAGTTATTATAAGTTAAGTTGCTTGCTCATTTCAAAATATTCGTTATTTCAACTGATGGTACTTTTATTGATAATGTAGTATTTACTACATATTTATTTCAGTTTATATCTATTCATCATACATAGTATGATAATTTTTGGCTTCACGTAAAGTACAATCATGAGTATTCAATATATCCAGTTTTTTTTGAAATATTCGTTTGCTCAACCAGTCTATCTCATAGCTCATCGGCAATCCAAATCTCATCTAAAGCTACATTATCCTCCCAGTCTACTTGCAATACATAATGTGTTCATACATATCATTCTAAAGATACTCATTCACTAACTATAGCACCCGTAGATGGTCTATATAATTTAATTTCAGGATCTGGTCATTGATCATCTGCGATAATTTGTGGTCAAGCAACAATTTGATTACTTGAACTACTAGAGATCCAATATGTATTATTTATGAAATTCAATGTATATATTTCACTATATTGTCGATTCCTTGGTATATCAGTAATAGTTAAATTAATAGTTTCATCTGATTCACTGTATGTGAATAAATCAAAGATATATTTGTTTTTTCAAGTTCAAATTGATTTTTCTATATTATTTAATATGTTTCTCTTTCCTATTTGTTCTTCTATTTCTAAACTAGTTCAAGTTATCTCTGATCATTCAGGCAAAACAAGTATATATTTTTTATCAAACAATTTTTCGTTATCTCATTGTGTTATTAATGGTTCCTTATCGTTGAATTGGTCAACTCTATGAATCATTTTTACTAAATATCAATCAACATTATCTCCAAAGTTATTATTATTAGATCGAGAAACTTTTATAGTATCAAAAGTCTGTCATGCATATTTAAAATTCTTTACTTCTCGATTTGAATCAATTAGTTTTACAAATTTTCACTCAATTTTAACATATCAGTCATCAGCTTTTGTCAGTAAATCTTCATAAGAAGTAATTCTGTAAGAATAATATGTAGATGCATCATCATAGTTAGTATTATCATAGTTTGTAGCTCACTTTCTATATTTAATATATATATTGTGATCATCCCACAAAATTAAATCTGAATAGCTATCTTTATTAATGTCAGTCAATAAGAATCTAGATTGGAACTTGTTTATATAATCTGTATTAGCCAACAAGAAACTTCACTCTTTTGTGTTTATCGTATATCAATCAATATAATTAGCTATATCAACAGTACTTGAACTACTACTAGTTCCTCAATTATTTCATCCATTTCATCATGCAGTTTGGGCCAATAAAATTGGATTGTTATCATTTATACTGCTACCATCAGATGAAATATTGCTCTTTGTGATAATACTATAAGCAGCTTCTGCCTCATCTTTTACTTTACTTAAATAAGACTTATTTAGATTATAAACTTCTTCATCCATATTAAGAGTTTCAGGGCTATTATTTTCCAATGCATTGATATATCATTGTAAATTATTCATATTATAATCCATATATTTTTTCATTATGTCTTCTTGATTAGACAATGCTTTAACAGTATTTTTATCCATATCAAATAATTGTGTTGATAGTGTAATATTGAATGAATTATCTTTTACGAGTGATGAATCGTTATTTCATACAGCCACAAGGAAGCTGTCATAATCATTCTCTATTAAATCAATGATTTCATCGTTGCTTGCCTTATAGTTATCAATTACGGCACTATATTTGTTCTCTACATCATTTATGGAATCTATATTAGCATCAATTTTTCTATTCATAGAAATAAGAGATAGGTATTCTTGAGCTCTATTTTTAATATCTTTATTGTTCGTTTGATCTTTTATTTCAGCTAGAGCAGTTTCCAGTACTTTGAAGTTGTTTTCATTAATATTGCTGTCATAATCTACATAAGATACTGTTGCTTCATCTTCAACTTCTTTGTATAAGCCTTGTAAATTTTCAGATCTTTTCTCTTTGTCTCTTTCTTTCTTATTATCTGATTCTGTTTGTCAAGAAGATACATTGGCTTTTTGTTTCTTTAAATCCTCAAAATTTATAATTTCTTCAGCTTTTTTAATCTCTTCATTTATTTCATCAACAACTTTATTCCATTTTTCTGTCAATTGTTCTTTCAGTTTAGTGAGACGTTCAACTAACTTGTCATATTGTTGTTTGATTTGACTATACTTGTCCATAGTTGATCCGTATTCCTCATCTAGTTCGTTAATTTCTTTTTCCAAACGATTTATACTATCCTGTTTCTCATTAATTTCGTACGATAAATTATCAATATCTTTATTAATAGAATTTATACCATCTGAAATTCTTAATCTTTCGGTTTCAATGTTTGTATTTTCTAATTGAATAAGGTATGTGTTTAATTGTTTTTGTAGTTCATATAATTGATTCAATAATTCCTTTCTCTCTGCTTTAATATCCTCTAATTCGCTCTTTTTACTTTCTTTACCTTTCAACATTTCTTTAATTCATGAGAATGAATTATCCAAAATTGATTTATATTTTTCAACATTTTTTGCCAATTCAAGGTATTCAGTTACTTCTGGGACACCAGGCAGACATTCCACAGAAATAGGATTGTTTACACAAGCTTGTAAGCGATCTTGGCGTTCTCTTGATATACCAGAGACAAAATCAGTAGTTTCTGAAACAAAGTCAGTTATGTCATATGTTACATCATTAATCTTTCATACTACAGATTCTACAAAAGCATAGAAATCATCAAAACTAAAATGCAAATCAATATATGTTTTCAATGATAAATCAAATCACTTTAATTTTGCCTCTTTAAATTCACTAGTTTGCAATAATGTAGCTACTCAAGTAAATACACTAGCAAGAGCATCAGGCATTTTTGCAGCGGTTGTCTTATTCCACTCAGATGATGTTAAATCTAGGTTATCCCAGAATGGAAGCTCATAATCTCTTTGTGTTATTTGCTCAACTTTGGCTTTTATAGAATTTTCTGCTACAAGTCCAAATTTTCATTTAATTATACATAAAATTTTACCAACTATTTTAGCAGCTTTTATAGTAGCTTGTATTGTGTTAGGTAATGCTGGAATTTTTGGAGCAGGAGGCAATAATGGCAACTCCATTTCTAAACTAGGTATGAAAGATGGTAATTCTGGTAACTTTGGTGGCGAAGGAATTAGTGGTATATTTCAGTTGTTAATAGATGATAACGCACTGAGAGCACCGTTAAGATCAATTCATTTTAGCTGTTGTACAATATCTATACCAAATTGCAAAGAGTCTTCTAAATTTAAGGTGAAATCGATACTTGGTGGCTCTGGTAAATTTGGTAATTCTGGTAATGGAACAGCAACAGGATTAAACGTAAAGCTTGGGAGCTTTATATCCATCTCAGCATGAATTTCAGAGAAATCCAAATAAATACTAGGTATTTTTGTTGGAGGAATCTCAAAAATAGGCAATTCTATATTTAACATATCGCAAATTTTACCTAATTTACATGAGAATTGGTCATAATTATCATTTGTACATGTACTACAACTTTCAGTCCAATCTGCAGAAAAATCAATGATTAACTGATAAGTCTCCAAGACTGTCATAAGAGTAATTATTGCATCCACATATTGAGAATATCTAGTTGCATTTGTCTCCATCCACATAGACAAAGTTCACAATACAGAATTAACTAAACTTGATATATCTCATAAATATCTTTCTAATACGTGAATCCATTCATACAATTCTAGAGGGAATAGCTTATATTGTTGTAATGTTTCTATATTCTCTTTTACTGAGAAGATCAATGTTTCAGCACTTGATTGTATATTTAAAAATCAGTTTAAGAAACCATCGATTGTTCAATCTGCAAATATACTAGCACAAGAATGAGATATCTTTTGTTTAGATTTGTTTATCTTTACTCAGCTATAATCTGGTTCCTTTCAATCCCATGTTACAGATACCTTAGTTTTTCAATCCGTATCCTCAGCTTTTAAATTAAATCATGAAGTAGCCATACTTAAATTATTAGATGGATCAACATAAAGATACACATCATATGGTAGTGCCTTACCAAGTGGTAAGTAGTCGAAACGTATATAATATCCTCACGATTTGGCTTCATATACATTGTATTCTCATAAATCTTTAAAATTATAAGTTTTTTCAATATTTTCCAATGCATCAATTTTTCCTTGAATATCTCATAATACATCATCATCTTCTCATTCAGCATAATAAGATGCATCTTTATATTGTTCTTTTAATTGATTTATAGCATCTCACAAATCTTCTAGTCAGTTTACATTTATGCTTCATTCACTACAATATGAGACTATTCATTTAAAGAATTCCTCCCAATCAGATAATATTTCAGATTGTCTATTAACTCGGCTTTGTGACATACTTACATAAGAAGTAATGTCCTCACTTGTCAACATTGGTACATTGACTGTAATATCTTGTGTACTTATATTCAACAGAGGAGTCTCACTAAATACCTCTGCTAATTTTTCAAATGGGTTTGTATAGTCAGACCAACTTGATATTTGTTCCCTACTGATTACATTTCTCTGTCACCGAGCATCCAATTTTGATAATGCAGAATCTGACGCAACACAAGTTTGATCGCTTGGATTCCATTTAAGTCATCTGTTTTCACATTTTAGTTGCAATGATGCAGCAGTGTCTGCACAATACGATGAATTTCAAGGTCATTCAACCCATCTTCATTTACCTTGTTCACATTCTTCTTTCTTTTTATCATTAGAAGACATATCCTTTTTTACATTATTTACTTTTACTGTATTTCGTTTTCATATCATTGACTCCAAATCAGGCCAAATTATACTAATTTTGAAGTTTGATAGATTATTCATTACATATTTTATTTGTTTATCCAACCATTGTTTTACAATTTTATCTATTAATCATTGTTCTTTTGATCATTGTATTTGATTTTGGATTTTTGCTCCTCCTTCCAATATTATAGCATCAAGATCCATAGAACTGCTTTCTTTATAAGAGACACTTGATTCTGGTTCTATTTCAATATTTATAAATCATCCTGCATAACTTCATTCAGGGATAATTGGTTGGAATGAGTTACCATTCGAGCTAGATCATCAGAATACAAAAGGGCTTGATGACTCATTGGCTCATAAATATAGAGGATTATTTTGCTTACTACATCACTTCAATAATGTATATTCATATGGTATCTCTGTAGTAGCGTTAGCTCATAAAGTGTTAGAATTAGAGCTTCCACAATTAGGCTTTACAGCAAAAACTATACAATTTCATGCTACACTACCAATAGGATCTTTAATCGCTTTTCATACACCATATGGTCCAAAACACAAAGCTATTCATAAATTCATGGTCAATGTAGGCATTAAATATAGCCTAAACATAGACGGATATGTTCAGTTTTGTGGGACAAAATCGACAAATCAATCTCCAGGTCACTTAAACGGATATCCAAAAATTCATGGGAATGGAAGATATACTCAAACTGGTGTTGGTCATCGATTTCCAGGGAATGTCATAGCAGGCCATCAAGCTCAAATAAGATTATCCAAGAAATCTAAATTATAACAACCAAATAGGTGATATTTTCATACTCATAAAAATGCTTGATTAAATGGCACAGGTAATCAACATCATCATTTTCCTCATAATCATAAAGATGATAAGTCCATACCATTACAAGTTCATCAAATTATCTCATCTATTTTTTTCACGGTTTCATTAGTCAGAGCATCTATAACCATTGTTCATGCATCAGCCAAATTTGTCAAATCCACCCCTTGTGTTGACAACATTCACTTCCAATCTATAGTCTCCATTAATCCTCCCTCAACCAAGGCTGATATTTGATCTTTAAATGATTTTGGATCTCAAGTTGTTGCTGATGATCATAAACCACCAGAAATCTTATTTTTTTGTTCTTGTTCGTTCTCTTTGCTTTTATCAGTATATTCTGCAGCAAGTCTTGCTAAGTCCATATATTTTAGTTCATAATCTCTTGCACCATGTCCGTTGTTAAAGAACACAAACATTGAATCATTACATCAGTCTGTAGGTTGTGTAGATATATCAGGATATCTATCGTTAGAATATCTTGCCAAATTTTCATTTGGCAAAACTACTCCAGAAAAATTGTTTCAAGATAATGGAGCAATATCAATATTAAATACATCATAATCTTTATACATTAATCAGTAACTAATCTTTAGCATATCTCATGCTTTCATATGTATATTATCTATCATATATCTAGAATTATCCAAATCTCGATGAATATTCCCTGTCATATCATCTATTTGTCATAATGTGATAAGTCAACTATCAACATATGAATGATCAAACCAGAAATTTTCAAACATTGATCAATCATATTCTGAAAGAAGAATATTCCATGGTCAAGCAATTTTGTCTATAAATGTTCAAGTAAAATCTTTGTTTGCCACAATGTATACACTTACCCTAACTGTATCTCATTGAGTTAAAGGTCAAGCATACTCTATAGAAGTTATATCAATTGGATTATCGTTTAGATCTTCATATGTTTTATAAATTTTTACAGGATCACTTCATGTTAGTGCTCATATTTCCACATAATCAAGATCGGCTTCATTATCTATTCAAGATTCATAAATTGGAATGACTCCAAATGAGACTTGTTTAAATCTTTCATTTTGCATATATAAATTTCCTGCTGCATCAACATCAAAATTTAATAGACTAGCCAAAGCGCCTCACATATCATCCATAGTCATTCATCTACGGAATAATCCACCATTAATTCATAAATCTTCTGCAGTGATATCTCATGTTTCAGTATCTGAAATTCATTGCCAACGTACTAAACTTTGGTCTAAAATATGACTGTTACTATCTATTTTTAATCCAAATTGGTACACTATTTTGGAGTTTTCATTAATTCTATCATACCATCCATCATCACACAGGTATTTATTATTTGATAGATAATTTACGTTTCAATCTTGTGTCGTACCACCATAAAATATTTTTATAAATCATAATTTATCGTTTGTGACAATATCCATAGCTCAATCTAGATCCATATCTTCCAAGAATATTTGGTGTATTCATGAAATATTCTCTGGGTTTTCAGAAATTTGTCACTTATTTACGTTTACATTTATACATACAGGGTATCAGTCTACATCAAAAATTCCTCAATTATTTTTGTAAACTCTCAGTCATCAAGAAGCTAGCCAAATTATTAAATCTTTATATCAATTTCAATCTACATCTCATACTGAGACATCGCTTATCCTATCAGCTAATATAGTTAATGTTCACAAATTTTTAAAAGGATTTGTTCATCAATAATTCTTTAATATTTTTATAGTTCAATCCTTGAATATTACTATAATATCTTCTAATCCATCATTATTAAAATCAATATTTATTACTTTATGTATTTCTTTACCAGGTTCTGAATATACAACTTCTCATAAACCTAAATCGAAGTACGTATCTTCTTTGATTTCACCACTTTCTTCATCGTAAATCTTTGCCGTCTCATTATCGCTTACCCTTTTCAATAATGGATCTCAGATATTTATTAATAATTCCGAAGAAAAAGGTAATGTGGCTTCTCATACTGGCATACCTCATCCAAAATTTGTAATATTTTTGAAATCAGCAGTAAATCAAATTCACAATATAGGATTGTAGCTATCCTGTATAGATTTATAACCAAATGAACTATCTGGTAAAGATGATTCTAGCTCATAGAATCATATTCAATAATCGTCAGATGATCAGTTTATCCAAATCTCAGAAACTCAATAATCTTGAGATGTCGACATCAAACTACATTCTACTCAATTTTCATTATCTACAGC
>Ga0310786_10003373_pt1 | contig 23272 bp, 19 predicted proteins | sample AusTroGonzalo_MG_FD_203881 | JGI IMG/M metagenome (GOLD analysis project Ga0310786, IMG submission 203881) | Bovine rumen microbial communities from tropical cattle in Woodstock, Queensland, Australia - Gonzalo_03 (v2) (version 2) | ecosystem: Host-associated > Mammals > Digestive system >...
CAACTCCGCGCCGATCTCGTCCAGCTCATTGACCTTGGTCGGCTTGCCGGTCGCATCAAAGCCAATGTCGTCGGCAATGGCCATGAAGATGTCCTCGTCCGGGAAGGATGTCGCTGCGGCGGCCTTGTATTCGGAATCAAGCTTGTCGCGCAACTCGGCGACGGCCTTCTCCGCGACTGCGGCGATCTGATCCGCCGCCATCTTGTACTCGGAAATCTCCTTGCGCTCCTTCGGCTTGAGCGCGGCGAATTCAGCCCGCATGTCGAGCGCACGGACGTATGATACGGCCTTGCCGCTTCCGTCCGTGTTCGTGGCGAAGATGAAATCTGTAAACGATTGCCTCAACATGGCGAGAAGAAGTATATCAAATCGGCAGGATGAATGAAAGCGCGGACGAAAAGCTTGCGGAAAGCACCGCCGGAGAGGTGCCCATGCCTGCGATAAGGATTGTGCGATTGGCTGACTTCATCCGATCACCTCCCAATGGCCGCCTTTGTCGGGACCGACGCGGCGGAGACGACCAGATTCTTTGAGTACCCTCAGATTCTTTTCGACTCCCTTCACCGACAAATTCACGACGATTGAGAGTTCATGTGCAGAAGCCTTGGGATTCGCCATAAGATAGGCAATAATCCTCTCCGCACTCGACATTATCTTCACCCTACTTTTCACCCTACTTTTTACACCGTCCCGTTTCCCATATTGCGTGCGTTCGCCCTTATTTCCAGGGACTTTCTTGTAATTCACGCCTCTGCTTTTCACCCTAGTTTTCTCGGAACTTTTCACCCTACTTTCCTGTTCCGTTTTTTTCGCTCCAGCCTCTGGAACAGGGCGTTTCAGGACGACACGGAAGTCATCGGGGTCGTCTTCGTACCACTCGGGTGCCGGAACTCCCCAACTGGCGCACTTCGCGATCATGTCACCAGTACCAGTACCGGACTTCTCAATGTAGCCCTTGAGATACATCGCCCGCGCAAGAAGCGGATTGACCGGTACCGACTTGTGCGCCGCGAAGAGCTTGCCGATGGTCATGCCGCGCGGCAATCCGCCAGGACTCCACACTTCGAGCCGATCTTTGAAGAGCATCACCTGGACGCTCGCGTTGCTCGTGTAATCGCGGTGGACAACTGCATTGACGATAGCCTCTTTCACGGCGTCATACGGCAACTCGAACTTTGTGGGGACTTCCGCCGTGTCCCCCGTCTCCCGTGTGCCGACCCAGTTGGAGATGTGCGTCATGACGAACCGCGTCGCCTGATCGACAAGCTCGAATACGTCCCCTGTGTAGATTTGGTGGTCAGCCATCGGCTTCGACACCCTGTCGGCATAGAACTGTGCGCACTTCACCTCGGATGTGATGAAGAACTTCTGCGGCCTTTTCCCAAAGAGTAGCGCGGCCGGATTGAGTAGCCTGCCGTCGTCGTCCAGCAACTCAAGTGCCATAAGGAGCTGCTCTATCGGCACGTTCACGGGAAGAGGGAACTGTCGCTTCTCGCGGGCCGTGCGGATGAAGTCACGCATCTTCGCGACGCTCAGGTCTTTCATCGTCACACCTGCCGTCTTTGACGCATCGAACGGAAGGACGTTTATGAACCCCTTGTCTTCCAAACACTTGGCGAGCGCGGCGTAAACCGCCGTTCGCAGGTCATCGTAGCCGACAAACCCCTTGCGGACGACATCTTCGCTGACCCTGGAAATGAACGCGGCCTGTCGCGGTTCGGTGTCGCCAGCCGATTTATCGACGAAGCAGATGCGCGTCTTGCGTTTCTTTGCCGCCCGCTGATACTCGCGCTCAGTAGCCGAGACGCCGGATGAATCAACGTTGCCGTACGTGTGGCCGAAGATACCGAGGTAGATGTCGCATGCGTCAACTTCCGCCAAATAGACGCCGTCGGCCTTGCGCTCTTGCGCCGGGACTTCCTCGAAAAGAAAGACGTCAAAGAATCGCCCGAGTATCGCGTCTTTGCGCACGTACTCGGCGAGCGCCTTGCGTTCCTTCGCGAACTCGCGTTGGACGCTACTGATGAAAATGCGTTGGCTCATGCCTTGTCTCCACGGCAAAGTATATCAAATTTCCAAGATGTTTGCGCACCGATCCCGTCAACACCGCCGGGGAGGTGCCCATGCCCGCGATGAGGATCCGCCTTCGTGCAGTACACTTCGGCGCGATGAGGATCCGCCTTCGTGCAGTACACTTCGGCGCGATGAGGATCCGCCTTCGTGCAGTACACTTCGGCGCGATGAGGATTGTGCGGTCAAGCGGTCATCCTTCGCCAAGGCTTCCACCTTCGCCAAGGCTACGGTGGACAAGTCGGTGGACAAGTCGGTGGACAGGTCGGAGGACGGGGAGGCGTGACCCAGTGCCGTGTTCTTCCAATGTTCAGTGAATAGTGAACCATTTGGGGGCGAACGGCGTTTCATTGAACATGAAACAGTTTATTCCATTTGCATCGTTTGCCTTTGCCATTCATGCCCTGTCAGCCGTGGATGTGAGCACAAATGCCGCGCCAGATGCTGTCGCCGATCTTGGAACCGTGGTGGTGGAGGGCACTGCGCTTTCTCGATACCGTCCTGCGGCAGTGAACGGCGCCACTTTCACAGACGTGCCCCCCGAAGAGCTCCCAACCGTGGTCGATACGCTCACTGAGGACTATATCCGCGAGCACAATCCCACGGATCTGCACGATCTTCTCCGTTATGTGCCCGGAATAGAGACCGGCGGAAAATCGCTTCTCATGCGCCAGCCCGGCACTTTCTCCATACGCGGCATGGGCGGCACGGAACCGGCGTTCGACGGCGTCATGCCCATCGGCCGCGGCGCGGGGCTATTCATGGATCCGTTCTTGATGGAACGCGTCGAAATCGTGAAGGGGCCCATCGGTTCGCTTTCCGGCGGCGGCGGAGCGCTGCAGAACGCATCTGGCGGCGGCGGATCCGTGAACCTCTATCTGAAAAGCGCGCGCCTCGACAAGGACGAGATCAATCTCCAGGAGACAACGTCCGTCGGCAAGGACACCTTTCGCCAGCGCGGCATGGCAGACGTCAACGAGACGTTCCTCGACGGCAAGGCGGCGGTGCGCGTCCTGGGCACTGCCGACTACTTCGAGCCAGCCTACATAAACAACGGGGTCCAGAACGGCGCGCGTCCCCGCGAATCGTTCGCAGTTGCGCCGTCATTTGCGTTCAAGCCGTCGGACGACGTCACTTTCGGGGTGAAGTCGCTTTTCCAGTACACCGATCAGCCAAGCTACATAGGCGTGCCCGTCTATCGAGGGCATCCAGGCGGCGGATACAGCTGGTACGAGTCGTCCTGCCGCCGCGGCGACCGCGCCACATACGAGAGTTTCATGGTGAATCCCTGGCTCGATTGGCAGGTCACAGATGAATGGCTCCTCAAATTCGGCGCAGGCATGATGGTCTCTTCATGGGATTTCTTCATGCAGGAGCCATATTACGGCCGCGGCGCGGAACTGGAGAACTATTTCGCCACCGGCGAGTGGAGCTCGGGGAACAAGTACATGACTTCGGGCTTCAGCGACGGCTCATCGGTGAACCGCAACTACAATGTGTATGTCCGCTCCATATACACGAAAGAGCTGCCTTGGGATGTGACAAACACGTTTGTGATGCAGCCAGACTATTACTATCGCGAATCGTCCGGCGGCTTCGGCACGCCCACATCGCGCTACGGTCTTCTCGCACAGGATTCCATCAGCTGGCATTGGTTCACGCTTCTTGGGGGCATCCGCTACGATCATTTCGAGCAGGAGGCGTATACGTCCAACGGCAATCGCTATCGGCACGGCACGGCAGACGCCGTTTCGCCGCGCGGCGGGCTTGCGATACGACCTCTCGACTGGCTAGTGTTCTTCGGCAACATCTCGCAGACGCGCACGCCGATGCTGGGGCTTCGCACGGAAGACGGCTCCACGCCCACGGCCCCGTGGCGCTCGACGCAGTACGAGGGAGGTGTCCGCGTGCGCCCAGTCGATAAGCTTTGGCTTACGCTTTCCACATACCGCATCGAGCAGGAGAATGTGCCCGAGTTCAACAACACGGGGCTCATCGAGAGCTATGACGGACGCAACACCTCGCGAGGCGCCGAGCTGTCGATTTCCGGTGACGTGACGGACAACTGGACCGTCATGGCGATGTACGGGTACAACCAATACACGGACCGCAACGTCTCGCCCGGCGAGAAGGGGCGCGATTTCGAGCGCTACCCTGCGCACACGGCGTCTCTCTCGACGTCTTACAGGCTTCAATGGGGATTCCTCGAGGATGTGGTCGTAGGCGGCAACTATCGTTTCCGCTCGCGCAGCTTCGCGACGATGCGCGGCAGCTATGTGGACAAGGACCTCTTCTTCAATCCTTCGCATGTGTTCGACCTCAATGTGTCGATGCCCATGTCGAAGTTCGGGTGGAGCGACAAGTGGATACTCTCCTGCGGCGTGCGCAACGTCTTCGGGGAGAAGTATTTCGAATCTGCCAGACACTACTACGAATGCCTCGTTGGCGAGCCGCGCACGTTTGAACTCAGCATTCGCGCCACATTCTGACGCGGATATGGTATAATCATCGTCGAACCTCTTGAGGACAGCAGACGATGGATTCCTGGATCGACATACATGCAGACCCCGCTCACGTCAAGCGCGAGCGCGAGAAGGCCCGTGCGCTTCGCGAGACGGACTGGTGGCGCGCGCTGATCGCGAAGGGCGTGTGCCACTACTGCCATCGCAACGTGGGCGCGGAGAACCTGACGCTCGACCATGTGATCCCCGTCGCGCGCGGCGGCAGGTCCACGCGCGGCAACTGCGTGCCGTGCTGCCACGACTGCAATGCGAAGAAGGGCGCCAAAACGCCGGCGGAACAGCTGCTGGACAGCCTTTTCCCCAACGGATGATTTGAAAAATCACGATTTCTGCCCTCTACCCGTTCGATATATGCTACAATGTCTCCATGATTGATTTTACGCCTACTCAGAATAAAATGATCGCGGCAGGGCTTACAGTCCTTTCATTCGCCGTTGTGCTGGCTTTCGTGCTTTGCATCGGTTGGGTGGCTCTTAAGTTCCTTGACCTTGCATCCCCGGCGTTGACTCCGGTGATCGTCGGCATTTTCCTGGCTCTGTTCTTCAAGCCATATTACAATTGGGTGCTTTCCCATGTGCGCAACCCCACTTTGGCGCTTTTCCTGATGATATCCTCCGTGTTGTTGCCCTTGGGCCTCGTATGCTGGTTTTCGGGCGCATTCATAGTCAACCAGGTCACGAACCTTGTCAAAGCCGCTCCCATGGTGGTGACTCGCTTCAGCTCGTGGACGAATACGCAGTTCCCCCAGGCGCAGGCCTTGTTCGCTTCGCTCGGCGTGCCGCCGGAACAGATGAAGTTCTTCACCGATCCAGCGGCGTTCTCGCACGAGCTGATCGCCACGATAGCCGGTTCCTATGGCGTCTCGGCCGTCAAGGCCGGCGTGGGCGCGCTAAAATACCTTTCCACGATAGGAACGGCGCTGTTGTCGCTTCTGTTCTTCGTGTTTTTCCTGATGCGTCCGGATGTACAGGGCAGCGACTGTGTACGCCATCTACCTTTTCTCAAGGAGGAAACGCGCGCATTCGTGGCCGAACAGGTGGACGCCTTCACGGGCATACTCGTGAGCTTCTTCCAGCGTCAGGTTTTGATATGCCTCGTGGAAGGGCTTCTCTACGGCATGGGTTTCATGCTTGTTGGGCTGCCATACGGATTCGTCTTGGGTTTCATGCTCGGCGCCTTGAACCTGGTGCCGCTTCTCGGGACGATGGTGATTCTGCCTCTGGCCATTCCGATAGCATTCTTCGGGGATGGCGGTTCCGTGCTTCGCCTAATCGGAGTGCTTGGCGTATGGATCACCGGGCAGGTGCTCGACGGTTATGTCATAACGCCCACCATCCAGGGGGACAAGACGGGGCTTGGCTTTGCAGGCGTGATCTTCTCTTTCCTGTTCTGGGGAGTCGTCTTCCACTCCATATTGGGGCTTCTGCTCGCCATTCCCCTGTCGGCGTTCTGCACGGTCTTGTGGCGTGCGGTGAAGGCCAGATACATCAAGGCTGTGATCTGACTTGCTCGAGCAAGTTCAGGCGCGGATCGGCTTGAGGGAGATCTCGCGCGTGAAGAGCTTTTGCGGAAGCTGCGTATAGGTGATCTTGCCGTCTGCGGACTCCGCGGCCGCGGCGCGCGAATAGACGGTGAAGGTCGCCTTGTCCGGAAGCATCTCGACGATGGCCCACGATGCCTTGCCGCCAGTCACCGAGGCGCAGCTGATGTCCGCCATGCAGCCGGCCTGCCCCACAGGGTAGGCGCCATTGTGCTCGTGGCCGTTGATGTATAGGTCGCAGCCGTACTTTTCCGCGAGGGCCAGTATTCTCTTGCGGTTGTCGTTGAAATGGTTTTCCTTGCATGCGTCGATTATGGGGCAGGCGAAGTCCTTCCCCTTTGGTGCGATTGCCCAGTGCGACGCCAGGACGATGTGGCGGATGGTCGGGTCTGCGGCCGCGGCTGACATTTCCCGTTCGACGAAGGCGACTGCTTCGTCGTCTATGCGGGCCGTTGATCTGTATACTCCCTTGGGAGCCGGCAGCCCGACGTACGACGCGAAGAACGTGATGAAGCGCGTGTCGCCGCATTTGAAGGAACATTCGCGGTAGAAGTCTTCTACGGCGGTGTCGTGGTTGCCCTGGATGGCGATTACGCGCGAATCTGGTTTGACGAACGGGATTGGACGTTGCACGTAGCCTTTGGGAGTATTGCCTTTGCAGAAGAACGTTTCGGGCGCGCGGAAATCGAGGTCAGAGATGTCCTTGCCCTTTGAATTGCGGTAGAGATCAAGCGATTCGAGGGTGCGGTAGTAGTTCGCCCGCTCAGCTTCGAGGTACTGGCGATGGCTCATGTAGCCTGTATTTAGCTGATCGCCACCGAAGAGCGCGAACTGCACGTCGCGGCAGTATGGATCGGAGTTGATGAACTCGTAAGTCTTGACGAGCGCGGCGTGGTTGCCGGGCTTCCACATGGTATAGCGCGGTTTGCCTGCGTCTGCGCCGAAGTTTTCGATGAAATCGCTCTCGATGTGATGATCCGCCATGAAGAGGAACTTCACCGGTCTGCCGGCGGCGTTCTGCGAGGTGGCGGCGCCCGGTGCGCATCTTGGCACGAAGGCGGCGGCGCCCGCTGCAAATGCGCTTGCTACAAATTCACGTCTGTTCATTTTCATTCATGAGCCTTATTGCGGTTATTTCTATCGGTGTAGGCAACATTCCTATTGTACCATTCTTGCTGTGACCTTTCAAGGTGGAATATCGATTCCAGCGCAACGCGCACGAGAAGTTTTCATGCGTATGATATACGCATAGACCATATAGGAAGTCAAGCGGAAAATCAGAAAAATCGAAAAATTGCAACGACCGTCCTCGTGGTAGCGGCTGTGGGCGCGAAGCGTCAGGCGTAGCGGTAGCGGCGCCCCTTTACCAGTTTCTTCACCAAGCAATCCCGCTGATTAGTGACGAATTAAAAAATTCTGCAGATCGCTATTGACGGCCTGAAATTAGTTTGGTAAACTATTCTTCGCCTTGGCTAATTAGGCTAGGGTTGGTAAACAAAGAAAGAGAAATATAAAATGCCGTTGTCGATGATGGGTGTGGGTACGCGCCACAAGATAAAAAGCGTCAGAGGAGATGATGCCGTGCGAAAGCATTTGGGTTCGCTTGGCTTCACCGAGGGGATTTTCGTCGAGATAATCGCCGATATGGACGGCAGTCTGATACTCGGCGTGATGGACAGCCGCGTGGCGGTCGACAAGAGTCTCGCCATGCGCATACTGGTTTAAGAAAGGACGGAGAGTTATATGACATTACGCGAAGTGGCAGTGGGCGGCGCCGTCAAGATCGTCCGCATAAACGGAGCGGGGCCGGTCAAGCGCCGCATCATGGACATGGGCCTCACGAAGGGCACTGAGATCACGGTGCGGAAGATCGCGCCTCTCGGCGATCCCATCGAGCTGACGGTGCGCGGCTACGAGCTTTCGATCCGCAAGGACGAAGCCGCCGCAATAGAGGTGGAGTGAAATTTTTTTTGAGGTCGAACTTCGCCTTGTCTAATTAGACAAAACGAACATATCGGGCGAAGCAGGCCGGAAACAGGAGACAGGACAAATGGCAAACATCAAGATAGCTCTCGCGGGAAACCCGAACTGCGGAAAGACCACGCTCTTCAACGATCTTACGGGTTCTGCGCAATATGTCGGCAACTGGCCCGGCGTGACGGTGGAGAAGAAGGACGGTCGTCTCAAGGGCGACGACGATGTGATCGTGCAGGATCTTCCCGGCATCTATTCACTCTCGCCTTATTCGCTTGAGGAGGTCGTGGCGCGCAACTATCTCGTGAACGAGAAGCCCGATGCCATACTGAACATAATCGACGGCTCCAACCTTGAGCGCAACCTCTATCTCACCACCCAGCTGCTGGAGCTTGGCCTGCCGATGGTGGTGGCGGTGAACATGATAGACATAGTGCGGAAGAACGGCGACAAGATCGATCTTGAAAAGCTGTCCTTTTCGCTCGGCTGTCCAGTGGTTGAGATATCTGCGCTCAACGGCGAAGGGACATCCGCGGCGGCCGCGCTCGCCATCGAAGAGTCGAAGAAGGGGATGAAGGGCGAACGGCCCCACGTCTTCACGGGTTCCGTCGAGCACGCTCTGGCGCACATCGAGGAGTCGCTCCACGGCAAGGTCGAGAAGGCGTCGAGCCGCTGGGCCGCCATCAAGGTGTTCGAGCGCGACCAAAAGGCAATCGAGACGTTGAACGTGCCGGCGGACATAATAGCCCACGTCGAGGACCACATCAAGGATTGCGAGAAGGAGATGGAGGACGACGCGGAGTCCATCATCACCACGCAACGCTACGCCTACATCCAGAACATAGTCGCGAAGACGTTCAAGCGTTCGCCGCGCAGGACCTCAACGACGCTTTCCGACAAGATTGACAAGATCGTGACGAATCGCATTCTGGCCCTCCCGATCTTCATCCTTTCGCTTTGCGCGATGTGGTGGCTTGCCGTGGCAGAAGGCGGCCCCGGCACCGTTCTCACGGATTGGGCCAACGACGAATTCCTGGGCGATGGCTGGCATTTGCCCTTCACCACGCACGCATGCAAGGTGGACGGGAAGTACAAGGGCATGGAGTTCGAGGATGCCAAAGGCGAATTCGCCAAGGCCGAGGCCACGGTGAAGGCGTGGGAGGCCGGCGAAAAGAAGGCTTCGGTGGAAGACGAGGAAACGGGCGAGATGTCCGAGGAGTGGGACATAGACGAGGCGAAATACAAGGCCGCCAAGGAATATGAAGAACCGGATCCGTCTGCATTCGGGGTGTGGGTGCCCGGCATCGGCGCGCTGATCGGCGGCGCGATGGAGAAGATGGGCGTCAGCGAGACCGTTGCGAGCCTCGTGAAGGACGGCGCGTGGGGGGGCGTGGCTACGGTGCTTGGCTTTGTGCCCGTCATCTGCGTAGTGTTCCTCTTCCTTGCATTTCTCGAGGACTGCGGCTACATGGCGCGCGTCGCGTTCATCATGGACAGGCTGTTCCGCAAGTTCGGAGTGTCGGGGAAGTCGTTCCTTCCGATGATCGTGGGCAAGGGCTGCGGAGTGCCTGCCGTGATGGCCGCAAGGACGATCGAAAGCGAGCGCGACCGCCGCATGACGATCATCCTCGCGACGTTCATCCCGTGCGGAGCGAAGACGGTGATTATCGCCATGTTCGCCGCGATATTCTTCCGCGAGATGTGGTATGTCGCGCCGCTCATGGACATCATCGGAATTGCTATAATCGTCTTCGGCGGCATCGCGCTCAAGAAGTCCAGGGCGTTCGCGGGTGAAGCAGCCCCGTTCGTGATGGAGCTTCCGGCCTACCATATGCCCACTCTGGGCGGCATTCTGCGCCACACTTGGAATCGCGTCAAGGGCTACATGCTCAAGGCGGGCATGATCATCTTCCCCGCCTGCGTGTTCCTCTGGTTCATCATGCACTTCGACTGGACGTTCAATCTTCTCTCCGAAGAGGAGATAGAACGCTCCATGCTGCACGACATGGGCACGTGGATAGCGTGGTTCTTCGCGCCTCTTGGGTTCGGTACATGGCAGGGCGCGGCGGCGTCCGTCTCGGCCGAAATAGCCAAGGAACAGGCCACCGCCACGCTTGGACTCGTGGCGTCCGGCATGGACGGCGCTTCGACCGCGGCGCACGTCTCCAGCCTGTTCGCCTCGATGAGCAGCTTCCCGAAGCTCGCGGCCATGTCGTTCATGCTCTTCAACCTGTTCGTGCCGCCGTGCATGGTCGCGATTGCGGTGACGTTCCGCGAGATGGGATCGAAGGCGTGGGGCTGGTTCGCGCTGGCGTTCCAGCTGTTCGTTGGATATGCGCTTGCGATGTCAGTATACCAGATCGGCGTGTTCGTCGCCGGCGGAGGATTCGGCTTATGGACGGCCATTGCGATTCTGGTGGATGTTTGGTGCCTGTGGATGATCTTCCGGCCAGCCAAGAAGGCGGAATGAGTCCAGATGAACCTTTGAGGTGAACATGAATGCGCCTTCGATCATAATGCTTGTCGCGCTTCTTGCGCTTGCTGGTTATGCCGTGTGGCGAAACCTGCGCAAGGGCGCGCCGTGCTCATGCGGCTGCTCGCGCAAGGATTGTCCCGGAAACTGCAATTGCACATGCGGTGGCGATAATCATTGAACGGGAAAGAATCTTTTAGTAAACTATCAAGAACCGCCGCTTCAAGGAGCGGCATGACACAAAAGGAAAATGAAAATGAATGCAAAGACAATGATGGCGGCGTTCTTCGCGGCGGGCCTCGCCTGCGCGGCGTTCGCCGAAGAGTCCAAGCCAGAGGCTGAAGAGTCCAAACCAGAGGCTGAAGTCGAAGAAAAAGACGACGGCTTCTCGTACACTCCGGGAGAAGGCATATCCTATGGTGATCAGCAGATAGTCACCGCCGAGGTGGGGCTTTCCTTCGACTCCAAGTACATGACATACGGCGTGGTCGACGGCAAGGATCCGATCCTCACGCCTAGCGCCAAGGTGACCTTCTTCGACTGGGTGTACTTCGGAGCGGAGGCCATATACGACGTGACAAAGGGCAACGGGAAGCGCGGCGGCTACGGCAAGCGCACCGGCAAGCGCTCGACGTTCGATGCCATCGTCGGCGTCGCGCATGACTTCGATCTCTGCGAAACGCTTGGCGCCCTCTCGGTGGACTTCAACTACATCTACGAGTACTTCCGCCGTTACAGGGACGAGGGCGAAAGGTGCATGGACGACACGCAGTACCTCAATCTCGAGCTCTCGCTGGGCGATCTCTGGTTTGAGCCCACGCTTGCCTTCGAGCGCGACATCATGGCGGACAACGGCACGTACATCAACTTCGAGGTCGGCCATAAGTTCGCGCTGATCGGCACGGACGACGAACCCACGCTCACGTTCCGTCCATCCGTCGGCCAGGGCTTCGGCAACACGGTTCGCGTCCGCTCGTACGACTTCTACACCAAGCATGGCGAGCCGCTCGATCATGGTGGATTCATGGACACCAACGTCAAGGGCGAGTTCGAGTGGTCCATCACCGATTGGATGTCGCTCAGTGCCTACGTCGCCTACTACGACTACATCTTCGACGGCAACATGCGCGACGGCGCGCGTTCGCACAATGCGGCGTGGGGCGATGCCGATCACTATCGCTATTCCTGGAACGTGGTCGCAGGCATGGCTCTGACGCTCACGTTCTGACCGATGTTCTCCTTCGCCGCAGGCGGTTTCCTGCGACGTGTTCATTAGGGTGGCCGGCATCTGGAGATCTCCAGATGCCGGTTTGTTCATGGTGAATTGCGCACGGCCATGAGAAGCGAAAATATGCTATACTATATCCACACATGGAAAACAAGGGAAATCTTCTGAAGGAACGCGCAGTCCTTAAGGACGCGCGGCGCGTGGTGGTGAAGGTGGGCACGCACTCCATCGCCAAGAAGACGGGTCGGCCGGACTACGCCGCGCTCCGTCGCGTCGTTGGCGGCGTGTGCGAACTGCGAAAGGCCGGCCTTGAAGTGCTTTTCGTCTCGTCCGGCGCAGTCGCCGCCGGCATCGAGGCTTTAGGACTCACCTCAAGGCCATCCGAGACCACCGACGTGCAGATGTGCGCCGCCGTCGGGCAGGCGAGGTTCATCTCCGAGTACGAAAAGCTCTTTGCGGCGCGAGGTGTGAAGATCGGCCAGGTGCTTCTGACGCATGCCGATTTCGGCGATCGGCGCCGTGTCGCGAACTTGCGCCGGTCGCTCGACCATCTCGTGCGCGCAGGAGTAGTTCCCGTGATCAACGAGAACGATATAGTGGCGGACGAGGAGATCAAAGGACTTACGTTTGGCGACAATGATTGGCTTTCGTCTCTCGTCGTGAAGCTCGTCCATGCCGATGCGCTTGTCCTTTTGACGACAGTTGACGGGCTCATGGACGCCGAAGGCAGGCGCGTGCCCGCGATCGGGAAAATGCGCGACGCGCTCAAGCTTGTCCATGCCGGGCAGAAGGGTTCGCTCTCAAAAGGCGGCATGGATTCCAAGTTGAAGGCTGTGGCGAACGCGACAAAGTCCGGCGCCAATGTCGTGATCGCCAACGCGGCGCGCCCCAACATACTAAGGTCTATCTTCGCCGGGCGCGACGTGGGGACTTTCGTGCCCGGTAGCGCATTGTGACGAGAGAGGGAGCGCCGTGCGCCACGCGATCCTCTCGGATGTCCATGCCAACGCGACCGCTCTCAAGGCGGTCTTGACTGACGCACAGGATTTTGGGGTCTCGTATGTCTATTGCCTCGGCGATGTTCTCGGATACGGACCCGATCCGGTCGCCGCGCTGGAGCTTGTCCACGATCGCGCCCACGTATGTCTTCTCGGGAACCATGATGCCGCCGTGTGCGGTTCTTTCCCGGTTGGCGACTTTACGCCTGTCGCCGCCAAGGCCGTCGAAGCCCACCGTTCGCGTCTCTCCGCCAAAGCTCTGGCCTGGCTTAAGACTCTGCCCATAGCCTGCGAAGGTCCGGGCTTCGCCTGCACGCACGGCGACTTCTCGGAACCGGAAGCGTTCAACTATATCCTTGAGCCGGAGGATGCCATGCCGTCGTGGCAGGTGCGCGACGAACAGCTGTTGTTCGTTGGCCACACTCACAAGCCCGGTGTCTTCGTGTTGGGCGTGAGCGGCGAACCGCATTGTCTTGAGCCGACTGACTTTGTCCTTGAGGAGGGCAGGCGCTACATCGTGAACGTCGGCTCCGTAGGATATCCCCGGAGTGGCGTGTGCCGCAGTTGCTACTGCATATACGATGATGTCGCGAACACCGTGTTCTTCCGTTCCCTGCCGTTCGATCTTGATGGGTATAGGCGAAAGATGAATGGCATGGGGATTGACGAGGCACCGTGGATAGCCGCGCGCGCAAAAGACCGCCTCCGCCCGTCTGTGCGCGCCGCCGCCGATTTTTCGAAGAAGGGGCATGCGCAACATGGAGAAGCGGCGACCGCGAAGAATGTCGCGGCGGTGTCGCCTAAGCCGGATGCGCCGGAAACGGCGCAACGCCCCGGCGGGCTTGGGCCGGCGCTGGTCATTGGCGCGATGATGTTGGGCCTTGCCGGCGTGTTCTGCACATACAGGCTCATACGCGCCATGCCGGATCCGGCGCAGAAGGCGGCGGTGGAGGCGGTGGATGTCGCAAGCGTCCCAACGTCCTCATCGGAATCATATGCACCAGCCTTCGACATGGACCACCCTGTGGTTCTTTCGGGCGGATGGACTGCGTATGTGGAAGTCCCGTCCCGGCAGAAAGTGCGGGTTGTGGCAAACACAAAGGAGAACACGGTTGCTTTCAGGATCGAAAACGAAGGTGAGGCATGGGTTCGTTTTGTCCGCACTCGTTCGCTCTTCGACAAGCCCGAGTCCATCCATACGATGGTCAAGGTGTTGACGCGGCCTTTGCCTGGACGGAAATCTGATTTTGCCTTCGCGACGAGCCTTTCATTCTTCGGCGAAGGAGGCAGGCCAATAGGCGTGCCTACGCCTGGCTGGGGCAAGAATTCGTCCAGGAGGAAGACGCCGGTGCCGGATGGTGCGGTATCAGCGGAATTCCGCATCGACTGTCGCGCAGCCGGCGTACATGAGATAGCGGTTCCGTATTTTTCGCCGGATTCGCCAAGAATTCAAACAAACAAGAAAAGGAGAGATGAAAATGTCACTACACGAAGAGATACTTGAAATGGGCAAGAAAGCGCGTGCCGCCGCGCGCGAAATGCGCGCGTTCGACTCCACGCGCAAAAACGCCGCCCTTGAGGCCATAGCCGCCGCGCTGGAGTCTGCCAAGGCGTCCATAGACGCGGCAAATGCCGAAGATGTCGCCGCCGCGCGCGCGAATGGCATATCGGCCGCGATGATCGATCGCCTCACGCTCACCGATGCGCGCTTCAAATCAATGGTCGATGGAGTGCGCTACATTGTCTCGTTGCCCGATCCCGTTGGCGAGACGATCTGGACGCGCGAACGCCCGAGCGGGATAAAGATCGCGAAGGTTCGCGAGCCTTTCGGCGTAGTTGCGGTCGTGTTCGAATCGCGCCCGAACGTGTTTGTGGACACGGCGGCGCTCTGCCTCAAGACGTCAAACGCGATAATCCTGCGCGGCGGGAAGGAGGCGATCAAGAGCAATCTCGCCTTGGCTGCGGCAGTTCGCGAAGGACTCGCCAAGGCGGGATTTCCGGCTGATGCCGTGCAGCTCGTCTCATCCACGGATCATGAGGGCGTGCGCGAGCTCGTGCGCATGCCCGAATACGTTGATGTGGCAATCCCGCGCGGCGGCGAACGCCTGATCCGCGCGATGTGCGAGGCCGCGCTCATACCCGTCCTCAAGCACTACAAGGGCGTGTGCCACGTGTATGTTGACGACTCCGCCGATCTTGCCATGGCGCTATCCATTCTCCACAACGCCAAGGTTCAGCGCCCCAGCGCGTGCAATGCGGCAGAGTGCCTTCTGGTGCATGAGACCGTGGCCCCGCTGTTCCTCCCCATGGTCAAGGCGTGGGCCGAGGGCGAGGGTGTGACGCTCCACGTCGATGATGCCGATTGGACGCGTGAATGGCTTTCACTCGACCTAAATGTCGGCGTCGTGAAGGACGTAGATGCCGCCATCGCGCACATCAATTCCTATGGGTCGCATCACAGCGACTGCATCGTAACCGGCGATGCTTCGCGCGCCGCGAAATTCCTGCGCGACGTGGATTCCGCCGCCGTCTACCACAACGTCTCCACCCGCTTCACTGATGGAGCCGAGTTCGGCATGGGCGCGGAGATCGGCATATCCACGGACAAGCTTCACGCCCGCGGTCCGATGGGACTGGAGGAACTCACAACTTACAAGTACGCCGTCACCGGCGACGGTGTTGTTCGCGCCTAAAGTTTGCGCGGTTTAAGCCATGGCCGAAGCTGATCCATTTGCGCGTGTGCGTCTTCTTATGGGGGCGCACGCTGTCGCCGCATTCGCCCATGCGCGCGTGGCCGTGTTCGGGCTGGGCGGCGTCGGCGGATGGTGTGCCGAGGCGCTTGTGCGCTCCGGCGTGGGATCTCTCCTGCTTGTGGACGACGACCGCGTTGTTCCGTCCAACCTCAATCGTCAGGTTCCCGCATTGTCTTCGACACTGGGACGTTTCAAGGTGGATGTTCTTGCGGAGCGTCTCCGCGACATCAATCCATCAGTTGCAATCGAGGCGCGCTCGGAACGCTATACGCCTGAAAGCGCCGTTTCGTTTGGTCTCGCGTCTTTCGACTGCGTAGTCGACGCCATTGATTCCGTCCGGTGCAAGGCGCATTTGATCCGCGCGGCGGTGGATGCCGGCGTGACGCTTTTCTCTTCGATGGGCGCGGCGGCGCGCGTGGATATCTCTCGCATAAAGGCGACGCCGTTCCGCAAAGTCGCCGGCGACGGTCTGGCCAAGGCACTTAGGCGGCGTTTCAAGGAGGACGGTTGGACTAAGCTCGATTTCATGTGTGTATGGTCCGATGAGCCTCCGTCCAATCTTGGCGAACGAATGCCCGAGGACGGAACGGCCAATGGTTCATTCATGCCTGTCACTGCGGCGTTCGGTCTTCACCTTGCATCGCTAGTCCTGTCGTCGGTTCGAAGTGCCGCCGCAGAATCGCGGGGAATCTCCGATTTGGGAGGTCGCAGTGGAGAAGCGTGATTTGCGCCGCTCCATGCGCACGGCTCGTCGCGCGGTGCCGCCGGAGGCGAAGTCGCGTCATGAGGCGCGGATCGCGCAGGCGCTTTTGGCGCGGAGGGACGTTCTTTCCGCGATCGATGCGCATTCGCCCGTCTGCGTGTATCTTGCTGTGGCGGATGAGATAGATCTTGCGCCGTTCATTTCAGAGGTCCGCGCTCGCGGCGGTGTTCTTGTCGCGCCGCGCTGGAACGGTTCCGCCTACGCTCTCGCGCGCCTTGAAGGGGAACTTCGCGAGGGACCGCGCGGCATCCCGGAACCGGCGTACGACGATCCGGTGGCGCCACGGGATGTCGGGCTGTGGGTGGCGCCTGGTTTGGCTTTCACCGTGGACGGTGCGCGTCTTGGATATGGCGGCGGGTGGTATGACCGATATTTCGCATCTGCTTCGCCAACCGCGCCGCGCATCGGCGTCGCATATCCGTTTCAGATCGTCTCTTCATTGCCGTGCGAAAAGCATGATATTGCGCTCACGAATGTCTTGTGCGCCGCAGAAGATCATGCAATCGGCTTTTTCGATTCCGGCGTCGGCGGACTTTCCATCTGGCGCGCGGTAGCGGCGCTTTTGCCAAATGAATCGACGGACTACATAGCCGACAGCGTGAATTGTCCGTATGGGGACAGACCCCCTGATGAGATCCGCGCCCTCGCGCGCCGCCATGTGCGAACGCTACTCGCACGCGGCGCCAAGCTCGTTGTGGTGGCGTGCAACACCGCTACGGCGGCGGCGGTCGATGCTCTGCGTGCCGAGTGGCCGGATGTCCCTTTCGTGGGGTTGGAGCCTGCCGTGAAGCCTGCGGCCGCCAGATCGAGATCGGGCGCTGTCGGCGTGTTGGCGACGAAGGGGACTTTTCTTGGTCGGCTTTACAGGGAGACGTCCGCGCGTTTCGCAGCAGGCGCGCGTGTGGAGACGTGCGTCGCAGACGATTTCGTCACGCTGGTCGAGCGCGGAATCCTTGATGGGCCTGAAGCTGAGACAGTGGTCCGGTCGAAAGTGGAGCCTCTTCTCGCCTCTGGAGTGGATCAGATCGTACTTGGATGCACGCACTTTCCTTTCCTGAAACCGGTGATAGAGCGCGTTGCGGATGGGCGCGCCGAGGTAATAGATCCGTCTGCGGCCGTGGCACACCAGGTGAAGCGCGTTTTGTCCTCGCGTGGTCTTCTCCGTGCCGATGTGGCGCCTCCCTCGCGCTTTTTCGAGACCACTGGCGACGGCGCCGCATTTCGCGCCCTCTGCAAGCGGCTCGTTGACTTTCAGGACGCGTTTTGGTAAATTACCCACGTCGTAAACTGCGGAGGCGGCAATCGTCGTTACTGCAAAGGAGAACATCTATGCTCACACGTCGAACATTTGTGAAGAAAACGTCGCTTGCGGCGGGAGTAGCTGCCGTGTCAGGCGTCGTCGGATGTTTTGACGAGGAAAACCACAGCGAGAAAAACCACAAGGAGAAGACAATGGAAATGAAGTTCAGCGAACTTATCGAGGCGCGTCGCAGCGTGCGGAAGTACGCCAAGGCGGAGATATCCAAAGACGAGATGGCAAAGATCGTCGAAGAGGCGCTCAATGCGCCAAGCTGGAAGAATACCGAGACGACGCGGTACTATGCGGCGATCGGGGACGACGCCAAGGCCAAGATCTGGCGCGATGCGCTTCCGGGTTTCAATTCGGCAAGTTCGGCCAATGCCGCCGCCTTGGTTGCCGTGGCGTTTGTTCCCGGCGAAAGCGGCTATCTGGGTGCCGCGCCTGCCGATGAGCTTCGCGAGATGTGGGGTGCGTATGATTGCGGTCTTGCGTCGTCCTATTTCATCCTTGCGGCCAAGAACCATGGATGGGACACCCTCATCATGGGCATCCGCGACACGGCGAAAGTGAAGTCCATACTTGGCATTCCTGAGAAAGAGATCCTCATGTCCGTCATTGCTGTCGGGAAGTCCGCCCAGCGGTATTTCAAGAATCCCCGCAAGCCCGTCGCCGATGTGCTGAAGGTGACGTGACAGGTCTCGTCAATGGCCATTATTGACAAGAAATCATCCAACGATGAGAAAGTGACGCTTTTTCGTTCGCTGTTCGGTGGGCGAGGAGATGTTTTCGCCAAGCGGTATGATAGCGCCAAGACGGGCAAGAAGGGGTATTCGCCTTATTGCGAAAATCAGTGGGTACGTGGGTTGTGCGGCTTGATGCATGGCGTGAAGTGTTCCGATTGCCCCAATCGAAAGTTGAAACCCGTTTCGGATGAGGTTGTCAGATGGCATCTGCGCGGAAAAGATGGTGGCCTGAAGCCATTTGAGATTGGTGCATATCCGATGGCAAAAGACGAAACAGTTTCTTTTGCCGTCATTGACTTTGACGAGTCGTCTTGGCGTAGGGATGCTTTGTGTGTGGTACGGAAAATCCGCGAGTTGGGCATCCCTGTCGCACTGGAGCGATCAAGGTCGGGGAAAGGTGCGCACATCTGGTTCTTTTTCGAGGAACGTGTCAGTGCGCGGATGGTGCGCGCTGCGTTGTCCTACATCATCACCTTGACTTTGGAGGCGCATCCAGAAATCAGTCTTGATTCATATGACCGCATCATACCGAGTCAGGCGACGTTACCCAAGGGCGGTTTCGGCAATCTTGTCGCACTTCCTCTTCAGTTTGAGTCGCGCAAGCTTGGGAACAGCTGTTTCGTAAACGATGACTGGGTACCGTATGACGATCAATGGGCATTCCTTTCTTCGGTTCACCGACTGGCCAAGGCGGAGATCGCTGCGCTTGTGGCGCGTGCCAAGTCCGAGAATCGTTCGTTGGTTGAGATGGGTAATGCGGCGCGGGATGAAGAGAAACCGTGGACATTCTTTCTTCCGTTATGGTCCACCTTGACGCCAGGGGACTGTCCATCGCCGATTGCCGAGATGCCGATTGAGGTTGTTCTTGTCAACCGCATTTATGTTTCTCAGGAAGGTTTAACCGATGAGCTGCGGAGTCGTCTGATCAGGAGCGCGTCGTTTACCAATCCAGAATTCTATGAGGCGGAACGCTTGCGGTTTTCAGTGTACGGCAAGCCGCGCATCATATCTCGTGCACTGAATGGCGGCAAGTATCTTGAAATGCCGAGGGGCTGCCTTGATTCTGCGGTTCAGATCTTGAAAGACGGCGGATTATGGGCGGATATTGTCGACAAGCGTTACGGCGGCGTCCCGTTGCAAGTAGAGTTCCACGGCGAACTAAGACCGGAGCAGAAAGCTGCCGTTGCAGATATCGTGAAGCATGATACGGGCATACTCGCAGCCGGTACGGCCTTTGGCAAGACGGTTGTCGCAATCGCTGTTATTGCGAAGCGAAAGACCAACACACTCATCCTTGTTAATCGCCGCCAACTTCAAGCGCAATGGGTTGTAAAGATCGCGTCTTTTCTCGATGCCCCCGAAAAAGACATTGGCAAGATCGGCGGCGGTTCCGGTCGGTGGACGGGGAAGATTGACGTCGCGTTGATGCAGAGTCTTTGCCGCAAGGGCGTTGTCGATCCTCGTGTGAAAGAGTACGGACAGATAATCGTCGATGAATGTCATTCCGTGGCGGCGGAATCGTTTGAGGCCATTGTTGATGCCGCTCCTTGCAGATACGTACTGGGGTTGTCGGCGACCGTCATGCGCAAGGACGGACACGATCCGCTCATCATGATGCAACTTGGTCCGATCCGCCACCGTGTCGACGCCAAGCTTCTCAGTCGCCGTGAGCCTTTTGCGCATGTCGTACATGTCAGGCAGACAAGTTTCCGCATGAAGGTCGAACTTCCCGAGAACGACGGACATTTCGACTACGACGGGATGTTGAAGGAGATGATCGCTGATGCCCCACGCAACCGCCTTATTGCGGATGATGTGGTGGCGGCAGTCAAAGAGGGTCGTTCGCCTGTCATCCTCAGCGAGCGCCGAGAGCATGTCGCCGTGTTTGAAGCGCTTTTGGGCGGGCGCGTGAAGAATGTATTTTCTCTTACCGGCGGCATGGGGATGAGGGCAACACGGGAGCGCAAGGAAGACCTTGCCACGATAAGTGATGACGAGGAACGTGTCATCATAGCGACAGGTTCGTATCTTGGCGAGGGTTTCGATGATTCGCGACTGGACACGCTTTTCCTTGCAACGCCGATATCATGGAAGGGACGAATCACGCAATATGCGGGACGGCTTCACCGTCTTCACGACGGGAAACGCGAAGTCCGCATCTACGACTATCTTGATTCCAATGTCGCCGTCTGCCAGAAGATGTTTGAGAAACGGCGGGCAGGTTATCAGGCAATCGGCTACACGATGATGGTGCCTCTGGGAGCGACGGAGGGGTGGCCGACTGCTCATATTTTTGTGAAAAAATCTCAAATCGCCCTTGAAATCGGATGGTGGATATGGTATAATACACACAAAAAGAATATGAAAGGTTGTATCGATGCTGATTAGGTTCTCAGTTGAAAACTTCAGATCATTCAAAGATCGGCAATCGCTGTATCTTAATTCCGTCAAGACATGTAAGGAATGGCTTGATGAGAATACCGCTGTAGAGTCGGATGTTAGGATTGTGCGATCTGCTGTTATTTATGGGGCAAATGCAAGCGGGAAGACGAATCTTTTTATCGCTTTGCTTCGTATGAAGGCTTTTATGCTTGCATCTGTTGGATTTGACAAGAAGTCCACTTATCTATTTTGCGAACCATTTGCTTTGAGCAAGGGAATGGATAAGAAGCCTGTATTGTTTGAACTTGAATTTACTCACGATTCTAAGCGCTTCATTTATGGATTTAGCATGTGTATGACAAATAATTCATGGGAGAATTACGCGATTGTAAAAGAATGGCTAATAGAAGTTGAAAAGAACAAGAAAAGACCTTATTTCTTGCGTGAGCGTTATATAGGTGACACAGGCAATCCTTCAGATGTAATCAATGTTGATGGAAAAATGATGCCGCAAGGGTTGGGTCTTGAACAGCGCACAAGACCTGATGTCCTGTTTTTTACAGTCGCAGCGCAATTCGCGGAGCCGACATGCCAAGCAATATCAGAATATATTGGAAAAGCTTTCAATGTTTATTCTGGCATAGAACATCAGGCTTTTGTAGGCATCAGCAAGAACAAGCTAGCGACGGATGTCGTCATGGCAGGGAAAATAAAGAAATTGGTTAGCGACGCCGATACTGGCGTTAAAGACCTCACCATCGATTCAGGCGGTAACATAATCTCGCACCATTCGCTTTATGATGAAATGGGCGATGTTGTCGGACAGATGAATTTCTCTTTTGACTACATGGAATCGCTTGGAACGAGAAAACTGTTTGATATATCGTGCATTCTTGTGGAAGCACTTCAGGATGGTCATGTTCTTATGATTGACGAGTTGGATGCAAAGTTGCATCCGCTTATTGTTCGCCGAATTATAGAGCTGTTCAACAATCCCACAACGAATCCAAAGAACGCTCAGCTGATCTTCAATGCTCAAAGTCCAGATCTGCTGGGTTATAAAGTTTATTCCGAAGCGAAGGGCAAGAAGATAACGCGCCTTCGCCGCGACCAGATATACTTTGTGGAGAAAGATAATCAGGAGGCGTCGAAGGTCTTCTCGCTCATTGAGTTCAAGAAGGATTCTGGCTTGCGCACGCGGAACGACGCATCGTACGACAAGGACTATCTTTCGGGTGTTTACGGCGGCATTCCGTTCCCGAAGGAGATGGTCGCGGAGGTGTCCAGCAATGGCTAACCAGGCAAAGGCAGGCAAGATATCGCGCAGGGAGTTCATGCGCGACATGTCGTTGGGCCGCAGTCTGGTGCGGCCATACGGCAACCGTCCGCCGCGTCGGTATTTCCTGATCGTGTGCGAGGGTGAAGAGACGGAGCCGAACTACTTCAATGCGATTGCCGCGCAGTTGCCTAAAGACATGGTCAACCGCATTACGGTGAAAGGCGTCGGCAAAAACACATTGCATCTGATTGACGCGGCGAAGGAAGAAATTGCGAAACGGCGAGCGGCTGGGCTACCGGACTATTACTATGTATGGCTTGTCTTTGATCGTGACGAGTTTCCTCCCGACCATTTCAACCGAACTATTGACGGCATTGAATCAATCAACAAGCAGAATGCGTCGCTTCCGTCCAAAGCGAGTCGGCCCGAACACTGGAAATGCGCGTGGAGCAACGAGGCGTTCGAGCTTTGGTATGTGCTGCACTTCCGCGAGCAACTAGGTGGCGCCGTCGTGCGCGCACAATACCAGAAGATGCTCGAAGAAGACATTCACACCAACACCAACGAGAAGGGTTTTGCGTACAAAAAGAACGATCCGCAGATGTTTGCGCGGCTGAAGCCCCACACGCCAAGCGCCATTCGCCGTGCCGAACGAGCCCTTGACGTCCAGTTGGAAACCAAAGGCACGGCGTGGGCCGACATGAATCCCGCCACTCGCGTCCATGAACTCGTCCGTTCGCTGATGGCGTACATGGAGTAGAGACAACGCATGAAAGTCACCATCACATCCTTCTCGTACAAGCGCGGGTTGCCGGAGGACAAGACCGGCAACGGAGGGGGCTTCGTGTTCGACTGCCGGGCGATGCCGAATCCGTACTGGGACGAATCGCTGCGCGGCTACACCGAGCAGATGAGACGAGATGAACTGACAAGATTCCTCATCGGCGAAGGGTTGCATGTCCTGCACCGGGCGTCCGACGAGGCGGTTGTGGACGACATCGAGAGGAACGCGGCGTCGATGCGTTTCTCGCGTGCCGCCAAATCGCTTGCGGGAGTAGGGGTGTTTCTTGCGACTGGCGAGTACGATATGGTTGTGCCGACGAAGCCGCTTGACATGTTCTGGGACGCGCTCCCGAACGACGGTGCGCGGCGCATCCGCAAGTCATACCGCGCAACACATTCGCTGATGGGTTGCCGTCGTGCATTGGCGCGCGATTTGGTGGAATTCATCGAAGAAAGGAGTGCGC